>Ga0315550_1000581_pt1 | contig 22542 bp, 22 predicted proteins | sample SalMarSW160190MG_2_FD_203100 | JGI IMG/M metagenome (GOLD analysis project Ga0315550, IMG submission 203100) | Salt marsh sediment microbial communities from the Plum Island Ecosystem LTER, Massachusetts, United States - Salt Marsh Sediment SW1601-90 ... | reverse complement strand
ATCAGCAATTCCCGTTTTGTAGCCGCGATTTCCAAATCGCGCGCATCTTGCCACGAAAAACACCCTGCGCGATTGCGAAATCGCGGCTACAGCCCGGCGTTTTTTCCCATAACGGGAATTGCTGTTACGCAATGCAGCACAAGGAATGGAACAGAAAAAGATGGCGGCACAAGCGCCAAAGGATAAAGAATACCAGCCCTGGCTGACGTTGCGCACGGCAGTGGTAAAAGACGAGGGCAAGGATCAAAGTGCCCAATCCCCTGCTAGACAGATGGTGCGGCTAGAAATAGAGAACAACGGACCGGGCTTGCCAGAGGCAACACAGGCGCAGTTGTTTGAGCCGTTCTTCACCACCAAGGACGCAGGAGAGGGCACGGGACTGGGGCTGTGGTTGGCCTGGTCTATCGTCGTCGAGCAGCACCAGGGGCGCATATGGGGAGAGCCCAGTCCAGAAGGGGGCGCTCGCTTTGATCGAGCTGCCCGTTGACAGTACTTTTTAGATTGGCGAGGATCGTTCTCACACCGGCCACAGTGAAAGCTGGTATGCCGGGCGGCGACCATCGAGGAGGATGAAGGGCGCCGCCCGCTTGGTGACCACGCCCAGCTTGCGTAAATCCGTAAGCTCACGCAAGTGACCCCGCCGCCGCTCCCGCAGCAGCCGGTCGACCCCCACCGGGCCGATGCCTGGCACGCGCAGCAGGTCGCGCCGGTCGGCGGTGTTCACCTCAACAGGTGTATGCGCCAAGTTGTGCTGCGCCCAGGCCAGCTTGGGATCGCTCTCCAGCGGCAGGTTGCCGCGCGTGTCGAAGGGCAGCTCCTCGGTGAGAAAACCATAGTCGCGCAGCAGGAAGGATGCCTGGTACAGCCTGTGCTCGCGCATCGCAGGCGCAGGCGGATGCGCCTCCAGCGGCGTATCGGGCACCGGCGAGAAGCGGCTAAAGTAAGCCCGCGTGATCCCCGCCTGCCGATTCAGGAATTCGGTCGTGGTCAAGATCTCCACATCGCTCTCATCCACCGCGCCGACGACGAACTGGGTGGTGGAACTGGGCCAGCGGCCCGGCGACTCCCGCCGGATCTCTTCGATCCACCGCAGCCGCTGCAGCAGCTCCTCGTCGAAATCTTTGTGCGGCGCCAGCCGGGCCAGCCGCTGGGCGTTGGGCGCCTCCAGGTTGACGGACACTCGGTCGGCCAGCCGCATCGCCGCCGTCACCTGCTCCCGCTCCGCGCCGGGCATGATCTTGAGGTGGATGTAGCCCCGGAACGCGTAACGGCGGCGCAGGATCTCGGCCGTGGCGATGAGGCGATCCTCGACGCGCGGGCCGCCCCCGGCGATAGCGGAACTGAGAAAGATGCCCTCGGCAGTACCCTTCTTGTGCAGCCGCATGAAGAGTGCGGCCAATTCGTCCGGGGAAAACGTGGCCCGGCGAAAATCGCGCCCCTGCCGAAAGGGACAGTAGGTGCAATCCCGCTCGCAGGCGCTCGTCAGCAGCGTCTTGAGCAGCGCGATGCGCTTCCCACCGGGCATCACGGCGTTGTGGATGAAGACGCCTTCGTCATCCTGTGAGCCGGCCGGATCGCGCCCCGTGTTGCCCACCTCCTCGGCAGGCTCGAAGCAGGTCGCCGGTCCCAGCAGCTTGAGCTTTTCCAATGCGTCCATCTTGCCACTATTATACGAACAAATGTTCTGAGTGTCAAGTTCTTGACAGAACAATTGTCCAAATGTATAATATTTACGCATTAACCAGATTAGCTAATATATTCAATATAGGAAGCAATACAAATGACCACAAGAATGATCGCCTCAACAAAAGCACAAAACCACTTCGGTGGAATACTTGATGACATAATTCAAAATCACACAAGATACATCATCAAGCGACGAGGCACTCCTCAAGTCATTGTTCTGAGTCTACCTGATTTTGAATACCTACTGACTGACGAACAACAGCTAGGCAAAATCGGGAAAGTGATCCGCGAACTGGCCCCCGAATACAATCTAGGTGAAGAGATTACCCAGGAGTAAGAAATGGACATCCACGATATTGCCAGTGCATTTTGCCTCGATTACGATCATCACAAGTTTACCACATCGTTGGCCATTCACGCCGATTGTTTCGAGTGGATGGGGCGAGTTCCCAGGTCAAGTGTACATGCCATCGTAACCGACCCGCCATATGGGGTCAAGGAATATGACTTTGATCAACTAGAGAAACGAGAAAATGGAAACGGGGGCATTTGGCGCATTCCCCCTTCATTTGATGGTAGCACTCGTTCTCCATTACCCCGATTTACAGCACTAAATGGGGATGACAGAAAACGACTGCAACGATTCTTCCGTGAATGGGCAGAACTGAGTTTGCGCATCCTGAGACCAGGAGGCCACATCTTCCTGGCTTCTAATGCGTATCTATCTCAACTGGTTTTCGCTACTGTTGCAGACGCAGGATTGGAATTCCGGGGTCAAATCATTCGCCTAGTGAGGACATTGCGTGGTGGCGACCGCCCAAAGAACGCTGAAAAGGAATTCCGCAACGTCACCTCAATGGCACGTGGTTGCTATGAACCCTGGGGCATCTTTCGCAAGCCATTTGAAGGAACCGTCGCGGACTGCTTAAGGGAATCTCAAACAGGTGGGTTGCGTCGGTTTCCAGATGATACACCTCTCTGCGACGTGATTTCAAGCGAACGAACGCCCAAGGCAGAACGAGAGATATTTGATCATCCCAGCTTGAAGCCGCAATCCCTAATGAGACAACTTGTGCATGCGATACTGCCGCTAGGTGAAGGGATTATAGTAGACCCCTTTATGGGATCTGGTTCGACGCTGGCGGCGGCTGAAGCGATGGGGTTAAACGCTATCGGTGTCGAGCGCTACATTGACTATTTCGAATCTAGTCGGCAGGCGATTCCATCTCTCGCCAAGCTCAAGATTCTGCTTGAGCACTGGGGCACTGAACCGACAAAGCTGTCATCACCACAAATACCGAAGCAAATGCCTATGGAGCTAGTGGTCGGATGACATCGGTTAGCTGCAGAGGCACTCCTATTTCCAAAAGATGCTGACGATCATACAAAGGCCATAGGGGATCTATGTCGTTTAACTGACTCTTTGCCGTGGACCACAGGACAAGGCGATTGGGATTTCGAACCGAAGGGACTTTTGCTCTGTTGTCGATGCGCTGAAAGTATAACGGTGAGTGCGATGGAATTGGATAGCTTCTATCATGTTGCCAATGCTTCCAATTCGTAACTCGATCTGTATCCAAATAAGCGCTACCATCTCTCAGCTTTGAAGTTCCACGACCGGTGGTGTAGTAGGTTTCCGTTCGCTGACTTCCTGTTTCCTCGTCGACTGTTGAGCCACAATAGTGCCAATCCCCTTCTAGCTCGTCAATATGCCCTACCAGCTCAGCTACCTCAATGTGAACAAACAGAATGTTTCCCGATCTCTCGTCCAGGTCAAAGCAGGATACCATATGCCATCCACCGTGCCCATTATGGCTTTCTCCACCCTTACCTGGCTTATTGGATGCCTTCATTTCCAGCCCAACGCCATTTGAGGAATTCTTCAAGTCTGGGAAACGTTGATCGTGGTTATGCCTATAGGGACTGATTTGGTCAAGCGAGTCAGTAAGTATGTTCGAAACAATGCCACTGAAGCTGTTGGCTTGGATGAAATTGATCAGAGGTGAGCCAGTGCCAAGGCGCAGGCTTCGGTTAATACGGGCGATCATCAGCTGAGTTTGGTCCATTGCTTCCCACAGATGCTCATTAGTCAAGCCAGGTGGTAATGGCACATCTCGGAAGAACCGTTCGTGAACTTGGGCACTGGTTCGGTGTCCAGATCAGATGCCAACCGTGTCATTACCTGGCCTGTTGTAAAGCCAGCCTCTCCAGCAACCTTGAACAGTGCCTCCAACTCCCTCATCAGAGCCCACTGAGCGCCAGATAATATCCAAGTTTCAACACAGGCGCGAGATTGAGGACTAAGATGAGGTGACTCGTGGATTTCCTGCAAGAAATTCGTAAAGGCTTCCGTCAGGGTCTCCATAATTCTCCGACTTCATATCCTCAAAGAAACATCTGGAGGATGAGACTCGGCTTCAAGGCCATCTACAGATCCTCGCGTCCTTCCATCGCCCGGGTGAGCGTCACCGCATCGGCATACTCCAGATCGCCGCCTACGGGCAGCCCGCGCCCCAGGCGGGTCACGCGCACTCCTAGCGGTCGCAGCCGAGAAAGAAGATAGGAAGCCGTCCAGTCCCCCTCGCTCGTGGGGTTGGTCGCCAGGATCACCTCGCTCACTCTGCTACTGCTGATGCGATTCAGCAGCTCGCTGATGCGCAGGTTCTCCACGAACATGCCCTCCGAGGGAGCCAACACCCCATGCAGGACGTGATACAACCCCCTGTACACCCCCGCCTGCTCGAGCGCCAGCACGTCCAGCGGCTCCTCCACCACACAGATGATGGAACGATCGCGCCCCACATCGGCACAAATAGGGCAGGGGTCGCTCTCCGTGACGTTGTAACAGATAGAGCAAAAACGCGTCTGCTCCTTGAGATCGCGCAGCGCATCGGCCAGCCGTTCAGCCAGATCCATCTGGTTGCGCAACAGGAAAAACGTGAGACGGGCAGCGGTCTTGCGACCGATGCCCGGTAGTTCCGAAAGCTCCTCGATCAGGTGCGTCACCGAAGCAGGCGTCGTCTGCATCGTTCCTCCGCCTACAGGCCAGGGATATCGATCCCGCCGGTGAAGGACTCCATCTTTTCGGCCATCGCCTCGTCGACCTGCTCCAGCCCGCTGTTGACCGCGGCGACGACCAAGTCCTGCAGCATATCCACGTCTTCAGGATCGACCACCTCCGGATCGATGGCGATCGCCTGCACGCGCTTCTCGCCGGTGACGGTGGCGGTCACCGCGCCGCCGCCGGCCGTCGAAGTGACCACCATCGCCGTCACCTCATCCTGCGCCTTGAGCATCTCCTCTTGTAGGCTCTGCAGTTGTTGCAGCATCCCGCCGCCCCCCTTCCGCGAACCACTGCTCTTGCGTCTGATCTTTCTTGGCAATGCAACCTCCCAAAAACCTACTACCGTACGACAGCCCCCAAGTCATCTATCGCCGCCCGCACCACAGGATCATCGACCATCGCCGAGTCTACCGACAGCGGCGCCGCCTGGGCCTCGGTTCGAGTCGGCGGCGATCCGCCCGCGCGCTGCTGCGCTAGTACGCACCGCACCCGGTACCGCTGCCCGATCAGTTCAGCCAGCACATCCTCTACGTCCTGCCTGTTCTGATCCTCCTCCACCCGGCTGCGGTGAAAGTCGTGAGTGAAGCCGAGGATCACGGCATCCCCCTCGACGGCCAGTGGCTCGCACGAGCGCATCAGCGCCTCCAGGGGCAGATTGCGCGGGCGGAGCGCGTTCAAAAAGTCCGGCCACCGGCCGCGCAGTGTCTCCGGCGTCAACGACCCGTCGACGGGCTCGCGGTCGTCGTGCGCCGGCTCCAGTTCATTGACCACTGACGGGGTCTGTGATGCAACGGGCGACGCTGAACGCGTGGATGTCGAACTCGACTTTGCGTGCGAGGCCGATGAGTGACGTTTTGGAGGTGACGGGCTAGACCGAGGTGGAGGAGACGGCCTGTCGGGTGTTGGATTCCCCGCCTCAGTCGGCTGTGCAGCCTCGATAAAGGCCATCTCCAGCGGCAACTGCGGCTGCCAGCCCCCCTTGGACTCGGCCGCGGCCTGATTGAACAGGCGCACCGCTCCCACCAGCGCCTGGAGCGAAAAATCGGCTGCCTGCGCCTCTAGCTGGGGGCGCACATCCTCCGGGACGTGGGCCAGAACGACGCCCGATTTCAGCTTCAACAAAAGCAGCGCCCGCAGATGCTCTACGATCTGGCGCGCAAACTGGCGCGGGTCGGCCCCCTCGTCTATGGCGATGTTGATGACACTTAACCCTTGTGCCACGTCGCCAGCGGCCAGCGCCTCGCCCACCTGCATCACCGCCTCGTTGGCCCCGGTTCCCAACGCCGCTCGCACTTCATCCGCGGTGATGCCGCCAGCCTCGAAAGAGGCCAATTGATCGAGCAGGCTCTCTGCGTCGCGCATGCTGCCGGTCGCCTGCCGGGCAACCAGGGCCAGCGCCTCCCGGTTGGCCTCGATGTGCTCCTGTTCCGTCATCCACACCAAGCGATCGACGATCTGGCTGACGGGGATGCGGCGAAAGTCAAAGCGTTGGCAGCGAGAGAGCACTGTCGCCGGAATCTTGTGCGATTCGGTCGTCGCCAGCACAAAGATGGCATGTGGAGGCGGCTCCTCCAACGTCTTGAGCAGCGCGTTGAACGCGGCGTTGGAGAGCATGTGCACCTCGTCGATCACGTACACTTTGTAGCGCGCCTCGTTGGGGCGAAAGCCGACCTTTTCCCGCAACTCGCGCATGTCGTCCACGCCGGTGTTGGAGGCCGCGTCGATCTCGATCAAATCGAGCAGTCGTCCTTCGTTGATCGCCTGGCAGATGGCGCATTCATTGCAGGGACGCTGCGCCTCCGGTGCCAGGCAGTTGACCGCCTTGGCCAGCAGGCGCGCCGTGGTCGTCTTGCCGGTGCCGCGCGGCCCGGCGAAGAGATACGCATGGTGCACGCGGCCGGACGTGAGCGCGTTGCGCAGCGTGCGTATGACGTGCTCCTGTCCCACCACCTCGTCGAACGTTCGGGGGCGCCACTTTCGATACAGCGCCTGCGCTGCCATCCATCCTCCTCGGGGTATAGCTCAAGTCGTGATTCGAGCAAAGCTCGAACCACACATAGTCTAACACCGTCAGCCAAGAAAGGCAAGTGGCTGGGCGCACGAAGCGCGCCCAGCAATTCTAAATATGGTCCAAGGGCAAATGGCGAAGACTGTAGCGAGTCGCGCAGCGGTGTCGAGAGGGGGAAGAATTTTGCTCCAGAGGACACAGTGGAAGGTTGATCTGTGCCGCGCTGTCCGTGAATAGCGAGGGGGACGGTCTTTTGATATCAGAGCTCTCAACTTTGGGCAGGGCGGAATGCCCGCACACCCAGTGAGGGGGTGCAAGATAATGCCAGGTGGATGTCGCAGCCCTAACCGGACCCGGGGGCAAGGTCGAGTCGCTGATACATGAAGGCAAGCAGTTGCTGCCAACTGGAAAAGTAGAGGTAGCAACTTGTGCTTCAGGAGCAGCTCACAAAGTGGCTGATGACAATGTAGATCATCAAGCCAGGATTGTCGCACTCCACGGCTCGAAGCGTTCTGCATTGCGCTCCACCCATCGTTTGCTGGCTTGTTGTTCACAGTCCTGCTTCTCGTGGCCATCTTGTGGCGTAATGAACTCTGAATCTAGGCAAATCACGTGCTCCTGTTCAGGCGCACACACGACTGCCATCATCACCATGTGTGAGTAGTATGGTTTCTCATCCCGAACGGACACCCGGCAGTTTGGACAATGTATCTCTTGAGATGAGAAGTACTGCGTCCCGTCTAGGGAGATCAACCGCGTGCCGGCTACCCCGTGATATTTCTCCAGATACCCGCCCTCCTCCAGATCGCGATAGATCTCCCAGAACCGTTCATACAGGGCCCCTGGTTCGACGGGATCCAATAGGTTTCGTATCTGTCCATCACTCGGTATCCGATCCACCCCAAACAGGCCTTGCGCGTTGTTCTGCCCCTTTTTCCATTGCATATCTCGCTGATGCGCCAGAAACGATAGCGATTGCATATAGAATACCGAGAACGCACCCAACCCAGCATCGGCAATCTCGTATTGAGTATTGCGCCCGGTCCGATGCTCAGGCACTCTCTCGAGATCCTGGCGCAAACCTTCCAGCATCTCCTGAAACTTCAGTCGCTTCCCAATCTGGCTCTTCTCCTCTCTGTCTCAATACTGTCATCTCATAGTTCTACCTCCACGATTATACCATGTCGCCATATTGAGAATTGCTGGGCTTTTTTGCTCGGGGCAACCGCATTTCGAAACCCAAAGCCCCCCGGCAACAAGGCGGCAGTTCATTTGACCCAACGCTCGATCGGTGCTATGGTAACGCCGCTACTCGCCTAGACTTGCACGCGAACAGATGTTCTGGTACAATAATCTCAGATCACCAATCTCTAATCTCCATCCGAGGAGTCATCCATGGCCAAAACGTACACCCAATGGGTCTGTCAAAACTGCGGGCGCACCACCCCCCGCGAGATGGGCCGTTGTCCCGGCTGCGGCGAGTGGGGCACCATGATCGAGGTGGTCGAAGAGCCGAAGGCAAAGGCTGCCCTGCCGAGCATCCCCGGCAGCAAGCCGTGCCGCCTGAGCGAGATCAAGACGGAAGGATTGGAGCGGCTGGAGCTACCGCTGGGCGAGTTCGCCCGCGTGCTGGGCGGCGGCGTCGTGCCCGGCTCGCTCGTCCTCGTCGGCGGGGAACCCGGCATAGGTAAGTGCGTGACCGGCGATACTCGAGTGCTCGATCCAACCACTGGCGACTATCTGCCTATCACAGCCTGGGCAGACAATGCGTGCCCTGTGCTTGGTATTGACGCCAAGTCACTACGTCTGTCACCAGCTCAAGTTGCTGGGTTTCATCGACAGGGCCGTCAGCCTATTGTCCAGGTGACCACCAAACTGGGCCGAACTCTGCGCTGCACGTTGACCCATCCTTTACTTACTCCAGATGGCTGGCAGCCAGTGAGCAATCTGTCATCAGGAACCCGTATCGCTGCACCACGCTCTCTGCCATTCTTTGGCCACGAGTCTATGCCCGAGGCCGAAATCAAGCTCATTGCCTACATCATCTCCGACGGCTCGGCTCAAAAGTCAATTGGTGTTACCAACGCACTGCCTGCTGTAGCAGAAGACTTGGCAGAAATCGCTGCTGCGTTCGGCATGCAATTGACTGAGTACCCTAAACCTGGCCAAGCTGCCACACAATACCGCTTTACGATTCCCCTTGGAGAACGCCAGATAGCACGCAATCAAGTGGCAGCTGCATTGTGGGAAGTCAAGAGACAGGCTGGTTTCTCATGGGCGGAATGGGCAAGAAGAGCCAATGTGAGTTACGACCTGCTGAACGTCTGGCGACGCGGAGAATCCGCACCCAGCGAAAAGGCTCTTTGCGACCTGGCAAAAGCAGCCAATGTATCTCTAGATATATTGGAGGCAGAGGCACGAGACCAGGCTGAGATGACGACGCCCATAGCCCGCTTTTTGGAAGACCTGGGCTTGCGATTTTCCCACGCCGCAGACAAATTTGTCCCCGATTGTATCTTCCGTCTACCGCGTCAACAGCTTGCGCTGTTCTTGAACAGGCTTTTCTCTTGCGATGGGTCAGTGTTCGTCAATAAACGTGGATTAGCGGGCCTCTCTTATTCGACAACGAGTCGACGATTGGCAGAAGACGTTCACCATCTACTTATGCGATTTGGCATCATCACCAAACTCCGCACAAAACACAGTAGGGTTAATGGAAGCAACTACATAGCCTATGAAGTTACCGGAGTCGGGGCTAGGCGAGTTCAGGAGTTTGTCGCTTCCATTGGCATTCTGGGGCGCGAGGAAGCCCTCAGCCGCCTAGAGTCCCTGTCGCCCAGGTTCGAATCTACTGCCTCGGATACAGTGCCCACTGGTGAGCAGTTCTGGTCTGTACTGCATACTGCCACTCGAGGGAATAGCTTTCAGGAAATCTCTGAACGCGCTGGTATATTCGTACGCGACAGGCGACACGACCGACCACTCCGTCGATCCACGGTTGCAAAACTGGCGGACGCATTTCCTTACCCCCGACTCAACGCTCTGGGGCATGGAGACGTTTACTGGGACGAAATTGAATCTATAACACCTGAAGGCAAAGAGGAAGTCTATGACCTAACTGTCCCCGGCTTTGATAGCTTTGTTGCCAATGACCTGATTATACATAACTCTACAATCTTACTCCAGATCGCCGGGCTGATGGCGGAATCGACCGGCAAGCCCGTGCTGTACGTCTCCGGCGAGGAATCGGCCCGCCAGATCAAGATGCGGGCCAAGCGGCTGTCAATCGACAGCGACGACCTGTTCCTCGTCACCGAGACGGGACTGGAGGCCATCCTGCGCCACGCCGAGAAGATGCAGCCGCAGGTGCTGATCGTCGACTCGGTGCAAACGGTGACCTCGGACGAGCTGACCTCGGCGGCGGGCTCTATCAGCCAGGTGCGCCAGGCGGCCAGCCGCTTTCAGTGGTGGGCCAAAGCGGGGGGGGTAAGCGTGTTCCTGGTGGGCCACGTGACCAAGGAGGGCTCCATCGCCGGGCCCAAAGTGCTGGAGCACATCGTCGACACGGTGCTCTACCTGGAAGGCGACCGCTTTCACACCTACCGCCTGCTGCGCTCGGTCAAGAACCGCTTTGGGGCCACCTCCGAGGTGGGCGTGTTCGAGATGCGGGAGCACGGGCTGATCGAGGTAACCAACCCGTCGGAGGCCTTCCTGGCAGAGCGCATGGTCAATGCGCCGGGATCGGCCATCGCGGTGACGATGGAGGGCACGCGCCCGCTGCTGGTCGAGATCCAGGCGCTGGTCAGCCACACCAGCTTTGGCCACCCACGCCGCACGGCCAATGGGGTCGATTTCAACCGCCTGCTGCTGATCACCGCCGTGCTGGCGCGCCGTGTGGGACTCAAACTGTACGACCAGGACGTGTTCGTCAACGTGATCGGCGGCCTGCAGGTAGAGGAGCCGGCAGCCGACCTGGCGACGGCGGTGGCTATCGCCTCCAGCGTGCGCGACAAGCCCGTGGCGGCCGATTTGGCCATCATCGGCGAGGTGGGGCTTTCGGGCGAGGTGCGCGCCGTGGGCCAGACGGCGGCGCGGTTGAAGGAGGCGACGCAGTTAGGCTTTCGCCGCTGCCTGATCCCCAAGTCATTGCGTCGTGGTGGCGACCCGCTGCCCGAGGGCATTGAGACTATCCGCGTCCGCTCCGTGGCCGAGGCGGTGAGTAAAGCGTTGATATAGCATCTCGCGGAAGATGTGTTATAATCCGACGTAACGCACGATTTGGGATCGCAACGAGACTGTTATGACAAGAAAACGCTCGACCAGCAGCCGAACTCGTAAACGGACTTCAAGTTCTCGCAAAAGCTCGAGGAGGCGCTCCTCCGGAGGCTCGCGCAGATCCAGCCGCAAGCAAGAGGATCAGCTGCCTCTGCCAGAGTTTGACTTGAATCTCACGCTCGACCAGTGGCTGGACATCCTGGGCTACGGTCTGACCTTTGTCGCCCTGCTGACGATTCTCAGCTTCCTCTCCGCCAATCAAGGGGCGATTCCCGCCTGGTGGGTAGGAGTGCTACGCAAGATTTTCGGCTGGGCAGCTTGCCTAATGCCACTTTTCCTGGGCGCAGTCGGAGTGTGGCTCATCCTGCGCCACTTTGAGGACAAGCTGCCCCACGTGACGCCGCTGCAGATCGTCGGCGCGCTACTGGGCTTTCTGGCCCTGCTGACGACACTCCACCTCCCGGCGACGTCCCTCCTGGGAGGTGGTGACACCTGGCAGATAGCCAAGCAAGGCCTCGGCGGCGGCTACCTGGGCGCGGCGTTGAGCGGTCTGCTTCTGACAGCGCTAGGCGGCGCGGGTTCTGTCGCTGCACTGATCGTCTGGTGGTTGATCGTCGTCACCTTCACCTTTGGAGTCACGATCAAGGACGCCGTGCAGGCCTTCCAGCAGTGGCGTGAAAAACGTGGCGGGCGGCCCTCCAAGCCCCTGCCCAAACCCGCGAAAGAGCGCACGTCTGGCCGGCCTCGCCCGCCACGCGAAACACCCGCTGCCCCGGCGCAGGCCGCCGAAGTGCAACCCACCGCAGATAGCGCCCTGCCATCGGCGTCGCCGGCCTCTGCCCACACCCACCTCATCGGCAGCTCCCACGCCTGGCAAATCCCCTTGTTGGACGAGGTTCTGGATCCCGGCAACGGGCACGATTTTAGCGAGGACATCCTGCGCCAGCAGGCCCACAGCATCGAGGAAACGCTGAGAAGCCTGGGAGCGCCGGTGCGCGTCCAGGAGATAAACCGCGGGCCGGTCGTGACCCAGTTCGCCGTCGAGCCTCTCTTCGTGACCAACGTCAAATGCCCCAGTTGTAAGAAGAGTTTTGACTATCCAGGGACGATCACAGACGCCACCGAACCGATCTCCTGCCCAAACTGCGAAACCCAGATCGAGAGCCCTGAGATCGAGGTCAGGCGGGAGACCAAGGTCAAGGTCAACCGCATCGAGGCGCTGGCCAACGACATAGCGCTGGCTCTGGAGGCCAAGACGCTGCGCGTCGAGGCCCCTATCCCCGGCAAGGGACTGGTCGGCATAGAGATACCCAACCTGGAGGTCTCGCTGGTCGCCCTGCGGGAGGTGATGGAATCGGAAGAGTTCGCCGAGGTGGATTCCCCGCTGAAGCTGTGCCTGGGGCAGGACGTCTCCGGCAGCGCCGCCGTCGCCGACCTGACGGCCATGCCGCACCTGCTCATCGCCGGCACGACCGGCTCGGGCAAGTCGGTGTGCATCAACGCCATCATCGCCGCATTGCTGCTGCAAAACAACCCCGATCAGCTCGAGTTCCTGATGGTCGACCCCAAGCGGGTGGAGCTGATCGGCTATAACGGCATCCCCCACCTACGGCAGGCCAAGGTTGTGGTAGAGATGGAACGGGTAACGGCCGTGCTCCAATGGGTGTTGCGCGAGATGGACGGCCGCTATCGCCACTTTGCCAAGTTGCGCGCCATCCACATCCGCGACTATAACGAGCGCGTCGCGCCGGAACGCGAGGAACCGCCCCTGCCCTACATCGTAGTCATCATCGACGAGCTGGCGGACCTGATGATGCTGGCCCCACAGGAGACGGAGAAATCCCTGTGCCGCATCGCGCAGATGGCGCGGGCCACCGGCATCCACTTGATCATCGCCACTCAGCGCCCCAGCGTGGACGTGGTCACTGGCCTGATCAAGGCCAACTTCCCGGCGCGCATCGCCTTCAACGTGGCCTCGGCCGTCGACTCGCGCGTCATCCTCGACATGCCGGGCGCTGAGCAACTGCTGGGCCAGGGCGATATGCTGTTCCTGCCTCCCGACGCCCCTACCCCCATCCGCCTGCAGGGCGCGTTCGTCTCCGACGAGGAGCTGCGGCGGCTGGTCCAGTATTGGAAGGACCAGGGCCGGCCGGAGGCAGTAGAGGGCGCCAAGCCGGTGCAACAACCGCTGTGGGAGGAGATGCAGCGAGAGGTTCTAAAGGCCAAGTTCCAGGATGACCTGATCCCCAATGTGATCGACTTGGTGCTGAAGGAGAATAGGGCATCTATCTCGCTCTTGCAACGCAGGCTGCGCATCGGCTACACACGTGCCGCGCGGATCATGGATCTTCTCGAAAAGCACAAGATCGTAGGCCCCCAACCATCGGGCGGCAAAGCGCGCGAGGTCTTTCCCTCGGCAGCGCGTAAGCTGCTCGAGCCACCGGGCTGACGAAAACAGCCCCGGTCAAGACCGAGGCTGTGCTGTTCGAGAGATCAGAAACCCGGTTTTTGGTACTCTGGGCAAATGCCGCTGACGCCAGATACTTTCCACGAGGCCAGTCTCGCTTCCCTGGCTAAAAACCGGGTTTCTCTGCTTCAAGACTACCACGTGACCACCTGATTCCGCTCTGGTCCCACGCTGATGGACGTCACCGGCACCCCAACCTGCTCCTCGATCAGCGCCACATAGCCCTGCGCAGATGGGGGCAGGTCGCTCATCTTGCGCACGTCCATGATGTCCTCCGTCCAGCCGGGCACTGTTTCGTACACGGGCCTCCACTCGGCCAGCGCCTCCAGGCCAAACTCGGCCGGGAAGTGCTCGATGCGCTCACCATCCCTCTCGTAGGCCACCGCCACCTTGAGCTGTTCCAATCCACTCAGCACGTCCAATTTGACCAACATCAACTCGTCCAAGCCGTTGATCCGGACGGCGTAGCGCAGGATGACGAGATCGAGCCAGCCGCAGCGGCGGGGACGGCCTGTGGTCGTGCCATATTCATCCCAGGGATTGTCCCCGGTACCCCGCAACCGGTCGCCGGTCTCGTCCAGCAACTCGGTGGGGAAAGGCCCCGCGCCCACGCGGGTGGTATAGGCCTTGGCCACGCCGACGACGCGGGAGACGTCCCTGGGGCCAAAGCCCAGCCCCGTCAGCGCACCCCCGGCGATGACCGACGAGCTGGTGACGTAAGGATACGAACCGTGATCCAGATCGAGCAGCAATCCCTGCGCGCCCTCGCAGAGCACCGTCTTTCCGGCCTCCAATGCCTCCCCCACCAGGACCGTCCCATCGACCAGGTGAGGCGCCAGCCGTCTGGCGTACTCGCAGTACTCGGCTGCGGCCTCCTCCGGCGAGATCGTTTCAGACACGCCATACCGCTCTTCCAGACGGCGGTTGTGCGCCCTGACGCCATCGACCACATGGTCGGCGAACTGCTCCGGGTTCATCATATCGCCCGCCCGCAGGTTGACGCGCGCGGCCTTGTCGGCGTAGGCAGGGCCGATGCCCCGGCGCGTGGTGCCGATGGCACTATGACCACGGGCGTCCTCCCGCGCTCCGTCGAGCGCACGATGGGTGGGCAGAATGATGTGTGCCGCTGCGCTGATCTTTAAGCGCGCCGGCCCCACGTCCAGGCCCAGGCCCACCAGCTTGTCCATTTCCTCTATCAAGGTCGTCGGGTTGATCACCACACCTGCGCCGATGAGGCCGACGGCAGTGGAGTGGAGGACACCCGAGGGCACCAAGTGCAGCTTGAGGGTCAGCCCTTCGGCGACGACGGTGTGACCGGCGTTGTCGCCGCCGTTGAAACGGGCCACCACGTCGGCATCGCGCGCCAGCCAATCCACCACGCGGGCCTTTCCCTCATCGCCCCACTGGGCACCAACGATAACAATTGCAGACATTCTTTTACCTCCTGACACAAATATGAGGCGGTGCTTGGGAAATTGGGCACCGCCTCTTCCCCGCCAATTATAACAAAAATCTGGAAGACGTCAACCAAAATTGCGTGGTTTGGGTAATCACCAGAAATTGCCAAAGGATTATGTGCAGCCCTGGCGCAACCAATCGGACGGTCGCGTGTTTTGATCCGCACAGGAGGAAAAAGTGCCCGTATTTCTTAGCGTGGTTATGGTCGCGGCCAGCTACTTTATAGGCTCGATCCCCATGGGATTGATACTCGTGTGGCTTGCGACCCGTAGAGACGTGCGCCAAGTTGGCAGCGGTCGCACCGGAGGCACCAACACGCTGCGAGCGGCCGGGCCGTGGGTGGCGCTGCTCACGATCTTGGCCGATCTGGCGAAGGGATTCCTGGCCGTGTGGCTGACGCGGATCGTCAGTGGGACCCAGGGGATCGAATCGCCCCTCGTCGAATCACTGGCCGGACTGATGGCCGTGATTGGCCACAATTACCCAATCTTTGTCCACTTCAAAGGTGGCGCCGGAACGATGACCACTGGGGCGGGGCGATCGCCCTGTGGCCCTGGAATGCCGTTATCCTGACCCCCCTGGGCGTGGGAGTGATTGCACTCACCGGCCACGCCTCGGTGGGCTCGATTACCGTAGCAGTGCTGATCCCGATCATCTATGCAGTGCGCGCCTTGTTGGGGGTCGGGCCGTGGGAATACCTGGTCCACGGCATCGGCACGATGGCCCTTACCTTGTGGGCGCTGCGCCCCAACATCCAGCGCCTGTGGGAAGGGCGCGAGCGGCGCGTGGTCATCAGCAAACCCCATCTACACAAGCAGGCACCGCAGCGCGCCGAGGTGCGACCAAGAAAGAGGCACAATTCCTATAACAACCATTCCAGATAGGCCTCCCGCCAACAGCCGGACACCCAACTTGCTGAAAACGCGAGTCGTATCAGCCCTCTCCCAGAAGTTTCGGGCGCAGGTCGACGGCCCAGGCGCGAATCGCCTCCCAATCGCGCTCGTCCCCCGCTTCTTTGGCCATGGCCCGCATGATAAACTTCCAGAGGAGAAACTGCCTCTCAAAGTCCTCTCCTTCGGTCAAGAGCGCTCCGGCGAAGAGACCGATATCCACCGGCTGTACGTCGGGCGCCTGCTCGAGCACAGGGTTCAGCCATCCCAATGTCTCACTGCGGTTCTCCGGCGTGTCCTCGGTCATGTTCAGACAGACGACAAAGTAGGCCACGGGGATCTCGCTCAGGGCCTGGCGATGTTTTTTCACAAACTTGCGCACGGCCCCGTGCGGCCTTCCCGCGCGGATGGGAGTGCCCGCCACCACGGCGCGATAGGAGCTGACGTCCTTCACCTCCTTAGCCCGCACCACGTCAACGGCCACGCCCGACCCGCGCAGTACCTCGCCGATAGCCTCTGCCACCTCACGGGTCGATCCGGCCCAGGTGCCATACGTCACCAGAATCTTGTTGTCCATATCTAACCTCCTTGAAAAAGTCAAACCTCCGAGTTCCTCAGCGCTTTCTCTCCACCACGTAATCCGCCAGTGCCAGCAGCATCTGGCGCGAATCGCTACCCGGCACGCCCGCCAGTGCCTCCCGGGCCTGCCGGACGTGGGCGCGCGCCTCCTCCAACGCCGCCTCGACCGCGCCCGACGCGCGGATGGCCTCTATCGCCGCCTGCACGCGCGCCTCATCCTTTTGGCCCGCAAGCACGACCTCCACAGTCGCATCGTCCCCGGCTTGCTCCAGGTGGCAGATGACGGGCAGGGTCACCAGACCCTGCCGCAGGTCACTGCCGGCGGGCTTGCCCAGTTGCGCCTCGTCCCCGATAAAGTCGAGCACGTCGTCCACGATCTGGAAGGCGATGCCCAACTCCCACCCGAAGCGGCGCAGCGCGGCGACCTGCGCCTCCCTGGACTGGGCCAGGATGCCGGCCATCTCCGTCGCCGCGGCGCACAGGGCGGCTGTCTTGGCCTCGATGCGGCGATAGTACCCCTCGCGGCTGCACTGGGCTTTGCCGGCGGTCAACAACTGCTCGATCTCCCCGGCAGACATGGCGCGCAGCGCGTCGGCGAACACAGCCAGGATGCGCGGACGTCCAAGCTCCGCCACCAGCGCCGCGGTCTGAGCCAGCAGGGCATCGCCGACCAGCACGGTCACCCCGGCCGACCAGGCGGTGTGCAGCGTCTCGCGGCCCCGGCGCAGCGCAGCCCCATCGACCAGGTCGTCGTGGATCAGCGTGGCGGTGTGCAGCACCTCCACCGCCGCCGCCAGCTTGTGGAACAGCACGGCCTCGGCGGAAAAGAGCCGGCCGACGAGGATCACCAACGCAGGCCGGATGCACTTGCCACCCCCGAGCGCCCCACGCAGCTCTGATCCCAACGGCTCCCCGATCTGCGCCAGCGTCTCGTGCAGCAGGCGCATCACCTGCTCCAAATCCGGGCGGACGGGTTCCAGAAGGGGAATCACGTGCATCGTCCGACTCCGTCCCCGCCGGGCGGATGGATAAAGCAGGAGGGATCCTCCGCCAAGTAGTCGCCCGTCGTCGCCCAGGCCCGACCACGGCAGCCTCCGCACAAGCGCCGGTACTCGCACTTCCCGCACTGGCCCTGCAGCCGCTCCTCCCGCGCCCGCAGGTCGGCAAGGACGGGCGACTCGGCCCAGATGGTCGTAAAGGGTATCTCGCGCACATTGCCGCAGCTCACCTCGACGAAGGGGCACGGCCACACCTCGCCGTTGGACTTGATGTAGACGAACCCGCGCCCGGCGGAACACCCGTGAAAGACCTGCTCCGCCAGCCGCAGGAGCGGCCCACCCTCGATTCCATTCTGGTGCAACAAAAAAGACCAGTACTGCGGCCCGGCCACCGGCTCCATGATGGTGCGCGCGTCGCGCTGCGCCCGCACCATGAAGCGAATCAGGCGCTCGTTGGCCTCCAGGTCGAGGGCAGCCTGCTCAATGCCACGCCCGCGCCCCACCGGCACGAGTTGGTACATGATGAGGATCGCCGCGTTCAACTCGTCCACCAGGGCCATCAACGGCTCCAACTGCTCCGCGTTGTATTCCATCACCGTGACGTTGATGTGAAGGGGGATGCCGACTCGACTCAGGGCGCGTATCCCACGCAGGGCCGCCTCGAACGCCCCGGGCTGGTCGCGTACGTAATCGTGGGTCTCGGCGTCAACTCCGTCCAGGCTCACCGCGCCGATCACCACGCCGCAATCGCGCAGACGGCGGGCCACATTGTCGTCGATGAGCGTCCCGTTAGTAGCCAGAGTGTTTGTGAAACCCCGCGCCTGGGCATAGGCCAGCAGTTCGAACAGATCATCGCGCACCAGCGGCTCGCCGCCGGTAAAGGCCAGCATACGGAACTCGCGCACATCGGCCAGTTGGTCAATCAGGCGCTTGACCTCCTCGGTGGTCAGCTCGTCGTCGGCGCGCCCGCCGCCGGAGGTGTGGCAGTGGATGCAGTGCAGGTTGCAGGCCGCCGTGATCTCTAACACCGGGTGGGCGGGGAAGCCGATGCAGCCCTGCCCCCACGAGCCGGCAGCGCCGGGCAGGCACTTGAAGCCGTAATTGAGGAACCAGCTCGGTAAGCGCTTCCAGCGGGCCAGCGCCCCCACGGTCAGCGCGCTGGCTGCCTGGCGCAGAATCAAAGAGGGCGGCCACCAAAACGGTATCACCTTCCGCGACGGTCGCTCTCCCCACTCGGTCGCCCACTCTATCGCGGAGCGACTTGCCGCAGGCAAGAGGAGTCTTCCCGGTTTGGCTCTCATACTTCCCTGACCATGCGCACAAACTCGTACCGACCGCCGTTTGTCTCCCGCATAAAGACCTCGCCGAGCTTGAATCCTGCCCTCTCGTAAACCTTGATCGCTCTCTGGTTGAACGTGACCACGTCCAGACAGAATTTTCCGGGGTTGAACTTGCATCGCGCGAATTCAAGCCCGGCCTCGACAAATGCCTGACCTAACCCTTTGCCTGTGCAATCAGGTCTCAATCCTAAACCAACGATTACCACCCTGTCCTCTTTTTCGAGGCAGAAGAACCCTACAAACTCTCCACCCTCATCAATCACTGCCCAATATTTGTCCATCCAGTTGTGAGGATCCAACAACTCTTCCAAATCCTCCACATCCTGATCCAGGTCATAGAAGGCGTATACGCCCTCATAGCGCCAGCCGGCAATTGCTTGAGCATAGATCTCGTTCATCGGCTCGAACTCGAACTGCATCTCTCACCCTTTCCAAAAAGAACGGTTACGGTTTGAAGAAAGCAAAGATATAAGCCAACGTAGTTCCCAGATTGACGGCGATGGTGAGGCCGCACAGCATCTCCAGCCTCGCGCGGTCGCGCCAACTGCCGCGCAGGACCAACGCCGTCAAGACCAACGACAAAACCAGCACGGGCACATAGACCCACAGCGCCCGTACGGGCACACCGTTCACCAAGGAGAGGCCCATCCCGATCCAACTGCCCAAGCTGGCGACGCCATAGAGCCAGGCACCGCGCTCCCGCCCCATCCGTGCGACGAGGTTCTTTTTTCCCGCCGCCACGTCGGCGGCATAGTCGGGGAACTCGTTGAGCAGGATCACGTTAAAGATGGTCAGACCAACGGGCACCGCCAGCCAGTGGACGAGCGGCGCGACCCCACCGACCTGCAGGTAGTAGCCCACCGCCACCGGCAGCCAGCCGTAGCAGAAGGCGATCCACAGCTCGCCCACACCGGTGCTCACCCAGCGTACCGGGCGGGTGGAGTAGAAAAACCCGCCCAGGAGGCCGACGATACCAAGGGGCAGTGTCCATGGCCCCGTGCCGCAGCCGATCCACAGGACGAACCCCACGCCGAGCGCGAGCGCCACACAAACCAGCGAAGCCCACAGCGCGGCGCGGCGCGGCAAGAGACCGCGCTGGATCACGCGCGAGCCGCCAGCAAAGCGGCTGGGCTGCCGGGAGGAGATGGTATCCTCCTTGTAATCCCAGTATTCGCCAGCGTAGTAGGTCGCCAGCATGACGAGCACCACGCCCAGCGCGCCCCAACCGAGGATATCCCAGCGAAACACGCCTGCCTCTCGCCAGGCCAGCACCCCGCCGAGCACGAACGGCAGCACGCCTACTGAATGGAACGGCGGGCGAGAGAGCGCCAACCAGGAGGATAACCTCTTACCTGTCACGACCATATTGTACCGAACGGTTCCGTTTTGCGCCAGCCAGAAACCGGGTTTTCTCAAAAAACCCGGTTTCTCTTTTACTACGTACAGGCCTCTACAAAGTCTCACGCAAAAGCGCCACCTGCGTGTCAACAGATGGCGCCGACTACTGTACCAGAAAAGGAATGCTACCCTGGCATCCCCTCGATGCCCATGTCTTCCACATCCATCTCTATCAACTCCCCGGTGGCGGTAAAGAGCACGCGCTCGCAGATATTGGTCACCCGGTCGGCGGCGCGCTCAAGGTTATGGGCCGCCCACAGGAGAAAGTTGGCCTGCTCTATCGTCCTTGGATCGGCGATGACGTAGGTCATCAGCTCGCGATAGACCTGGTTGTACAGGTTATCCACCTCGTCATCCTCCCTCGGCAAAGCGCGAGCTCGGTCGACGTCCCGGTCGATGAACGCCTCCAGCGCCCGGTGGAGCATACTGCACGCCTTCCGCGCCATGGCAGGAATATCGACGAGCGGCTTGAGCAGCGGCCCCTCTCCGATGCGCAGGTTGATCTTGGCAATGCCCTTGGCGTAATCACCGATGCGCTCCAACTCGTCCGCGATGTCGAGCACGGCAGCCAGCATGCGCAGGTCGATGGCTACCGGCTGCTGCATGGCGATGACGGCCAGCGCCTCGGCCTCGATGGCGAAACGCTTCTCGTTGATCTTGCGGTCGAACGCGATCAACTCGCGGGACCTCTCCAAATCGCGCCGCTTGAGGGCATCCACCGCCTCCATGATGGATGTCTCCACCATGCTGCCCAAAGTCAGAATGTCATCCTCCAGGTGTTGCAAATCCTTGTCAAAACTTTCACGGGGCATAGAATTTATCTCCTCGGGTTCTAGTTTTCGAGCCGCTCCAGATACGCAAACACTTTCCGCTCGAGACCATCCCGCAGCCACCTACTCATCCGAACCTCCCGGTGATGTAATCCTCGGTCTGCTTGTTCTGCGGCCTGGTAAATATCTGCTGTGTCGGCCCAAACTCGACCAGGCACCCTGCGCGATCCTCAGCCATCATGAAGAAGGCCGTGTAATCGGAGGCGCGTGCCGCCTGCTGCATGTTGTGCGTGACGATGACGATGGTGTACTTTTCCTTCAGCGTCTGGATCAGTTCCTCGATGCGCAGCGTGGCGATGGGGTCGAGCGCCGAAGCCGGCTCGTCCATCAGGATGACCTGTGGCTCCACCGCCAGCGCGCGGGCGATGCACAGCCGCTGCTGCTGCCCGCCGGAAAGCGCCAGGCCGGATCTGCCCAGATCGTCCTTGACCTCATCCCACAGCACCGCGTCGCGCAGACTGCGCTTCACGATGTCGCCCAACTGCGCCCTGTCGCGCAGCCCGTTGGCGCGTGGGCCGTAGGCCACGTTATCAAAGATCGACTTGGGAAAGGGGTTCGGCCTCTGGAACACCATCCCCACGTGCCGCCTCAACTCCACCGGGTCCATCTCAAAGATGCTGCACCCATCCAGGATCACCTCACCCGCGACGCGCACGTCCGAGATCAGGTCGTTCATGCGGTTAAAGGTGCGCAAAAAGGTACTCTTGCCACATCCAGAAGGGCCGATGATGGCCGTGATCTGGTTGGCTGGTATCTTGATATGGACCTCGCGCAGCGCCTGAAAGTCCCCGTAGAACATGTCGTAGCCGCGCGTTTCCAGCTTGGTGTGGTTGACGTCTTCCATAATTATCTCCCTTTCAGCCCCGCCGTCAAGCGGCGCGAGATCAGGTTAATGATCAAGTTAATCAGCACGATGGTCACGATCAGAACCGCGCCTGTGGCCATCGCCTTTTCGTAGGCCGTGGTCTCTGTGGCCACTGTGTACAGGTGCATGGCCATCGTCCGCCCGCCCTGGCGCAGCGACGTGGGCAGATTGTGCGTCCCGCCCAGCGTGACGTAGAACACCGCCGTCTCGCTCACCACGCGCCCCACGCTGAGAACGATGCCGGTGATGATCCCCGGCAGGGCCGCCGGCAGGACGACCTGCCGCACCGTCTGCCACTGTGTAGCGCCCAGAGCCAGGCTGCCCTCACGATAGAAACGCGGCACGGCCTTCAGCGCCTCCTCGCTGGCGCGGATAATGACGGGCAGGAGCAAGCAGGCGCAGGCCAGCGAGCCCGAGATGAGGGAGAATCCACCGGTATGCTCGTTTAGCGTCGTGACAAAGAGGGCATAGCCGAAGAGCCCAAAGATGATGGACGGCACCCCCGCGAGGGTTTCTACGCCGAAGCGCACCACCCCTACCAGGCGCGAGACCCACTTGTTTTCGCTGTTCTCCACCCCCTCGGCATACTCTACCAAGTAGATGGCTGCAAATATCCCCAGGGGCGCAGCGATCCCAATCGTCAAGAACACCACGTAAAACGTGGTGACGATGGTGGTCGAGATG
>Ga0315550_1000579_pt1 | contig 22605 bp, 12 predicted proteins | sample SalMarSW160190MG_2_FD_203100 | JGI IMG/M metagenome (GOLD analysis project Ga0315550, IMG submission 203100) | Salt marsh sediment microbial communities from the Plum Island Ecosystem LTER, Massachusetts, United States - Salt Marsh Sediment SW1601-90 ... | reverse complement strand
TTTTAATTCCATTTTCAAATCAAACACATCTATTTTTTCTTTTTCAAGCTGCTCAACAGAATTTTCTAAATCATCAACAATATCATTATATTTATTATACTTTTGCAATTCTTCATCAGGCAATCTTCGAGTATTATGCAAAATAGGTCTAAAATTAATAAAATAAGGTCTACCACGATTATATTCTGCATTCTGGAACATAGCTACACCAACTTCTGCTCTTACTAAAGATTTTAAAAAGTCCCCCCCATACTTAGTCCTTATTCTCTCTAAATCAGATTCTTCTAATGTTCTTGTCTGAATCTCTGTATTAATATTCGCTTTAATTTCCCCAACAAAATCACTTAAAACCTGAGAAATCAGCATAACACCTAATCCCCATTTTCTAAATTCTCTGCAAGCCCTTTCTACTTGCAAAAAACCTTCTCCACTTCCACCAAACTTTGACAATAATCTATGAACCTCATCAAAAACCAACAAAACCTTTAAAATAGGAGATTCTTTTGGATCTGATTTAAAAACCTGTCTTATAACATTAGCTACAAAAAAATCAATATCTTTTGGAGGAAGTTTATTTAAACTAAAAATCTGGATCTGCCCTGGATTAATATATTTTATCACATCTACTATCTGTCTTGCATTTTCAACCTGCCTTACATTTCCTTTAAACGACCTTGCATCAGTTTCTTTCATTCCAAATTTAGAATAAAAAGAAAGCATTTTTTTATCTTCACATTTTCTCAACATCCCAGACCATTGTGCAGTTGGATCAAAAACAATAACAGCAATATTATTCATTAAAGCTTCTTCAATAACAACCTGCGCAGAAATAGATTTTCCCATTCCAGTTGCTCCTGCAACAATACAGTGAGTAGTTAATTTCTCTAACTCATAATAAGAAGGAACTTTTGTTTCAGCAATATTTCCCAATCTAGCAACCCTTTCTCCAGGTTTTGGCAAAGTTCCATAATCTAAAGCAATTCTATATCTCTTCTTTTTCTCCTTATGTCTCTTATAAATAAGAAAATTCAAAAACATAAAACTAAAAAAAGCCATTATAACAAAAATAATCCACAAAGGTATTCCTGCAAGAGTATAAAGATAAATAGGTTCTGAAACAACAAACGAGGCAGTAGCACCTGAAAAAGAGTTAAGATAATTTGCACCAATATTAAGTAAATAATCTCCTTCTGTAGCATTTTCAGGAATTCTCATCTCCTTTAATAAAGTTAGAGTGTTGATTATCTCAACTTCATCAGTATCTTTTGCGTAAATACCTTGGTCTTCTTTATTAGTAACAAAAGATTTTAAAAAAATCTTATAATTTTGATTTCTCAATAAATTTTGCAAAGTTAATTTATATTTCAAAATTCCTCCAGGCCTCACAATCCTATTAAACAAATCTATATTAATAAGCAAGGTCTCTACAGGAAACCTGTTCTCAACAACTCTAACAGTAACAGGAATATCTTTTTGCAAGTCTCCCCTAATTGATAGGGTTCCATTATAAACCCCTAACGGCTGGGTTCCATAAATAATAACTGGAAGATTATAAAAAGAATCAGGATTCACAATTCCTGAAGAACTTCCTAATTTAACAAACTCTGCTATCTCAGGAGAGACAGTAAATATCAGGGCCATAGACCCTGTTTTAAAATTATAAATCCCAAGAATTTCTTCAATAAAAGTATTTTGCCTTACTTCTACATCAATTTCTTGCGTACTTATCCAATAATCTTCTCCTGCTTTTTTTAACTCCTGGATTATTCTCCTAATTCCAGGAGGTTCAGAATAAGGTCCTGTATAATAAGGTCCTGTATAATAAGGCCCCACATTAATATCTTCTGGAACTTCTATCAAAGTTATATTATGATTTAATGAAGAATCATTTGTAAGATTAAGAATATAATAATAATTATCATAATCTGTCTTAACTGCGATTATTGGATAAAGCCCCTGAGCAACAATTGGAGAAATTTCATAATACCCACTTACATCAGAAGAATTCTCTCCCCTAGCAAGATAAATAGTTGCATTAAAAATTGTACTCCCTAATTCATCAAAAACATAACCATATACTAAAGGATTAATTAAAGTCTCGTTACCAGGAGTTTCTAATTGCAAAGTAATATTCTTTTCATTAGAAGTTATATTAAAGTCTGTTGTTACTGTTGAAATATAAGGATCATAACCAGAAGCTATTGCAATTAAATTATAAGTTCCAGGAACAGCTTTGTAAGTTAAATTATAAAATCCGCTTGCATTAGAATAAGCTGAATATCCTGCTACAATAACTGTTGCATTTTCCACAATGTTCCCACTAGTATCATTAATATAACCATATACTGTAAAATTGATACTAACTCCAGTTCCTCCTTCTGGACAAATATCATAAGGATCTCTAAAAAAGTAATATGTTGTAGTTACATTTGGCGGAGTGGGTATTAGCATTTGATAATTAACATTTTGTCCAGATTTATACCCATACTGAGGATTGGTCCTATGAGTTACATAAACTAAATTAGTTCCATCAAATAAAGCTCCTAAATCAAAAGTTTGTTGAGTACCGTCATATTTATAAGTATAAGTTGCAGGAATACCAGAGATATTTGTCTCACCAACCAAAATACTCATGTTTTGTGTAAAAGTATCTATTGCACAATCTACGTGATTATGATCTAATTCTGGTTCATATAAATCAGGTTCGCATCCTGTAAATTCATCTATTAAAGAAACATTAGCAGGCTCTAAGTCATCAAAGCTTATATTATCTGCTGTAGAAATATAAACCTCACTAGTTCCTATAGAAGGAGGTTGAATACAATCAAAATCAATAGAATACCACACTATTTCCCCGCTTTGAAAATCTTCAGAAGGATTAGGAGTCGCAAAATCAGGATCCCACCTTGCTGCACCATAAACACCTGCCCAAAAAAAAGTTTCAACTTTTCGATAAATATCAAGCTCATAAATATATCCTGCCTTTCCTGCAAATGAAGCATAACCTGTTAAAATTAATTTTGTAGACAAAAAAATCAGTAAAACAGAGACTGTAATAATTGTTAAAATCAAAAAAAAGAAAATCACTAATTTTTCTCTTTTTTCTTTTATTAATTCTTCTTTTGCTAAAGCTAACACTAAAGGAATCTCTTTTTTATGTTTCACCATAAGAGTAAATCTCAAAAAGAATTAATAAACTTTCCCCTACCGAAAGGTATTTAAAGAAATTTCATTTTTAAGCTTAAAGAGGGGAAAATGACTTTTTTAAACTTCTTAAAGAAAAAAAATATTCCAGATGAACTTCCAAAATTAGTTGTAGATGAGATTGAAGAAGGGCCGAGCATTAAAGATTCTAAAGAAAAAGAAGAAGTTAGTAAAAAAATAATCCATTCCTATCTAAAAGAAAAAGAAGAAAAAAGTCAGGCAACAAATCAAACCCTTAAAAAATCATCTTCACAAGAAAGAAGTTTTTTTAAAGAACTTCAAAACAATATAAATGAAGAAATAAATAATTTAAATAAGCTTGAAAATTGGTATAATAACAAATTTCTTCCAAGAGATATTGTTTCTGATATGAAAGATTATTGGGAAAAACAAAAAAAGAATTCTGTAATACAAGTTCTAGGAAAACATTTTGAAGAAAGAATTACTGAAAAAACAATTAAACTAAAAGAATTAGAAAAAGAGTGGCAAGATATTTATTTTGATTTAATAGAAAAAGAAGAAGAAATAAGGGAAAAAGAACAAGAGTTAAAAAAGATTCTCGCAGAGTTTGTTGAAATGTGTAAGAGAAAGCAAAAAGAACGAAAAAGATAATGAAAACAAAAAAAATAAAAATATCTAAAAAACTACTTGTTCTTATCATTTTATTAAGTATCCTATTAGCTGTTTTGCTTATTTTTCAATTTGGGATCTTTGAAAAAATTAAAAAACCTTCAAAAGACCAGACGGAAATTCAAATAAAAGACAAGTGCGGATTAATTCTTGGTAATCTAATTCACGAAATCAAAGGAGAAGGAGATTGCAATATTAAGTGCATTAATGAATGCAGATTAAACAACATGGAGATTTCTAGTTATCAATTTATAGAAAACAAAACTTCATGTCACCTTTGCACTTGCTATTGTGAATAAAATGGGTAATATAGAAGAAATTGAAGAATCTTATAAAAAATCTATTGAAGAAGCAGACAAAAATTTTTTAGAAAGTTCTAAACCAGATAATAAAAATAAAAAGCAATCAGAAGATTCTTATAGGAAAAAAGCACATAAAATAAGAGAAAATTATTATGAAAAAACTTCTACTTTTCTTGAAAAAGACAAACAAAATAAAATAAAAGAATTAAAAAATCCTAAAAAAGAAAAAGACAAAAAAGAGGGGGAAGAAAAAGAAGAGGGGGAAGAAAAAGAAGATATATTAAAAAAACAAAAATCTTTCAAAGTAGAGCCCCTTAAATTAGAACTATCAAAGAAAGAAAAAAGAGCCTCAGAAAAAGATTTAAAAAAATTTAAAAAAGATATAGAAAGAAAAAAAACAATAAGAAAAATAGTCCCAAGCTCATTCGCATTCGGATTTATAAAATTAAAGTTAAAATTAAAAAATGTTTATACAAATATAAAAAACAAAATAGGGGAATCAAAGTCAAGGGTTAAAGAAAAGTCTAAAGGAATAGGTACAAAAACAAGAGAATCTTCTAAAAAAGTCTATGTTTTCTTAAAAAATAAATCTATAAACACATTTAATTTCATAATCAATAAATTTAAATCAAAAAAACAAAAAACAGAAGAAAAAACAGAAGATCAAAAAATAGCTGAAAAATTAGAAAAACAAGCAAATAAAACAAACAAATAAAATCAGTATAAATCATAATAAAAATAAACATCACTAATATCTGTAGAATTATATTCTCTTAATCTAACAGGAAGAGTTATTTCATAGTCATAAATTCCATAACCCCCTTGCTGACTTGTATTTGTTTTTACAACAAAAACCAAATCCTCCTTATCCCCCTGGTCAAATTGCCCATCAGAATCATCATCCATATCCCATAAAATTCCAGTAATAAAACTTGTAGTATTTGTAGAATTAATTATAGGAACCTTTTCAATCATCCTCTTATGAACAAGAAAACTTGTATTAAATTTTGGATAAAAAGGGTCTCCAAAAATATTTGTGACAGAATCATTAAAATCACTCATACCTAATAAAGCATCTATATCCATAAAATCATTAATTACAGAAACATTTGTAGTACTTTGCCCAATTGCTTGCAATGAAGCCCAATTTATATCTGCCTCGCTATCAGTTACAAAAACAGACCCCTCATAAAAAGACTCATTTGACCAAAGAGTAAGGTTCTTTAATAAACCATTTGAAAGAATTTTTTCTATACTCATATTTCCATAAAACTCTTGCCATGCATTTACTATTATAGAATCATTCGCCTTATTATCACTCTCATTTGATTCTAAAAAAAGGTCATTTATATCTGTGCCAACAAACACATTTGTGCTTCCTATCTCAGCACTCCAAGAAACATTTACAGTTTCATTAGATAAACCAGAAACATTAGCAGATTGATTTCCATTAATCTGAACCCCTCCTAAATCCGGGTCTCCCTTATAAAAGCCTGTCAAAACATTAATTGCATTTCCACATCCGAGGTTAAAAACCACAACAGAAATTGTAATTATCTCATTTTCCAAGGGATCTAAATTACTAAAATTAATAAAAGAAGAATAAACTGCTAATTCTGGTTCAGCTAAATATGTTTCTAATTCAGAAGAAATTAAATTATTTGAGTTTTCAGCATAATCTTCAGAAATACAATTAAATACCCATGTCCCAACTTCATTAACTAAAACATCTGCATAATAAACATCTCCTAAAAGAAGCGATGCAGAATAATTAGTAGTTGAAGAAGGCCCAATTGCTCTTATTGTAACATTTTCTACTCCTGTAAAAGAATCATTAGACGTGCAATTAACTCTAACATAAGTGCTTGTTCCACAAATATAACTCTCATTCATCACAATAGAACTTATTAAAGGAGGAGTATTATCAACATTTATTGTAAAATTCTGAGTAGAATAATTTGTTATAGAAAGATTATCACTTACAAAACATCCCCACTCATAAACTCCTTCACTTATGTTTTTAGAAAAAGAAACCACAGATGAAACCCCGCTAGCATTCTTTGTTTCATTCTTATGCCAACCCCCACTCCAATTTCCATAAAGACTTATGTTAGCTAAATTACCATCCAAATCTTGTGCACTACAATTAAACAATATATTTAGTGAAGAAAAATTCCCAGTATCAGGAAGGTAAGTTTGAGTAACATTAGGGGGGCTATTTAAAATTAAGTTTGGAGCCAAATCAAAACCAGCTCCAGTAACACTTACATTAACAATTCTTGAAATATAATCATCCCCATTATTAATTACTTTTACACTTAACTCCTCTCCTACAGCACAAGAACTACTAAGCAGTTCACAATTTATCATATACCAGTTACTTACACCAGAATTTCCAGAAGGTCCAATAATACCTGTTACATTATCACTAATTCCATTTGAATTATTCCATAAAACAACTGTATGTCCATCTGCACCCTTTTCATCTAAAGAATCATTAACAATTCCAATTATATAATGTGCTGCAAAAACTCCTTCTAATAAATTAACTAACAAAATCATAAATACAAACGAGAATAACAAAATCTTCTTCATTTTTTCACCTCTACAATTAATTTTCCATTCTCAGAAAACCTAATAATAACTTTCTGCCCCTCTTTAATATTTAAAGTGTCTACAATTGCCTTAGGAATTTTAATTCTATAACCTTTCTGTACCTTACCGTCTTTAAACACAACGTCCATTTTCTGCATACTTTATAAATACTACAAAAAGTACTTCAAAAGTACCTTATACTAAAACATAATAATTAAAGTATTTAAACCTATTGATTAATAATTCCTTGTGTAAGACCATGACATATGTCGATAGGGAAACCGAAAATTAGTTTTTATGATAATTCAGGAAGGCAAGCCTAACCTAAACCTTTTTATCTTCGATATCTTGTAATTACTCTTTAAGCCAATCACTACAGAGCGGGAAATGTTTATGAGATAATAATTAGTAAAACAATTTGGGTTAGTGAAACTTCCCAAATTTGTGTAAAAAAGGTACGACATATGTCCGGAACCTATACATGATTAATAATTCCTCTAAAAATAAAAACAAAACTAAATAAGAGGAGAAATATAAACTTCAATTAAAGCAGCAATAATTATTAAAATAATAGACAAAACTATTAAAATAAAAGTATCTAAAATCAATCTCTTGCGCCTTCCCGGCCTAAGAAAATCTCCTCTCCAAACAGCAACATAAATAACTCCCCCTGCAAGTGCCATAGTTAAATACCCCAACATTTCAGGAATACCATGAAGAAAATATTTTGCAAAAGCTATTGGAAGTGCAGCAAATCCCAATGTATTTTTAGCTAAATTTCCAATAACAAATCCCATAACACTGGCATTCCAAGCTAAAACAAAAATAGCTCCTGCACCATAAAAAAATGCAAAAATCAATGATATAAGCAAAACCTTAAAATTATTAAAAAAAATCATAAAAAAAGTTGTTGTTTGTATAGAACCCCCTGTAGCAACCATAGCTCTTATGCCTTCAACAACAGAAATCTGCAAATTAAATAATATAGAAACCTTTTCTGTGGGCAATACTAAGGTCCAAAAAGAAAAAGAAAAAACAAATCCTAAAAACAAAAATAAAAGAAATGCCAACAATCTAAAATGTTCTCTCAATAACCATCTCTCTGTTTTATAATCTCTTTCCTTATCTTCTTCTAATCTAATTGCTCCTTGAACAACATATAAACAAGATAAAACTGTAAAAAATACCATAACAAGAGAAGCGTGATCTGGAAAAATCCAGGCCCCTAATAAAATAGAGAGAGAAGAATAAAAAATACCTATTAACATCATTTCAAGAGGATGCCTTTCTGCTTTTCTTGGATTAAAAAGAATATTAAACATAATTTAGAATATAAAATCAAATTTATAAAACCTACTATAAACTAACATAAAGTTTATATATCTCCTTAAAAAAATAATAATATGAACATTAAAAAAAAGAGTTTAATTATTTTGTTTATATTGTTAATCATAATTCCTGTAGTTTCTTCTGCAGAAGATTTTACTCATGTTATTTCTAACTCTGGAAATTGGCAGGATGTATATTCTACATTGCACTATGCAAATTTAAACAAAGTAGGAAATGATTTTCTTGTAAGCACAAAACACGGAGACATACTTTTAAATGGAATAAGAAAAGAAAATAAAATAAGAGTAATAACTTCTAATGAAAATCCTTTTGTTTTTAATTACCCAGGCCTAATTCTCTCAAAAGATTTTGCAGGCGCAGATGAGATCAAGGTAGATAGTGCAAACTTAGAATTAATTAAAGAATTAGAAGACATAGATAAATTCATAATAGTAGGTGATTCTTATGGATATAATGCAATAGCCGTAGTCCCTTACGCAAAGATAACTAATTCCTGGATATTTCTTGCAAATAGAATAAATGTTTATGAAATAGATTCTATCTTATCGGGAAGAAATATAGAAAACATAATAATTTATGGTTTTGTAGATAGAGAAGTTAGAGATATTCTCTCTAAATATGATCCTGAAATAATAGATACAGGAGATAAATTTGAAGATAATATTGAAATTGCTAAAAGATATTTAGAAATCAACCCATTAAAACAAACAATTCTAACAAACGGAGAATTTATAGAAAGAGAAATCATGGCAGGCTCTGAACCGGTTTTATTTACAGGAAGAGAAAATGTCCCTGACCAAATAAGAGATTATTTAAAACAATCTGACATAGAAGTTGGAGTTTTAATTGGAAATGACCTAGTAGGTGCAGCAACAAACATAAGAAGAACTGCTGGGATAAGCGTAATGGTTAAATTTGCAAGAGGCGCAAGAAGCCAAACATCAGGAATTGCTGCAGTAGAAGGTCTTGATTTATTTCCGCTGCCTACCCCCTCAGTAGATCTCTCACTAAACTCCATTAAATATAATAAAGCTAGTTCTCAACTAGAAGTAACTTATAAAAGCAATTCAAATGTTCCAATTTATTTTAAAGGGACTATAACCCTTATTTCTGATCTTGAGACTAAAAAAGTAGGAGACAATGAAGCAATATTTATCTCTCCAAATGATTTCAAAACAGTCACTTATCCACTAACACTAAGATCAACAGAAAACCTAATAGGAGAGCTTTATACTCTTTATGGAGAAACTCGTGCTTCCTTAGATAGAATTTTAGAAGAAAGAGTTGATATAGATGTAGTTGAAATAATAGATAAATGTAAATTAGAAAGAAAAAATATCAGATATGTAAAATACAGCAAACAAACAAAAGCAATAATCATAAAAATAAAAAATTCTATTGATGTTGACTGTTGGGTGGATTTAGAATTAGATAATGTAATAATTGGTTATAGGGTTCAAACAATTGGAACCGAAGGCTCTACGAAAATTCCTGCAGAAAAAACAAAAAAAATAACAATAGAACAAGAAATGAGTAAAGAAGACTTAGAAAGAAATCCTGAAGTTGAATTAATAGCTTATTCAGGAGAAAGAGAAGAAAGCCTAGTAAACATATTTCCAGCAGTTGGCGAAGACAATAAGTTCAAACTTCAAATAGAAACCATGACCTTACTTACTTATGGAATAATAGGATTAGTTATAGTTATAATCTTGCTAATCATCATAATGATAATACTAAAAAGAAGAGAAGAAGAATATTATTAATCCAAAGTTACTAATCTAAAAGAATCAATTTCCTTTTGATTTCTTTTTTTCTTATTTTATTTTTTCTTCTTGTTCTACTTTTAATTCAAATGTTTTTAAAACCTTGCTAACCCAATCCATAAGACTAAGAATCCTTTCTAATTTTTTCTTATTTATATTTGATTTAAAAGACTTTAACTTAGAAGAAACAAACATTAATTTCCATCCTGTATAAACCAGTTTTTTCCCTTTTTTCCTTAAAAAAGACATTCTTCTTTTTAAATCCAAATATTCATCTTCTAATACACTAATTATTTCTTCTTCTAAAAGTTCATTTACTTCTTTTTTAGACTTAAAAGATCCACCAAAAAACCCTTTTGATAAAAAATTAGGATACTTGTTTTTAAGAACTTTCAAAACACCAGTAATATCTTGATTATTTAATTTAGATATTAAATTATCAAAGTTCCGAAAACTAAAAGATTTTTCTTTTTCCTCATCAATTCTTTTATACTTTAATTTCATTTTTTCAAGTTCTTCTTTTCCTCCTTCTAAAAGCCTTCTATTTATTTCATCGATTCTCTCCTTACTAAAACTTGTTCCAGAACCAGAATCTGAAGATTCTTCTAGCAAAATTTTATCTTTGCCAAATCCAAGTTTGCGAAAAAACCCTTTAAAAAAAGATATTAATTTCATTTTATTTTTTTCCAGACTTTTTTGACTTTGCAGCAGCTTTTGGTTTTGTAGACTTTTTTGGTTTAGCAGGAACCGGCTTTACAACAGCAGGCTTCGCACTAGGCTTTGCAACTGGTTTTGCAGATCTTCTTGGTTTTGCTACAGGAGCTGGTTTTGCTACAGGAGCCGGCTTAGCTTTGCCAAAATTTTCTAATGCTTTAATCATTCCTTGTCTACTAATAACCTTATATGCAGCACCTTTTCCAGGAAAACTTTTCTTAATCCAATCTGCAATATCATTCCTTTTTTCATTAACATGAGTTTTAAAAATTGCATCATCCATATTAGGAAGAACACTTTTCAATTCTTTAACGCTACTAACCATAACCCCATTATCAAAAGTCAGAGGAGCAACTTCTTTTTCTACCAAACTTACCTTCTTTTCAACAGGTGCTTTCTCATTTGCCTTTGCTTCTTTAGCTTCTTTTGCCTCTACTTTTGCTCTCTCAGCTTTAGCTTCTTCAACAGATTTTTTAATTTCAGCTTCATCAACTAATTTTAATTCTCTTTTCTTAGGCTGCTTTCCAAGTTTTTCCCATTCTTTATCAACTCTTGGTCTTAATCCTTCCAAATAAATTTCAACAACAGAAAAGCTCCCAGACATAATCTTGTCTTTTACCAATTTTAATTCCATTTTCAAATCAAACACATCTATTTTTTCTTTTTCAAGCTGCTCAACAGAATTTTCTAAATCATCAACAATATCATTATATTTATTATACTTTTGCAATTCTTCATCAGGCAGTCTTCTTGTATTATGCAAAATAGGTCTAAAATTAATAAAATAAGGTTGAGCATGATTATAAGCAGGATTAACAAACATTCCAACACCTACTGACGCTTTTACAAGAGACTGCAAAAATTCCTCTCCATATTTTATCTTAATCCTATTCAAATCTCCTTCGTCTCTTGTTCTCATCTGAACTTCTGTAGAAATATTAGCTTTAATTTCCCCAACAAAATCATTTAATACTTGAGAAACCAACATTACACCATAACCCCATTTTCTAAATTCTCTACAAGCCCTTTCAATTTGCAAAAAACCTTCTCCACTTCCACCAAACTTTGACAATAATCTATGAACCTCATCAAAAACCAGTAATGTTTTTAATGTTGGAGCCTCCTTAGGGTCTGAGTTAAAAATCTGCCTTATAATATTTGAAACAAACAAATCCATATCCTTGGGATTTAATTTATTTAAACTAAAAATTTGAATTTGCCCGGGAACTGCATGTTTATCAACCTCAATAATCTGTCTTGCATTCTCAACTTGTTTTACATTCCCTTTAAATGCTCTTGCATCAGTTGGTTTTAAACCAAACTTAGTATAATAAGAAATCATTTTTTTATCTTCACATTTTCTCAACATCCCAGACCACTGCGCTGTTGGATCAAAAACAATAACTGCAACATTATGCATTAATGCCTCTTCAATAATAACTTGAGCAGAAATAGATTTCCCACCGCCTGTAGCTCCTGCAACAATGCAGTGCGTAGTTAATCCATGGGGATTAAGATAAGCAAGAATATTTTTCTCAGCTATTTTTCCAAGAAACAAAAAATCAGGATTTTTCTTAGGAATTGAAGAAGCATCTAACCTCATTCTATATTTCCTTTTCCTTTCAAGATTTTTTTTAATTAAATAATAAACAATAAATCCGGATAAAATCAAAGAAAAAATAAGAATTAAACTCCAAACAGGAATAAATCCTAAAATAAGAGTATTATGAAAAGCTTTTTTAACTATAAAAGGGGTTTTACTAAAAAGAATTCTATCTTCATATTCTAACTGAATCTCTAAAACATGTTCTCCAACCCCCACCCCTTCAGGAAAATCAAATGTTTTAATAGTTTGAAATGAGTTTGCTATATCAAGTTGTTCTTCCCCCAGTACATGAGAAATATTTTCTTCATCAACAATAAAATAAGAAATTGAAACATTACTTATCAACTCTGGCTTAAGTTTATTTACATTTAATTGAAATTCTATATCCTTCTTTAAAATAAAACTTTTCTCAGGAAGAATTGCCTCAACCAAAACAGGAGCACTTAAAATAGTTTCAACAATAGTTAAATTTACCGGAATTATCTCTTCAACATCTTTTTTAATAATTATGTTTCCAGAAAAGCTCCCTTTTCTCATTCCTTTAATCATAAAATCAGTATTTGAAGTATTTCCTGGCTCTAAAACAATTCCAAATACACTAAATTCAACAAAATCAGTAAGTGAATCATCAACTAAAAAGAGTATTTCTAAATCTCTTGTTCCAAAATTAGTAATTTGTATATAATCCCTAAGAAGCTCTCCTCTGCCAAGAGTTCTCTCAATCTTGCTTCTTGAAATAATATAATCTTCTCCTTCAATAGGAGGACCGTAATCAGAAGGTTCATCTTCTGCGCTAATCAAACTTAAAGCTAAAATCAATATTAAAAATGCTAAAAATAAAAAACACCCCAGTTTTGTTTTTGCAATCATTTTCCCTCTTTTAACTTTATTTAATATATAATCATAATAAACCGCAGGTTTTATAATCTTTCTTATTTCTTTATATCTGGTTTTTTAGAATTGTCAGCGGGCTTAGTAGCAGGAGCAGGTTCTAAACTAGGTTTTGGTTTTGCAGCAGGTTTAACAGAAGCAGGGTTAGTTACCGGTTTTGTAACAGTGGCTTTTGCAACAGCAGGCTTAGCACCAAGCTCAGCATCAGGCTTTGCAGCAACAGAAGCAGGGTTAGTTACAGGTTTTGCAGCAGCAGGTTTAGTAGCAACAATTGGTTTAATAGAAGTTACTTCTTCATTTAATTTATCAGATAAAGCCTTTATTTCTAATTTTAATTTCTCTTTATTTTTCAAAGTTCCCCTAGCAACAGGCTCTCCATAAGCTCTTTTTATTCTAATATATAATTCTGTTGCCTGTTCTACTTTTCCTTGCTTTATTAATTTCTTTAATTGAGTTAGCATTAAATACAACCCCAAAAGCTTTTCTCTACGTCTCTCTCTTCTATGAGCAACAACAAGTATTAATAAAAAGACTACTAAAAGAATGATTAAGATAAAGATAAAAGAAGACCTAAGTCCTGCTGCCCAACTAAACCCTCTCCCTATTTCAAAAGTATCAGAATCAATTGATATATTCCCATTATCTGAAACTCTTGCATAAAAAATATAATCTCCCTCAACCATTTCCAAAGAGGTTGTTAAAGATCTCTCTAATTCAAGAGAAGAAATAAAAAGAATCTCCTCTTCTGAAAAATCATAAATATTTCCTTGAAAATCTTTTATTGCAGTATATAAACTTAAATTAGTCGGTTTAATGTCTCTCAAATTTATTATGCTTACATTAGCAAAAACATCTTCCCCGGCCCTAACTTTTTTAGAGTCTTCAAAAATCTCAACATCAACTTCAAAATCTAATTCAAGAGGATTTATTTCTATTAATACAGGAGTATCAACTAACTCATTTATTTCTCTTGAATAAACTAAAATACTTCCAAAATACTGCCCAGCAGAAACACCCTTTTTCGCTTCAAAATCAACAGCTATCTCTCTTTTTCCCCCAATAGGAATTTTTACATACTCATTACTTAAATAAGCAAAATTTCCAAGATTCGAAAGACTAATATTAAGAAATAATTCTGAATCTCCTAGATTTGTTATCCTAAGAACTCTTGTCTCAGAAAATCCAGGTTTCAATGAAACTTTAAAATAATCAGGTTCTACATTAAATTGTTTTTTCTTTCTTTGATACGTAAAAATAAGCCCCCCTATTTCATATTCTGCAATAGAAGTATCTCCAGAAGGGCCTGTTGCAATGTCCCCTATCCCTGACGGCGGGGTTGGTCTAGCAGAAACAGTAAAATTTTGCAAGTCAGTGCAATTAGTATTAAGATTAGTATCAAAAGCACAAAACCTCCAAAAAACAAGTGTATCTGGTGCAGCACGTATTTGCAAATTATACCTTGAATAATCCACTTTACCTGAAAGAGTTCCTATATAAGCACTCCATACTCCTTCCTGATCTACTAAAAACGTAAAATTCTGTAATTCAAGGTTATCTATCCAAAGAGTTTCAAAATCAATATAATCATTTTGATAAACAGTTCTTCTATTTATTTCAGGATAATACCATTGGGGAGATTCATTATCTAATCCGACACTTAAATAAACAAGATTGCTGCTAACATTAGCTGCCCCATCTGATGCATAAAATGTGACAGTTCTTAATCCCCTAAAATCTAAATCTGGGTAAAATGAAACATTCGCAGTGCCATTTACATTAATTATTCCAATACTAATGTTCTGAACAGGAGAGTTCCAAAAAGTAAGATTATTATATAAGGAAGAGTAAAAATAATCATACAAATCAAATGCATTAACATGGTCCCAATTATAAGGCCAACTCTGATTCGGAATTGGATTTAAAAATATTGGAGGGGATTCTGGAACATCCAAGATTGTTTGAACATCAGAATTAATTAATGGAAAAACCAACAAAATTAAAAACAAAATTAAAATTCCTCTTTTCATCTTTCGTTTGAACATTATCATATTATTATGTCTTCTCAGAGATTTAAATATCTTTTTGAAAAAGCCCTTAAAACTTAAAATTCAAAAAATATACCTTTAAAATGAAAAAACATACAAACATTTATAAAGCTCTAAATAATACCTATTATATGCCTAAAAAAGATTTTAAAGATACCAAAAGAGGTCCTAAAGAAAAAACAAAAGCTGAAACAGTTATTGTGAAAGGAACGATCACCCTTAATCAAAGACAAACACTGCGAAAACTTATTGGAGTTCTCGGAAGCAATGAACAAGATGTAATTGGAAAAATTCTGACCATTTGGCTTTATAATGAAGGATTTTTAAGAACAGACAATTCTAAATCAAATAAACCTAATCAAACCAAAAAATAAAATGAAAAATAAAAACAAACCAAAACAAAAAATATGGATAACTATCCTATTCCTAGGTATCTTTCTTATTTTTATAGTCACTGGTAAAAGTGAAACAGCTCTTAACACAGGGGGCGAAATTAACGCCCCCGCCCTCATATTATCTGAAGAAAATCCTATTGAAACAAGCCAAATAATTGAAACAACTCTGTCTCCAGAAGATTTAGAAAACTCAATCTTAATCAACATAGATGAATTAAATCAAGAAAATCTTCAGAACAATTCAGATTCAAAAAATGAAACAACTCTTAACACAGGGGGCGAAATTAACGCCCCCGCCCTCATATTATCTGGAAATCAAACAATAAAAACTGAAAACTCGTCTGATTCACAAAACACATCAGAACAAATTACTGAAAATAATAAAAAACCAAATGAAAAAACTGCAATAGAAAACAGAAATCAATCAGCACCCTCACAAGAAGAATTTATTTTAAGCAAACAAAATCCAAAAAAACCTGAAGAAGAGAAAATAAAAATCGAGTTATTTGACAAGGGGGAAGTGGTAATTGAAGGGGAAGTCCCAAAAGACTTCCCTCTTGAAATAAAAAAACAAGAAAAAGAAAGCCTGAACAAAGAAACGTGGACAAAAGAAGTAACTATCTCAAGTAAAACCCATTTAGAAGATCCTTTAATAGTTTATACAAACATTAATGAAATCCCAGAAAACAAAAAACAATCAATAAAAATATATTGGAAAACAGAAAAAAACCAAGAAGTAGAAATCTTAAATTTTTATGATAGGGATAGCAACGGATTATATGATAAAATCTCATGGGAAGTTCCGCACTTATCAGAACAAGTTTTTGAAATAATTATTGATTTTACAGAGGGAGATAATTCTAGTACAAACCTAGAAATAAGCATTACAGCACCCCCAGATCAAACTACAAATCCTATCTCTTTCAGAGTAACTGCCTCTTATAATGATCTAGATAATGTTAACTGCAATATTATAATTGACAAGTCTCTGCCGTCAAAACAAGTCTTTGGTCCTTATCCATTTACAGAAACAGAAATTATAGAACTTTCTGAATTAAACGACGGACCGCACACTTGGGATATTAATTGCTCGGATAGTGAAAATACTTCAAAAAATGCATGTGAAAAAGGAAATTTTATAATAAATGAAAGCATACAAGAAATAACTTTAGATTCTGTGTACTTATTAGGGGAAATTGTTCAATTCACAATTCCAGATGGGTATTCTGAAACAGAAATTAAGATTACAAAACCTGCTACTAGCCCAGTTACTACACTAAATACTTCTAATACTACTATAATAAAACTTGGTTCTGATTTAATTGATAGAGAAGGAGTTTATTCTTTAGAAATTTCATCAACAGGGCTTAATAAACCTATATACAAAACAACAAAACAATTTTCTGTTGTAAAAATGACCTTAACTACAAATAAAAATAATATAGAAACTGGAGAAACAATAAACATTAATATAGAAATTAATTCACCAGGTGAAAAAATATATTTATATAAATTAGATTTTGGAGACAACTCTCTTGGGATCATTGATTTTAATTTAGATACTAACCTAGTAGATGAATCAATTTCCCATAAATATAATTCTGATGGAAATTTTACTCTTAAACTAACTGCGGTAATGAATAATAGAAAAGAATTCTCAATTCAAAAAAACGGAATTTATGTAACAGACGTAGGAGATAATGAAGACCCAGAAGTTACTTTAATTGCTCCTAAAAACAATGAGCTATTAAAAAAAGAACCAATTACATTAACTTACGAAGTTACAGATGACTCAAAAGTAGATAACTGTACATTTGAATTATATATAATTAAAGATGGAACTGAAAGCCTAGATTACAATCATGTTTATAAAAATATTGAAAAAAACAAAGAAATAGATATAATCATGCGTGATTTTGAGGAATCAGATTATTCCTGGTATATTTTTTGTTGTGATAATGAAAGTAACTGCAACGGGGAATTAGAAAACAATAAAGAATTCACCGTTTCTTTTTCAAACACAACAAATCCAGGAAATGATATAACACATGATTACACAGAAGAAATAGAAGACTTAATTAATATGATTGAATCATTTATAGAAAAACAAGATTCTTATGAACTAAAAGAAAAAGAAGTTATAGAAGATTTAAATATTTTAGAAGAACTCACTTATAATAAAAAAAGATTAATCCAAATAGACCAGGATTTGGGTAATAATATAAAATTTATAAAAGATGCTGATACAAAAGAAAAAAGAAAACAAGAATTAATAGATGAATTAGAAGAAATTAAACAACAAATTCCAATTGAAATCAAGGTGATGAATAGTAATGAGTATGTTAAAAATAGTTTGACTCAAGATTTAACAGTTATCCTCCAAGATTATTTTGACTCAATTCAGAAAAAAATAAGTAAAAAAGAAATTAAAATGCTTTCTGATGAAAATTATGAGATTCAAAAATATATAACTGTTTCAACAAATATAAAGCAAGTAAAAATAACTTACGAAAACTCAAATAAAGAGATAACATTAATAACAAAAGACTTGTCTCTTAAAAACAACTCTTTTGAAATTATCCTTGAAGTTATCCCAAAAAAAATAATTGAAAATGCAAGTGAGGTAATTTTCATAACAAATAGTAGAACAATAAATGAAGATCCTCTTTTTGAAATAGCTATTGATAAACTAGAAAATGATAAAATTATCTATTATTTTGAAAAAATTATAGACCTTAAAGAGAGTGAAGAAATCGAAACAATTTTATTTAAAGAAGTTGTAATAAAAAAAGTAGGAATAACTGGATTTTCTATATTAGAACTTGACATCACAGGCAAATTATTTTACTATATTTTATTTTTAATCTTTCTTATAGTAATCATTTATGTGGTCTTCATCCTCATACAAAGGATAAGAATCGCAAAATGGAAAAAACAAGAAAATGCTATTAGAATTTTCAAATTAATTAAAGAAAGCAAGAACAACCTAAGAACTAATGATTTAGAAACTGCAAGAGAAAAATATCACAAAATACAAGAAAACTATCCATTAATACCTAAATCATGCAAAAAATATATTTATAAAGATCTTCGGAAAATAAGAGTAGGTATTGACAAAAGGGATATCTTTGATTTAATAAAAGAATATCAAGAATCAAAAAAACAAGGAAGAAAAGAAGATGAGGACAGGCTCTACAAAAGCATACAATCAACCTATAAAAGGCTTCCTAAAAAATACAGGCAAAAAGTCTATCAAATAATGTTTAAAGATCCTCTTGAAGATTTTTTATAAATTAAAAAATCTTCTTATTAAAACTCACAATTATTTCTTAGGAATCAAATCTAAATCAGGAAGAAATCCTTTTTTCTTTTTTGCAGTTTTTTTCACAACTTTTTGAACAGGCCTCATTGGCTTGATAACTCTCGGAAGTTCATAAGACTCTTTCGCAATTTTCTGCATAGTTGATTTTGGTTCCCCAGGTTTTTTAGATTTAAAAGAAAATAAAGGCTTTCCCTTTTTCATGTCTAAAATCTTTTTATACAAAAACAAGCTTGCAAGAATTATTAAAGCCAGCAACAAGATTATTATTGAAGCCCTTAAATATTTAACAATTCCTGATTTTGGAAACTCCCTTTCCTCTAAATCAAAATCATCACTTCTTTCTAAAATCTTGCCATCATATTCTAACCTAACTAAAATCAAATAATTTCCTTCAGTTAAATTCTCAGATAATTGAAAAATTCTCTCAATTAAAATATCTTCTCCAAGAGTCACCATCTCAGCAGGAAGTTCTTGAAGAATATTCTTATTCATATCAGTTAAGTAAACAGAAAGTACTGCATCTAAAGGAACTACTCTAATAGTTTTATCATCAATATTAATTAAAACCTTAATATCCTGTCCAAAACTTCTTTGTTTATACTCTTTTGGGATAGTTGCAGTTACATTAAGTAATGAATCTGCCTCACTAACTTCCACAATAACTTCAGAAATTTCAGTCATCCCTCCCCCTATAGCAGATATATTTCCAGTATATACTTGTGTCATTTCATCTTCACTTGCAAAAAACTCAAGAACAACATCTCTTTCTTCTAATGCTCCAAGGAAAAAATTACTCTCTCTAATTAATAAGAATCTTTCTAAGCCAATAGAACTTAAAGTAAGTTCCACAGGATAATTAACAACACTTGTTATAGTTAAATTTCTATATGTTTTTTGTCCTCTTTCAAGTTCTACTTGAATTATAGCTGGTTCTAATTCAAATTTAGTATCGTTTCCAGGCGGTTGTGGTAGTGGCCCTCCGGGCCCCCCTCCTTTATTATGAACTAAAATATTTTCAGCAAAATAATTATAATAATCATTCACTAACATATTATAAACAGTAACAGGTTCACTAACATATCTAATTGATTTTATTTCAACATAATCTTTTCCATTAAACATTAAATCACCAACCTCCAAATCCTTAACCTTAACCCATTCTCCATTAATATAAAAAGGATGCTGATCTGTTACTTTAATTTCATTATTAATTAAATAATAAATTTCTCTTTCAAACATATAAACTTCTGTTACAGTTCCAAGAGATTTTTTATTATTTTCAATATCATAAGAAATTACTTCATCTCCTGGTTTTATTTCCTCTACATTAACTTCTCTTCTAAGTGTAGAAACTTTTGTTCCAGAAACAAAACAATCACTACCACAATCATCAGAACTACAATCATCAGGGCAAGTGTCGCATTCTCCAGCATCACACTGCCCATTGCCACATAAAGGAGGAGCTGAAGATTCAATAATCCTATAAGTGCCTAATCTTCCAAATTCAATAAAAGTTGTGTTTGCATTAAAATCAAAAACAGAAGACACCTGCGTCCAACTACTACAACTAGTTCCAGTTCCAGAATTACAAACTTCTGTTCTCAAATCATTTTTATTAGTATAATCAAGATCAGTATAACTTAATTCAAATTCTACTCTTGGATTATTAAAATCATTAGATTCTACTACATAAACAATTGGCCCATCTGCTACTAAAATCTTATCAAAATCAAGATTATAATCTTTATCTGTTACTAAATCTACATTTGTTATATTTGCCTTAAATGAATCTCCATAAACACTAAACAAAATATCATAAGTTCCTGCGCCAACATTAAATGATTGCATTGCAACACTAGAAAATTCTCTATAAGCTGCTTCAATCTTACTAACACTATTTTTAATAGAAATTTTTCTTAATGGGTCAGCTGAAGCATTTAACAAATCAACACTAAACCCAACATCAACATTAAAACTAACTCCTGCAACACACTGGTCTGGAAATCCTTTTTGACTAAAATCAGCTCTTGAACAACTCCATCTTTGCCCATTATTTTCTCCTGAAGAATCATATGAAGAACAAATATAAAATACTTTTTTATCTGAGACAACTTCATCAAGATCTTCATCAGTAGCCCTAACTATTAAATAATAAATTCCATCACTTAATCCAGAAAGACTAAACTGTCCATTAATATAAGCAGGATTTGTGCCTATGTTAGTTATAGGGGAACCTCTTACTATTCCCCCTGTAGCATCAATAATTTGCGCAGACCAAGAATTTATTAATTCACCATCAGCAGTTCTAAAATTTGCATTATAAATAATTATCTCGCCTGCACTAGCATTATAAAATGGTTGTTCTCTATTTATAGAAACTTCTTCTTGAATAGGTAATACATTTACATTAATAGACCCTAAATTTGGATTTCCTGTGTTTGAAGAATTATCTGTTGTATTCACTCTCAAAGCATATGGCCCGTCTTCAACAATATTATTGAAAAAACCAATACAATCCCCAGTACTAATATCAAATCTAGAAATTCCTGGTTTTGACAATAAGAAGCCACATCTAGAGATTCCATTAGAATCATCACTTGGAATTCCTCTAACCTTAAAACCCCCATTATAAGGAATTTCCACAGAAGAAGGCTCTACACTATTAACACTAGGTAAAATATTTTCATAAACCCTAGAATTTAAATTTAAATCTCCTTGTTCACTTGCTCCCCCAACAAAACTATTTGCAACAGAAACTAAATAACTTCCAGAATCAGGAACACTTAATCCAGGACAAGTTAATTTAACTTCAAAATTATCATTAAAAGAAATTACTTGCTGTAATTGCCCCATTTCTTCTTGATTTGTGGACCATTCAATCTTATCAGTATCCCCACTTAGAGAACAAGCAGTAGCATCATATAAGAAATAACCAGAAGGAACACTAGCTTCCCCAATACTAATTGTTATCGATTCATAATCCCCATTTCCTCTAACATCAATTTCATAATTATCATTCACATGATTTCTATAAATATGTCTCACACTAATACCAGTTCCAGGAACACTTGTCCAACTAGTCGTAAAAGGAATAGGAACAAAAGTTTCTGTTGACCAAGTTTTAAGTGCACAACCATTTCCATAACAACCAGTATCTACACAATCAATATTTCCATCATCATCATTATCAAACCCATCATTACAAATTGTCTCTATTCCATCCTCGCATAATGCAGTCCCGCCAGGTTCTCCTACTCGGCCAGCACAACCACCATCTCTACAATCAGCATTTCCATCATCATCATTATCAAATTTATCATTACAAATTGTTTCTCCTCCTATTTCACATAATGAACCTCTTAAATCTCCTTGCTCTTTATCACAATTATCATCACTGCAATCCTTTGGTCCATCAGTATCATCATCACCCACATTTGCACAACTATCCCAAGTTATATTTTCTACAGCAGGACAAGGCCCACAATCTCTAAAATTCTTATTACAATCAGGATCACTGCAATCTATTCCCCCGCCAGGTTCTAGCTTATCACCATCATCATCTATGCCATTAGCACAATAAACATGACTAATCCAACTAAGACCTGTATTCTCAAACCAATCATCAAAATTAAATGCACCTACATTAAATTCGGCAGTCATGCAAATCTGACCTGGATTATCTGGATTTTCAGCACCCTTGCAATCAGAATCAGAACAATCAACCCCATCTGTTGCTGCATCAAAATCATTATCAATTCCATCAAAACATCTTGATAAATTAACATCTC
>Ga0315550_1000578_pt1 | contig 22631 bp, 33 predicted proteins | sample SalMarSW160190MG_2_FD_203100 | JGI IMG/M metagenome (GOLD analysis project Ga0315550, IMG submission 203100) | Salt marsh sediment microbial communities from the Plum Island Ecosystem LTER, Massachusetts, United States - Salt Marsh Sediment SW1601-90 ... | reverse complement strand
CTCTTGGAAAACAAGACTGAAAAACCCTGAAATAAGCATCAACGACAAAAAGAAGAATAAAAACCATTTTACACCAATTATTGAATCCGCCCGCGCGCGCAATTCTAATGGTAATTGGGTTAATCGCAACAATTGGGGGATATATTACAATTCTAAACTTTCAGACCATTATCAAACAATTCTAAATCAGAATCTGAATATATATATTAAATATAATTCACATTATTCATTCATATGATTTAAATATATTTTCTTTACAGATCTTGAATTAGGAGCGTGGTATGGGTGACTATTACTTTCAAGTCCAAGCTGGAATTACACATTGATATTCTCCATGATTTAGCGGTTCAAGGACCCTTGCAAATCAGCAACCTAAAGGACAAAGCCAAAATTGACGGGTCAACCTTGAAGAAGCGTCTGGAACTCTTAGTTCAGAACAGTCTAGTTGAGAAACGGCCTATAAATAAAGCCCAAGTTCTCTACGCTATTACAGAACGGGGTTCAACGATACTTAATTGGTTCTCGAAACTCAATGATGCTCTAAAATTAGAAGCCTACGCCCCTACATAATAAAAGGGGATGATCAAATGGGTATTAGGAATAATAGGAAAGAGCTTCAGGGAATGCGCCAGAGCATAGAGCGGGAGAGGAATCTCATCAAAAAAAGGCAAATGGTTCTCGAATATGAAGGCTTGCTGGATATAATGGAAGCCTAGCGAGCCCTACAGCAACATCTTTAATTATGCAGATATCTTTTCCGAAAAGAGCCTAAAACCAGGGTTTTCGGGTCCAAAAAAATTCGATATGGTTAGATGAAAAAATCAAACAGAACTCATGGTTTGAAACGGGTCCAGATGTCTCCTGAGTTATTATTTATCTGAGTCGGATTTCGAATATGAATTATTAGTTATAATTCAGACTCTACTTTCATATGAATTAAATGCGGTAACCTCAGACTCTACTTTAGAGGGCAACTTGCGCCAAGTTACCCACGTAGGAACTGTTTGAAGCAGAGAGAACGTGAATCAAGATGTTAAACATGTGTCTATCCAACTCTCGGGAACATCAATTGGAGAAAATGTAATGCTTGAACAACGGATTATTGAAAAACAGGTTAAGGCTTTTTTAGACATATTAGTTTTGGCGATATTGAACGGCAATTCCATGTATGGCTACAAAATTATCGCTGCCATCCACAGAGACTTCGGTATTTTGCTCAGCCCCGCTTCCCTCTATCCTCTTCTCCACAGCTTAGAGAACAAAAAACTGATAGAAGCACATTCTAACAAAGGAAAAACAGTTTATCACGTAACCTCTAACGGAAAAGAAAAATTCGAAAAAAAATTCGCCGACTACAAATTATCTATCCAAATAATGACGAATTTCATAAAAACCCGTGGAGAAACGCCTTAGCTTATGCTGGCACTCAAAAAGGGTGTTCCAATAAATGGAATATAAGACTTACACGAGTCTACAGATTTTTTATTTTTTATTATTTCGTCAATCCTTCTTTTAAGCGCTCTCATTTCTTCAGTGCGAAGCAGCGCTACATCACTGTCTGATTGACCATTTTCAAGCAAAAGTAGAATAGTTTCCTCTTTTTCCTCCAGATACTTCTTTTTATCGATATCTATGCCTTTTATTCTGTCTAAAGCTATTTCAAATAGGATTTTAGCTGGTTTTTTCCGGAACAAGAAGAGCCTTTTGTTTGTGAGATATAGATACCCTTGTCTCCAAACGCCGGAAAGAGACGCACCGCGATAATAATGTGAACCAAATGTCTTGAGGATGATTTTTTCGTTCTCACTTAATGGTGCTTCTTCCTCGCTATCTGCTAGGACGTACCTTCGGATTTTTTCGTCCCACGCCTCCATCATGCCGTAGTCCACCATGGTTGTTATGCCTGCGATTGCTGCTTTCAAGTTGACACCAATCAAGGGTATTCCGGAGACTGTGATGACGAGATCTGCATGGAGGATTACGCCTTTGGCTAAGATTCTGTCAACAAGGTCTACGAGTGCGCCATCCCTTGAAGGCTCCAAACTTACGCATCTCCACAATCGGTTTCCAGCAGGATTGCCATCTCTTTCAGCTTAATTATCTCCGCGTTAACATGCTCGTACGGCGTGACTTCCAGCATTTTGAAGGCTTTTCTAAGCGTCCTCTTCTTCTCGCTGGACAATCTGTCACCCAGTTTTCGCTCCACCGAAGACAGCAAAGCCTCTGCTTGACTCATCTTTTTCAATTTCATTTTCGCGCCCGCAACAAGTTCACGCAGCTCATCCGTATACTCTTTGACGCTCTGAAGTTTGGAGTCATCCAGTCTTGCCTTTAGCTTCGCCGAAGTTTCTTTAAGTAGTTGCTTTTCGCGTTCAGAAATTTTTCCACTTGTCTCAGCCATTAGTTTCTGCGTTGCGTAGATCACGGCTTCTGCGTGGTTGCGGGTTTCAACAGCTTCTTTCCCTTTTTCATCTGCCTCGTTGAATTTGGTTGCTTCAATAATTATCTTTGTGATTTCTTCCTCTGACAGACTCTTCGTCTCTGCGACGTTGATGGCTTCTTTTTTCCCTGTTTCCAGAATCTCGGCGGAGACAGTTAATATGCCGTTGGCATCTATCTTGAAGGTAACTTCAACTTTCTGCTCGTATCTGGATGCTTGAGGGATGCCGTCCAGCTTGAACAAGCCCACGGACATGTTATCCTTTGTCATCTCCCTCTCGCCTTGCAGAACATGGATCATCATCGAAGTTTGGCCGTCTTTTTCGGTTGCAAACATCATGTTTTCCTCAGCGGGAATGGTAGTGTTCCGCTTGATTAACCGGGTGAATAATCCGCCTGATGTCTCCACGCCTAGAGATAAGGGAGTGACATCCAGAAGAAGCATGTTTCTTATTTCGCCGTTTAGGACGCTGGCTTGGACGGTGGCGCCTGTGGCGACTATGCCCATGGGGTCTATGCCAAGTTCTGGTTCCACTTCAAAAAAGCTTCCGAAATACTTTCTCACGATGGGTATTCTGGTTGGTCCACCCACCAAGATGAGTTTGTCTATGTCCTGAGGGCTAAGTTTTGAATCTATGAGCGCCTGCTCCACTGGACCTTGCAGCCTGTCGAGCTGTGGTTTTATGAGTGCTTCAAGCTTTTCCCGGGTTAAAGTTAGGTTCGGGTTTAGTTTGTAACTGTCAACGTCAAGCGCGGCGTCCACAGTTGCCAAGAGTTCACTGGAAAGGTGGATTTTCGCCATTTCCCCCGCGTCTCTGAGTATGTTCAAGTTTTTCCAGTCATTTTCCAAGTAAATTCTGTGTTTTTCCTCAATTTCGTTAACGAGATAGTCCAGAATGGCGTCGTCCATGTCTTTGCCGCCCAGACGAATGTCTCCGCTGGTTGAAATCACTTGAAAAACGTTGTTGTTCATCTGCAAAATGGTCACATCAAAGGTTCCAGCGCCTAAATCTAGCACTGCGATGTTCAGGTTTTTTTTGGTCTTGTCCAATCCGTAGGCTAATGAAGCCGCTGTGGGTTCGCTGACGATTCTTAAGACTTCAAGACCTGCTAACTCACCCGCTTCTTTTGTGGCGTTTCTCTGGTTATTGTTGAAGTAGGCTGGTGCTGAAATTATTGCTTTGTCTATCTTTTCGCCCAGGTACGTTTCTGCGTCCTTTTTCATCTTCTTTATTATCATAGCGGATATCTCTTGAGGCGTGTATGCGTAGCCGTCTATTTTCACTGTATAATCTGTTCCCATTTTTCTTTTGATCCATCTTATTGTTCTCTCCGGATGAGTATAGGCGTAGTTTTTTGCGTTCTTGCCTACGACTATTTCGCCGTCTTCTTTGAATGCAACTATGGACGGGAACATTTTTCCGTAAGATGTTGATCCTTCAGAGGCGGGAACAAGCCTTATTTTTCCATCTTTCATCAAAGCGGCAGCGGAGTTGGATGTTCCAAGATCAATTCCCATCGTTCGGCTCATGGCAATCCCCGTGTGGCGGTTGTTTTAGCTATCTTTTTCCTCTACCATGATGGTTTCTTCGACTTTTGTTTTTCGAAGGGAACAGAGATAATGTTCGCAGTATTTTGTCAGCAGGTCGTAAGCATTTTTTATTTTCTTAAATTTCTCCTCTGCGGCAGAGTCATCGGGGTTAAGGTCAGGATGGTATCGACGCACCATGCGATTATACGCGGAGTTGATTTCTGAAATGCTTACCTCACAGCTCAGCCCCAAAGTTTTTCTTGCTTCTTCCACATTGTCAAAATCTATTCTTTTTACACTCAGCTTGGTGAAATTGTATGGTGGCAAGGGGCCTACGGCGAGAAACTTTAGTTTGTGCGAGTATTTTTTCTCCATTTCATCCAATTTATCGTAGAATTCATGTTCTCGGTTTTTTTCGACGAGAAAAGCGGCGTTCATTAGTGTGTCTTGATCAGGGATTTTGTTTTCTTCCGAATCGCATGATAACCTTTTTAGAACACTGGTTATTTCCGTCATGTATTCTTTTTTCTTTTCGTCTAATGCGGACTTGACCTTTCTGCCAAGTTCAATCCTCATGGATTGGTCAGCATTTTCCTTCGCTTTGAGGGTTAATTTACGTATTTCGACGTTTTCATTCAAGATACTTGCGAGAACGTCTTTATCCCACGAAATCTTGACATTAATCTGAAGTTTATTGTCAACTTTTTCCAATGTCTTCTTGAACTTCATTCGAGCCCGTTTTAGAATGTTTCTTATTTCTTCTTCGTCTTTGGCAACTATGCCAAAGCTCATGGGAATTACTGCTTGAGGTTGCATGATTTTCCGCAAAGCTTCATCGTGAGTTTTGACTTCTTCCATTCCGATCTTGCAATTTTCGAAAACGTCACTTACGACTGCACCGACATCCTCAAACTGAACGCTGTATATTTCGCCGTTGCCTACCCCAATGTTGCCGAAGCTTTTTTTGTTCTCCGAGTTTATGATGCCATAAAGGTATTTTCCCATTTTGTTTTCACCTGCTTCCCTAGATTTTTGACTCGTTTATCTGCCCAACAAAAGAGTACGGAGGCCAAGGACCCGTGAACCTAACCGCAAAACCTTCATTCTTGAGTGAACCCAGCAGGTTCCCCAAGTTTTCAACCTTGTCTTTGTGCGCAAGGCAGGTTACGTTTAGAATCATCTGTTTGCCTTTCCATTGTTCAGGAACTTCCTTACGTGTTGAACCAATCTTTACGTCGTTAACAAGCTTCTCGATTTTGGCGTACAGGTCCTTCGCATATTTATCTATAACATGCTGTTTTTCGAGTTGTCTTCCTTGCTCTAACTTTTTCTTAAGCAAGTAAGATGCTCCGCTGCTTGTTGTTTCCAACTTCTTTTTGAGATCCTGAATTTCTTGGCTGTTGTCCAGGAGTCGGTCGACAAAATCGTTTTCGAGGAAAATTTGAACCCCATATTCGGCTTTGCCTTCAAGTCTTGTTGACAAAGCTTTAAGTTGCTGGTACTCTTCACTGAGCCATTTCTTGAGACTTTCATTATCTCCCTTGAGAATTGTGTCAAAGGTTAGAGGGATCACTGTTCCGAATTCTTCTGTAGCCAAGTCAACTACGTATTGATGCGCCAAAAGCCATTTTCCTGCTTTTTCCTTGGTTGCCGTTTCATAGGGTTTCGCCTCACAACGGTGAACCACTGCGCCTATATCGTTGAATGCAACAATGTAGACTAAGTTGTCTTCGACTCCTATTTTTCCAAAATCTTTTTCGTTTCCGCTACTAACTATGCAGTAGAGATATCTTCCTTCTTCAGAATTGTTTTCCAGAGACATTTTGATCCACCTTTTGTTGTTCCCATCTTTCTGGGTTAGCCATTACATCGATGGTTTCTTCGACCAACTTGTCAAGGTCAGAGCGTATAGATTTGACAGTTTTTTCGATGCCGTTCTCCACTTTGATATGTTCAAGTGCAGCGTCAAGTTCCATTAGCCCCTGCCCTAATCTTTCAATCTCATTCTCGTTCAATCTGCCTGATTCCATTCTCCGTATTGCTTCTCTTTCAAGAACGTCTTGTATGACCTCTACTAACGCGACAATTACGCCTAAGAGACCAGATTTCAAGTTGTCTTCATCAATCTGTACCGGCATGCTTCAGTAATCCACCTTGCTAATTTTAATTTCCAGAACGCCATTGTTTAGAGTTACATCAGCCTTCTTTTCTACAATACATAAAAGAGGTACTTCTTTGTAGTATTTTTTCCCAGATATTACAAGGAGAGAGCCGTTTACTTTGACTTCGACGTTTTTTTCTTGAGGAGGCAGAGCCACTACGATTCTTAGAATGCTTTTTTCATCCATAACGTCCACGAAATCATCGTGTGCGCTATCCGTCATTTCTTCGTTTATCCACCAGTTGAAAACAATTTTTTCGCCAGTCAAGGGGTCGATTTTGCTTTGTTCAAACTTGATAGCGTCTTTTCCTGTGATTTCTTGGGCTTTTGGGTTTATTATTTCTTTGATTCTCATCAGCACTTCCATATCAGAAGAAGCGAAAATTAGATCTGTTAGCTCTTTGATTCTGGCATGTCTTTCTCTTGCGAGATAGGTTACGATATGCTTGCTCTTCTCATCTACTCCCTTGACGAGTGTTTCAACCTTTTCCAATGCGCTCAACTGCGAACCTCCACCTTTGCTCCAACTTTTATCGTGTTTTTCTTCTTGGCTCTTGCACTTTCCCAACCACACCAGGGGCAGGCAGAATTCAGCAGTTCATCTCTGTTAACTTGTTTGCCACATTGAGGGCAATCCTCTTTGTCTATCACGGCGTTTTTCCAAGCTGTTGTCTCCAAGTTGGTTCCGGACGGAAACTCAAGCCCGTATTTTGCGGCTGTCTCAAAAGAAGCCAGGGCAGCTCGGATTTTTATTCCAAGTAACTCTACTCCCGCAACGCTGACGATGATGTCAGCATTAATCACTAAACCTTTGTCCAAGATTCTATCTATGGCATCTGCCAAGCCAGAATGTTCTTTCTCAGGGGCTAACGTTCTGTTTTCCATAATTTCACCTTTCACTCTGTATATAGGAAAATCCGCACCATGGGCAGCCTTCGCTGAGCTCCGTATGAGTGGATTCCATGCCGCAAGCCGGACATGACCGTTTCGTTACTAAATCTCGCCACGATTGCGTGTTGAGGTTGGTGTTTTCAGGAAAAATCAAGCCTACTTTTTGAGCCATTTCGAAAGATGCCAAGGCAATACGTGCTTTTGTTCCCAGAAGTTCGAGATCTTTAAGGTTAACTTTGGTGTTTGCGTCTATTATGACTCCTTTGTCAAGGATTATATCTAAGAGTCTACTTAAGCCCGCTTCTTCCGGTTTCAACGTCACCATCTGCGTGACCTCTTTGGTTTTTGGTCAACACTTTGTAGTGCCACTGCTTCTTCAAAATTAAGTTCAATCAAAGCGCTGAAAGGCTCATCGCTTTGCAGGTTTGCCAGATATTCCGTTTTGTTGTGTTTATTGCTCAAATCTTGCACTACCTTCTAACCTAGCTTAGAATGTTTATCCTTTGATCGAGGTGGATTCTGCTCACTCGCTTATTCATCAGGCGCTGGTGGTTCAGCCTGCTGTTTCGTTTGGCGTATTCTTCTTTCGTTATTTCGCCCAGCTCAAAGAGCAGTCGAGTCTCTTTAATTTCAGAGATAATTCTTTGCTGAATTTCTTTCACTCTTGAGTCATTAACGTGATCTGTGATTGTTTCCAAGAGCCAGATCATGTCAAATGGTGGTATAGAAAGGCCAATCATTCGAAGGAAAAAGTCGTCTATAAAAAAAGGCATTTGCTTCACCTATTTTTTAGTGATCTCCACACCATCTGTCCCGATTTTTATATAAACAAAGTTGTGGGGCGCCCATGGTCCGCTATACAGAAATTTAAGCGATGAATATTTATTCTGCAGTCTCGCAACTTCGTTCGAAAATGCGTCCACACCTTCCTTGTTAACTAAGAAAGACGCGTTCAAAATCAGCCTGTAGCTAAACAAGTCTCCTGTAACTGCTTGCTTTGCCATGGCCTTTAACGATTCCAGAATGTCTGAGATGCAGTCCTTTCTTTGTTTTGCGTCAGCAAACACGGCGTTTTCATATAGAATAGCTTTTACTCCAAGCTCAACCATGTTATCCACTAGCTTTAAGCACTCTTTTGTGGGGTCGTTGGCTTTTTTGAGTATGCGTCTTAGAATTGTTTCATTTTTTATTATTGTTCCAAATTCTGCTGGTACAACCGCGTGTTCTTCCATTACTTGTCTTATTACTTCTTCATGCCTCGTTGTGTTGTCTTCGGTTAGTTCGTAGTCATTCATAGGGGAGTCGCTGACTACTGCCGCAATGCCCCTGTAAGGAATGGCGTAGACTAAGCTGCTATTCATGCCTATTTTGCCAAAACTCTTTTCTTTGTTGCACCGTATGGCACAGTAGAAGTATTTTCCTTTTTCTTTTTCCATTTGGCGGACCTCTAAATTTTTATTTCCTGTTGTAAGTAATGATTCAAGAGCTTGCGAGCTTGAATGTGTTCATTAACTATGCTTTTTATCTTCGGTTTGGCGTCTTCAACTGGGGTGTAGATCATTTCCTTGCCAAGCTTCTTGACCGTTAACAATCCTTTTTGTTTTAATGAATGAAGCAATGGGTATATGGTTCCTGGGCTGAGTAACACGTTGAATTTCAGATGTATATTCCCTATTATATCGGTCCCACACATCGTGTTCTTTTGAAAGATAATAGCAAGAATTATGCTCTCCAGATTATCTTTCACCATTTTTTCGATAGAGTCGCCCGACAACATAGATCCGTCAAACAAATCTCCAGAGAGTATTGTTAGGTCATTGGTTGTGAGACGAAGTTGGTTGTGGTGCATTGCCAGTCGTTTGATTTTTTCGAAGTTGAGTTTAGTAACATCATAGGTGCATAGACAATTTACGCGGTGCCTTTTGCTCAGGTCGTTCAGGTAACTTTCTCTTTCTTCAATTTCAGCGTCTTTCTGGTCAACTATTGATCCGGCGTCAATTATGAGCCGAAGGTCACAGTTTTTTTCCTTATCGAGCTCTCTGATTTCTTCTGGTTTGATAATTTTTAAGTTAACATTTGCAATGTTGAATTCCCGAGTCAGAGATGCGTGATCGTTGGCGGTTACATAAACTATCTTTTCATCGTTTCTGTTAGAAATCAAAAAGGCCCTTTGGATGGCGTATTTGTCCACGTTTGGGATATACAGGTGGAGAGTATGGTTTAGGCCTTTGCTACTTACGTCTGAAGAAAACTGGGAGTCTGAGGAGACCATTGTTCCCATTACTGTTTTCATCATCAGGTTACTACCTACTCTTCTTCTGCCGCGTCTGTGGGCATCACTCTGTCGCAGCGCCTTCTAATCATCGTCTGTGTCCACCCAATTAATTCGCCATTCTTGTTAATTCTGATCATATATCTTCCTAGAAGGTCTTGCGTGTCAGGTATTGACTTTCTCTCTACCACTTCAACTATAACCGCCCATTCTTCCTTTTTTTTCTTAACATCTATGACAGTCTCAGGAGTCTTAGAAATGTACTTCTTCGCTATGGTGAGCGCTAGATCGGTGATCTCGTATATTGAGGACTTTTGTATTGCCATTCCTCTTCCCCCCTATGGCAGAGTCAAAGTTTTGCAGATATTGACGTCTGGGAGTGTTACGCTATTTTTTCCGATTTGGGCGTCTTCGCAGGCTTCGTTGAGTATTCTTTTTATGAGTTCATTTTTCTTGAGGGTTTCTCTTGGGCTGCCTATTTTTGTTGCGAGAACGTCCAAGCATATGTGTTCAAAATCTTCGTTTGAATAGCTGCCCAGAGCATTCAAACCCTGAGAAATCATTATTTCTGCCCTTGTACCTGGTTTATTAGATTCAGGCATTTTTTCTCTTATTGTTCTCACGACTTTGACAACCTTTTTCGCTTCAGGAAGTGAGATGCGAGCGTGCGCCTGAACGATTTTTACTTCTGTATCGAAGTTGTAATAGCCCATGCAGATGTCTATCATTCTGTCTAGTAGGGCGTCTTGGGGTTTGTATACTCCTGCGTATTCTATGGAGTTGCTCGTGAATATCACGTTGAAGTCTGGATGAACCTTTATGTATCTTTCTTCTCCGAACATTGTTGGAAGTTCGAGTATATGTTCCTCTAGCACTGACAGAAGAACGTTGTTTGCTTCTGGTTTTGATCTTGAGAACTCGTTATACACCAGCGTATAGCCGTATTTGCATGCGAGCGTTAACGGATTGTCAACCCACCTGTATTTTGTTTTATCTCTCGTTAACCAGACGTTGTGAATGTACTTGTCTCTCAGGCTTTCGGATTCCATTTCCGAGTAGCCCCCGACTAGGTTCGTTGTCGTCATCTGGTCGTCGCCGTTTATCCATACTGTAGGTCTTCCTAACTCTTTTGCCACCTGCATCGCTAGTGTTGTCTTTCCGCAGCCTGTTGGTCCTATTATGTGGGGAGGGTATCCAGCTTTAATCCACAGCTTAACTTTTGCCTTTAGCTTTCTAACTTGCTCTGTTTCGATAAAACTTTCAATTGTGGGTACCAAAAACTCAGCTTCTATGTGGTCGATTGAGAGTTCTGATCCTCTTATTTCCAGTGCCAGTTTTGAATGTCTTTCTTTCGCTGTTTCGTGAACCCTCTTTCCTCGCACAACTCTATTATGGGTAGGTGCATATTTCATCTTAAAATCACTCTCGTGTGTAGCAAGTATTACGACAAGCCTTTTTATGTAATATTCAAAAAGTTGTTACGAAAACTGTTACGAAAATTGAAAACCAAGCTGTGAGGTAAGCTTTTAGCCTTAAATATTTGGTAAGAATCGCGTATGCAACAATTTTTGGTAAAGATGGAAACTCAAAAAAAAAGTTGGTAGGCTGAGAAAGGCAGGTTCTTCCCTTGGATTCTCAGGTCTCTTCTTTTGCAAGAGCATCTTCTTTTGCAAGATCTTTTACCCACAACATACGAACTCTTTGTGGGCGAGGCACAACCGAAAAATACTGTACCTTTTCTCTATGTTTTCTTAGCCACTTTATTTTCTTGTCTCTTTCTCTTGCGGTTATGGCGCTTGCTGACATCCTGGACAGCTGTTTCACCTCCATTATATCACTCTTAAACCGAACCGATTCATCGTTACACAAAAAAAGAGGGGATGGGGATATTAGCAGCGAAGCTTAATTCCATCCGAACGAGAGTGCTCATCCGTAGAACGTCTTTATGTATTTTTGGTTTTCCTTTATCTGCGTCATGATGCTTGATCGCATGGCGGCAATATCCGACAGTATGTCAGCAATGCCTGATTGCAAAGCAGTAACGCCTTCCTTGTGTTTGTTCATCTGTTCCTTAATGCCTGTCTGCATCTTATGGATGCCTGCTTGCATTTCGCGAGCACCTGACTGCATCATTTCGGCGGCGGCTGCCTGGAATTCGGCGGCAGTATTCTGGTATAACGCTTTTTTGCCGTTAACTGTATTTGGTTTCACTCTTTTTGTTGCTCCTTTCTTCATTAGTTTAATTGCTGCTATCACTTTCTTTTTCGTTTTTTCTTCAGACAATTTTGTTCATCCCGAGTATGAAACGCTTTAGATTGCAGGGATAGGAGCGGCTATTGCGGCTTGCTCAACTTTTGTGATTTCTTCGGCGTAGTGTAGGAAGGTGTCAACTGATGCGACCACTACTCTTGCTTCAATTGTTAGGATTTCGATGCCAACCAGAGCAACTCTTGCCCAAGCGTCGACGACTAATCCTTTGTCAAGTACTCGATCAAGAACTTCTGCCAAACTGCCCGAATCTGGACTTTGACTTACCATTTATATCACCTCTATTTTTCCTTGCATGTTAGCGTATCCACATCTGATATATTACTACTTAAGTAATATTCAAATTAAGAAAACAGAATTCGTATCGAAAACCGATATATGAATCATGTTACTTTTCACGGCATATTCCAGATTGAGACACAAAGCCTATACGCAATACTGACCACAGATGAACAAATTCTATGATGGGTTCCGACCCTAGGAAATATACGCAAAGAGAGGAGACATTTAATGTTGCTGATCTGCCAAACAACTTTCCGAAGAGGGAAAACTAAACTATTAATCAGAGGCATCCATGGAGCTGAATGGGTTTTTTGCCCAATGATCAAGAGCATAAAGAAAGACAGAGTCAGCCTACAAAGTTGTCGACGCTGCCAACATTTCATCCGCCTTGAACAAACACACATTCCTCAATCACGCCTAACAAGGAAAGCAATTTTTTCAGCAAAGCGCACCAGCAGTTTTCATTTCATAAGACCATCAAATAGATGGAGGGCCAAAAGCCCAAGCATGGGATCACTTCATCATACGCTGGGCTTCATAAGGGAAAAGCAACCCCTTATCGATGTTTTTGAAGAGGAGGATTACGTAGTAGTTTTGGCAGAACTACCGGGTGTGGATGAGCAAGATGTGAACTTGGAAGTAGACGAAAACGCCATAACGATAACGGCTGAAAATACAACGAAAAAGTATCTAGAAGTAATCAAACTTCCAACGTGTGTCAAAAGAGATACAGTAAAGTTCACTTACAGAAACAATATTCTGCAAGTAAGATTAAAAAAACTAGGCTGCTACATAAAGCATTAGCTGAGAATACAGATGTTGAAATTTAATAATTAAACATGCGCTAGATATGCTGACAATTTTGAGATGGCGTCAATGGGCATAGACGCAACTAAGGTTTTTGTGTTGGCAGCAAACCAGCCGCAAGTTGATCTATTGCATCTATGAGCTTACGTAGGCCTGATTCTACATCTCCGTTTGACACATGCAACACGATTTGAGAAGCTTCTTTCCTTAATAACGCTACTCGATGACATGTTTCGCAATTCCATTTTCCCCGATCATAGTCCGCACATGACAGGAGAGAATCAGCTACCTTCATTAGTTCTCGCGCCTTGGCAGCTTTTACGGTCACATCCTTGGCTCTGTTTATTTCGTCAGTGAGCTGCTTAATTGTTCGTTCTATCTTGAGGTAATTGGAGCAACTTGCCTTTTGAGGACGCCTATTAACCCTGAAACCTTTTGGGTTAATGGCTATTTCCAAGCCTACAGAGTCACATATCCTATAATATTTTCTTGCCGCCCCCCTGGGACTCTTTCTCCAGTAGCTCTCTATCAGACCAGCCTTCTCGAGAATGCTGAGGTGCTTGAGAATAGCCGGTTGTGTAACTTCGAGCTTCTTAGACATTTCAGATATGTACTGAGGTTCCTCGGAAAGAAGGGAAAGCATATTTCTTCGGGTTTCGTTCCCAACGATTTGAAGGATTTTGGCATTTGATTCCATAGACTGTAGCTCACATAGACGCTTATGTAACAAAATGTTTATATACATTTCGTTAATAACTAAAGGTTAACTACCGACAAATGTTTACGTTTGGTCAAGCGCATGTCAGAACACACACAAAAAGCGAATCTCTTAACACTTCGTGTTGCTGAAGCCTCACAGAGAGATTTCGGCAGAGGGATAGCAAGAATAGATCCACAAAATATGAAAAAAATGGATGTACAAACAGGCGACGTTATCCAAATAACTGGAAAGAAAAAAACAGCTGCAAAGGTAATGCCCACCTACCCAGAAAACCGAGGCAAAGACCTCCTCCAAATCGACGGGATAATAAGAAACAACGCATTTGTCGGAATCGGCGACAGTGTTTACATTGGAAGGATCGACGCTGAAAAGGCGGAAAAGATTGTACTAGCCCCTCTGGAGCAAGATCAACCGTGGCTCAAAGGAGAGAAGAATACAGATCATATGAAGAGACTTTTGGAAGGCTTGCCACTAGTTAAGGGAGACCAAGTGCGGCTGAACCTTTTGGGAACAAGCGCTTCCTTCATCGTAGCCCGCATCAAGCCGAATAGTACCGCGGTAATAGTACACTCCAAAACAGAAATAATGATACATGAAAAGGCAATGGAAACAGAAAGAAAAATTGGCGCTATATATGAAGATGTTGGTGGACTCAACGAGCAAATTCAGAGAATAAGAGAGATGATAGAGCTTCCACTTCGGCATCCGGAAGTGTTTGACCGACTTGGCATAGAACCTCCAAAGGGCATCTTGTTGCATGGTCCACCAGGCACAGGAAAAACGCTCATCGCTAAAGCAGTTGCAAACGAAACCTTTGCCGCTTTCATAAGTCTCAGCGGCGCGGAGATCCATGGCAAGTATTACGGAGAGTCTGAGGCCCGCTTAAGAGAAATCTTCAACGAAGCTGCGCAAAACAAACCGTGCATCATCTTTATTGATGAAATCGATTCCATAGCGCCGAAAAGAGAGGAAGTAACTGGAGAAGTCGAAAAGAGAGTTGTTTCTCAACTGCTGGCTTTGATGGATGGACTAGAGCCTAGAGGACAGATAGTGGTTATAGGGGCAACGAACCGACCTAATACTCTTGACCCCGCCCTGAGAAGGGGAGGCAGGTTCGACCGAGAAATAGAGATAGGAATACCTGACAGAGATGGACGGTTTGAAATCCTACAGATTCACACCAGAGGAATGCCGCTCACTCATGATGTAGACCTGCGAAAACTCGCCAACTTAACCCATGGCTTCACTGGCGCCGACATCACAGAACTTTGCAAGGAAGCAGCCATGAAAGCATTACGGCGAGTTCTACCCGAAATAGACTTCGAAGTCGACTTCATCGCGGCCGAAGTTCTCAATAAACTCGTAGTAGCAATGGAAGATTTCCTAGATGCCTTGCGGTTTGTGGAGCCCTCTGCTCTGAGGGAAGTGCTCATCGAAACACCTAACGTCGCATGGAACGACATAGGAGGCCTTCAAGAGGTGAAACAGGAGCTTAGGGAGGCTATTGAATGGCCTCTAAAATACTCTGATGTCTTCGAAGAGGCAGGGGCAAAACCGCCTAAAGGCATATTGCTCTTCGGAGCTCCTGGAACAGGTAAAACTCTCTTGGCAAAAGCTGTGGCTAAAGAAAGCGAAGCAAACTTCATCCATGTCAAGGGTCCAGCGCTCATGAATAAATTCGTGGGCGAATCCGAGAAGGGTGTAAGAGAAATCTTCAGGAAGGCAAAACAAACAGCGCCGTGCGTCATCTTCTTTGACGAAATTGACGCTTTGGCACCCAAGCGTGGGAGCGGGATAACCGATTCTCACGTTTCAGAAAGAGTCATAAGCCAGCTTCTAACGGAAATGGACGGCCTAGAGGAACTCCACGGAGTCATCATTCTAGCAGCAACAAACCGCATCGACATAATTGACCAAGCTCTGCTGAGACCCGGGAGATTTGACCTTCTTCTTCAAGTTCCACCTCCAGATGAAGAGGCAAGATTAGAAATTCTCAAAATTCACACTGTGAAAAACCCTCTTGCAAAGGATTGTTTCCTTCAGGAATTAGTTGAAGAGACCGAAGGTTACACAGGAGCAGAAATAGAAGCGGTTTGCAGAGATGCCACAATGCGAGCCATTAGAAGATTCATAAATAACAGCACAAAACAAGAAACCAGACGAAAACCGCCCAAACTTGAAGAGTCAATGGAAGACTTGCAAGAAGCTATCAAAAAAATGAAAGAACACAAAAAGTTAGTTGAGAATGACACAGGAGAAGCTGTCCTATGAAAAAGCTGGACGCCAAAGAAGTTGAAACCGCAAACTTTCAGAAAGACATCAAATCAATCAAAGAATCGATCGATCAAACACTTAAAAGTATCCACATAAGAATGGCGGAGTTATTCAATATCAATTTTGCTTACTTTAGCGACATCAAAATAATAGATCACTCAGAGATTCTCAATCAGTTAACCCAACGCATGCGGGACGATCTCAAAGAAAACGGCATGGTACATAGCGACGTTCAATGGAGACAAATCTGTGAAACCCTTTCAAGGAATCAAGCGGCGGGATTTTTCGAAAATTTTGCCTTTTACAACCCAAAGGATGAAGTGTTGTACATGAGCGAAGAAATGGTGATAAATCATCCGAAAAAAATGATTTCTGTATGCGCTCACGAGCTTGCAGAAAAACTTCTTTCCACTTATATTTTGCCATCCGTAAAGTCATCCCTACAACCTGTAGTCAAACTCTATTTCGAAGCTAAGAAGAGTAACAATACAAAGAGACTCCATGAACTTTTGAATATGTACATAGACATTGTTTTCAAGACCGTTTTAAAAGAAGGATGCTGCGAGGCGATAGCACTTCAAACCTTACGTAATATAGGTTATGAAACAGAAGCAGCATCTTTGGAAAAAGAGTTACAGACAGGTTATCCAAAATGTATAGGTCTCCTATTCTATATAGAGAACACAAGAAAGAGTGAAAAGTTGATAGAAAATGATCGAATACGCTACCAAGCGTTGGATGAAGAGAAACTGGTCAAAGAAGTCCTTAGAAGTTCCCAGATAATTAAAGGAGTCTCATACTACTTAGGTCATCCGCTCGCAAAGGCTGTTCTAGAGAAGTATGGAATTGAAGGAGTAAAGTTTGCCATAGAAAATCACCCCCCGCTCAAAGCCCAGTATTTTGCCAATCCACAGACGTATCTAAATTTATTAGAAAAACTGATACAGCCTAACTAAACAAAGGAGGTGAAATGAAGAAATGACAAAAAAAGTAAAAGGTGAAAAAGTGGCTGAAGGAAAAGATCTTGAACATTTGAAAAAAGAAATTGCACAAAAGGGAAAAGAAATTGAACAGTTGCAGAAATCAGTAGAAGAGATGAGAACACAAATCAAGGGAAGCAAAAAATCTGGCGAAGAAACAGAGATAGGCAGAGTGTTTGACGATGTTTCGGGGCTCCTTGATGTCGGTTTCAGCATATTTGGCGTATCGAATAAGGCTCAAGACAAAAAACCTAAAGGATTAAGTGCATTGGTCAACGACTTGAGCAAGTTGGCAGAGAAGTCTCAGACGTACCAAAAGAGAATTAACCTTGGAAAAGGGGCAGTAGTTGATTTTCGTGTGAACTCTCATCCGATAAGAGAATCTCATGCACCAAAGCCTGCAAGTAGAGTGAAGATAACAAGACCAAATAGAGAGGTTTCAAAAACGCATACGATATTGCCTCCAATAACCGGAACAATAAAAGAAAAGGAGCCAATTGTTGATATGTTTGAAGAAGAAGACTGCCTAAGAGTGATGGTTGAACTGCCCGGCGTCGAAGAAAATGAAATAAATTTGAAGGCAGAGGAAAATACTCTAACAATAAGCACTAACACTTCAGCAAGAACATACTATAAAAAAGTGGACCTTCCAACTCTTGTCAAAAAGGAGACCATCGAATCCAGCTATCGCAATGGCATTCTAGAAGTGAAGCTAAAGAAAGCAAAGAACACTAAAAAGACAAAGAAAAACACATAGCACAAACGTACACTGATTATTGCGCGAGCAGCAAAAGAACAAAATCAACAAAGGTTCCTTTTATATTTGGCAATGCTACTTCCAGAAAAATGAATACTAAAGGCACACTAATAAAATCCTCTTCAAAAATTGTTAACATCCTGAATAAACGTCAGATTGGAGGAAACCAATTGAATAATGAAATAAAATATGTTCAGCTTGAAAAATTAGACGATATAATCAAAATGATGTCTACGTCAATGAGGTCTCCACCGCTCTACCACAAGGAAGTTAAAGGCGGACACGTTTACTTTCTCCCAGGATCCATGGCAATATACCTTGTCAAGGTACAGGAAAAAGTGGAAAATAAATACATTATTGTAGACACCCTTAAAGATAAGATTTCTTTCAGCGATGAGCTTAGCACCAAACCAAGCTTAATATACTTCACAATTGTGGAAGTCACTTCAGAGAACATCATACCCACGGATATACAGTAATTCTGTGGTACCATGCGTTAGGCTGTTTAGAAATTACGGTTGGTCGTGTGTTGTGGTATTTTTGGAAGGTTTCTCTGCCCGTTTTTCTTTTTTTAATAAAATATTCTGTTTCGTTTTGCTCCTGATTTTTTTATTAAACTTGCTGCTCTTTCAAAAGCTTAGGAAAATATTTTCGCCATTGAAGATGAACATACCTTGAAGTTGCCGAGCTGATATGTCCAATATTTACTAGGGTCCAGCCTCCATAAATTGACAAATCAAAACCGTCTAAACCGCAGAAATCGATTAGCTCAGTTGCTCGGATATGCCTGAGAGCATGTGCGCGCATAGGTAACAAAGCCTCAACGTCTGGCTTCTCTGGCATTCCCCAGTTTAGTCTGCAATCAGCTTTTTTGGCGTCCAGCTCAGCCTTTTGGATTAAAGCACAGATATCTCTCGTTCTGCAATGCGTTTTATGATGCGATTTTGCGCTAAAAGGTGTGATTTTTAGAGGTTAAAGGTTCCAGAATTTTTGTGGCGTGTTCTAGTTTGGTTTCGATGAGGTTGCTGCGGCTTCTGTTCTGCTGTTTTGCTTCATTGTCGATGCGTTCTAAAAGTTTTGAAGAAATGTAAATTGTGATCGCTTGTTTACGCATATTTTATATCTGATTCTGTTTAAATATATTTTTTTCTGTTAAACTGCATTCATTCCATGGTGTATGCGTAGACGACGAAGCTAGCAGCAACTGCAAGCGACATTAGAATCAAAGCAGCAATGCGCGTGCGTGTGCAAGGCATCTATTTATGGTTCGATCGAGTATTTCGGGATCTATGGGTTTCATGATGTAGGCGTGGGCTCCCAGGTTTAGGGCGTCTACGGCATTTTGTCGGGTTGAATATGCGGTGATCATTATGTTCATTTGAGTAGGATGTTTTTCTCTAAAAATCCGCAACACGTCTATGCCTGTTATGTCTGGTAGCTTTAGGTCTATGAGGGCAACGTCAAAGAAGTGTTCTTCTGCTTTTGTAATCGCTTCTCTTCCTGTTTTTGCGGTTTCTGTCTGGTATCCTTTTTCCTGAAGAACGTCGCTTAGAGTTTCTAACATGTCTTCGTCGTCGTCAACTATCAGAAGGCTCGCTTTTTCTGGCATGTTTAATTCACCTGTTGAATCAGACGCGTGCGTGACAGTAAGAATATTCAATGCCTAAATTATAATAGTTATGACATCTAGGTACTAATCTCTAGTATTTATGATTCAGATTCAGAATAAGAACATTTCATCTACACGCACAGATTAGCCTTTGTAATACGAGATCCCGCGAGTTATTCCAACAGATATGGCCGTGCAGACAATCGTTACTGTTATGTTGCCTTGACTTGCGATATATGATAGGTCAGCATCCATCCCGTTGATCACTGCCATGACAGCCGATAACTTGACTTTGAATTAAAATCCCATTTCGGCTTTTCAACCCTTTCCACTTTCAAAGTATGAACTTAATTCAGCTTTAGTATCCTCGGATCCTCAGCCTTTTCGAGCGCTAATACCATGTCAACCAATATTTTTCGGAATTCTTTAGAGGAAATTATGTCATTTCTATCTCTTGCGATGTTCACGAGCATAGGAAGTAATTTTTTCACATCTGGTTTTTGGGGCATTCCCCAGTTTAGTCGACAATTAGTCTTTTTTCTCATTTTAGGTCAGGAAAGCGGTTCATTTGTCGCTGTGGCAACGGCTATTCTAAGTATTGTCTCAGTGTTTTTGGGAGCCAAATACAGAAAGTTGCTAAGTAGGGGTAGGCTCTTCGCAGAGCTCCTAAATGACATTATCGTAGCCGCTGAGGACGATAAAGTTTCGGAAGAGGAGTTTCAGAATGTTGTTGCTGCCTCGAAGCTGGTTGCTGCTGATGTGGAGGGCGCCTGATGAGGCACGTTGTGACTGTTCTTGGGCTGTTTTTTTTGGCTGTTGCAGCAGTTTTTGAGCCTTTGCTGCTTTGGGGCTATGTTGGTGGTGGCGTAGTTCTTCTTGCAGCGGTTTTTGTGTATAGGCGTCTTGCTGCGGGGCGTCAGGTTGCGCAGCCTCGATTTGAAGCCCGTGTTTTGGGTGTTGGGCGTATGCGTAGGCTTGTGAGGCAGGCGAATGTGAAAGGTGAAGGGGTTTGGCGGTTTCTGCCTAGTACCAAGGTGATTGCTTGTTTTGTTGCTGTTTCTGTTGTCTGCTTGCTTGTTGGTGCTGCGATAGGGGCTAATCTTGTGCGGATTCGCAATGTTGGAACTATCAGGGCTGTTGGGGTTCAGGTTTACGCTGATGCTGGGCTTACGACTGTGCTGACGGAGATTGCTTGGGGTACGTTAGATCCGGGAGAGTCACGAAACTTCAATGCGTGGATCAAAAATACGGGTAATGACGCGCAGACGTTGACGATGCTAACTGAAAGTTGGGTTCCTGCGGCTGCTCAAAATTCGATTAGCTTGAGTTGGAACTACAATAATGAGGTGATTCAGTCAGGGGCTGCTGTTGCTGTGACGTTCACGTTGGCCGTGAATCCGAGCATTAACGGCGTGGCTAACTTTAGTTTTGATATTGTTGTTCAGGGTGTCTCCTAATGCGTGCTTTGCTGAAGCGGTTTATGTTGCTTCCGAGGTGGCAGCGGGATCTGATCCGCGAGGATATGGAGACTGCCTTCGAGAATAGAATCAAGGTGATGGAGAAGATTAACTGTGGCATATAGTACGACTGATGCTGTGAAGCCTATTCTGCAGATTGCAACTGAAGACGTCACTTTTGATACTGAACTTGAAGCTTGTATCGCTTCCGCTGACGCTCTGATTGATGGTTTGCTGAAGAAGTCGGATTTGACTGTTCCGGTGAGTGTCCCTCAGCTAATTGTGGACGCTAGCTGCTATTTTGCGGCTTGGCTGTTCCGTCACCGTCGAGATCCTGATGCTGCTGAAGTGTTTTGGGTTGAGGCTCACAAGTTTCTGGATATTTATGTCGAGACTGAGGAGGACGTCGCGTTTGTGGTGGGATCTGATGATTGAGGTTGATGTGTCCACTCGTGGCCTCGAGTTTGATGAGGTTGCTAAAACATTTGACAAGGAGCTCAGGAACATGCTTGTGGAGCGTCTTGCTGAGGTTGCCTATGCTGAGGCGTTTTATGGTGCTCCATGGAGGACTGGGAAGCTTGCGCGGTCAATCGTCAAAGAGGTTGAGGATGGAGAGGCGAGGATTATGGCTTTGGCTCCCTATGCAAAGTTTGTGATTGAGGGTACGGCGCCTCATGAGATCCGTCCAGCGAATGCGTCTTGTTTGGCGTTTAAGGCTGCTGGCGGGGACATGGTTTTCACGAAATTGGTGCGGCATCCGGGAACTAAGCCTAACCCGTTCTTGGAGCGGGCTGTTGAGAAGGCGCGGGACAGGGTTGAGGGGCTCTTCGCAGAATTGTTTGCGGAGTTGATTGGTGGGGGTTTGCTGATTCGGAAGATTGTTGGGAAAAGGGCTTTTTTCAAGACTACTGCGAGCGGTTATGCTGTTTTGGGTCAGTGGCGTCAGGTTGATTGTGCTTTAGGGGCGTGATTTTTTGGGTAAGGGGAAGCCTTGGTCGGTTGGGCAGGAGAAGCAGTTGAGGGAGCTTGTTAAAGCAGGTAAAACTGTTGATGAATTGGCTGGTGAATTGAAAAAGAGTCCGGGTGCAATTAAGAAGAAATTGCGTAGATTAGGTTTAGAAGTAGTCGTCCCTATTGAAAAAAAAAATTCACGGGACGACTACTACTTCTTTTCGTCTTGTTATTCCTGATGATCTTCCAAGTGTTGAGTATCAGCTGCGTAAATTGGCTGGGGCGTTAGATGCTCTGGAGAAGGGGGATCTTGACAAGGTTGATGTTATGCGGCTTGGGCGTCTCATCGCTGGTGTGGACAAATACAAGGAGTTGTACGCTGCGTACGTGGGTTATCGTGAGATTGAGCAGAAGGTTGATTATGCGATTGAGTGGATGAAAAAACGTGACGAAGAACGCAAGAACTTGGTTCGGGTCAAAGGCACAACAAAATAGGACTGTTTTTGATGAGCAGTTCCAGGGTGAGCAGCTGATCGAGAAGCAACATACTGAGTTGCTTGCGAAGGATTATACTGAGTTTTGTCGGCAGCAGCTAGGGTTTGAGCCTTTCAGTTACCAACAAGAGCTAATCGATCTATACAAGCAGTATCAGTTTGTTGCTGCGCGTTGGTGTCGGCAGTCTGGAAAGAGTTGGATTGCGTCTGGGTTGCTGCTGGATGATGCAGTCAATAATGATGATTGGTATATGGCGGTTGTTGGTCCCTCGTGGCGCCAAACTAAGCTGAATATTAGGCGGATTAGCATGTTTGAGAAGCGGCTGCCTAAGAAGTTGTATCTGAAGCCTCAAAAGACGAAGCTGGAGTTTTCCTCCGGCAGCATAATTGAAGCGTTCCCGAATAATGCTGATACGATTCGTGGTCATACTCTGCATCGGATTTGGTGGGATGAAGTCAATTTTACTGCTGATGATGTAGATTTGATGGATGCGATTTTGTTTGCTTTGGGGACCACAAACGGGAAGCTGCTGGCTACGAGTACTCCTTTCAACTCTGATAGTTTGTTTTGGAAGATGTGCAATCACAAGGATTACTCTGATTTTGCTCGGCATCATGTCAGTTGGGAGCAGGTTATGGCGCCTGATGGTCCCTGGAGCAAAAACTTTCTGGAGAAGATTAGGCGGCAGTTTGGGGAGGACCCCTCTAGGTGGCGTCGAGAGATGGAGGCGGAGTGG
>Ga0315550_1000576_pt1 | contig 22652 bp, 23 predicted proteins | sample SalMarSW160190MG_2_FD_203100 | JGI IMG/M metagenome (GOLD analysis project Ga0315550, IMG submission 203100) | Salt marsh sediment microbial communities from the Plum Island Ecosystem LTER, Massachusetts, United States - Salt Marsh Sediment SW1601-90 ... | reverse complement strand
TCCGGTAGACTGGCAGGAGGCATTCAATGTTCTTGAGGTAGGTCTTCGGGTAGGAGAGGAAATTGCTTCGCGAAAAGCGACGCACCAACTTTATTAATGAAGAGGAGAGTATTTCATGAGCTTCCCCTTTGTGAGCGTCATTATTCCCTCTTATAACAGCGGACGGTATCTCAGTGATGCACTGAGGAGCGTCTTTGAGCAGGATTATCAGCCCATAGAGGTAATCGTTGTAAACGATGGCTCAACCGACGAGACAGCATCTGTTGTCCGATCGTTTAATAAGAATATTATTTACACATTTCAGTCAAATCAAGGTCCGGCCTCAGCCCGTAATGCCGGCTTACGCATGTCGCATGGTGATTTTATCGCTTTTCTGGACGCCGACGATTACTGGCCTGAAAATAAGCTGCGGGCCCAGATGTCACACTTTATGGAAAATCCTAAAACGGAGATAGTGCTTGGCCGTACGCGCTGCATAGGTTTATACACTGATGCTGAACGGAGTATCCGTTTCGAAAGGTTTGATAATACCATGATAAATGTTTGTCTGGGCAGCGGCGTTTTTAAAAAATCCGTGTTTGATAAGGTCGGGTTTTTTGATGAATCGCTTCGCTATTACGAAGACCATGACTGGTTTTTGCGGGCCAGGGAACAGCGAACCACGATGGTCATTCTTAAACGGGTTACGCTGCTCAACAGGAGGCACCAACATAGCTTAAGCCACAAAAGGAAAAAGACAGATCCCAACATGCTTCAGATACTTCAAAGATCGTTAGAGCGCCGGCGTCGTGATAACGGTGGTAATGCGCCGATAATGAGAAATTTCTTTGATCATGACGAAGATAAAAAGTGCCCCTAATAATGATAAATCAAGCACTGCGTCCTATGGGACGGGGTTGCGTAGCGGACACAGAAGACTATGTGCGGGGCCTGCTGCGTTCATTCTGCCTCAAGAGGCAGGGCATTGATCAGGCATCCTTATGAAGACTTGTGGATAGTGTAAGAATATTATACTGGACGCCTTTTTTCCTTCCCGATGTGGGAGGGATCGAAACGCTTGTTGCAAAGATACTTCCCATGCTCAGGCAGCGGGGCTATGAGGTCATTGTTGTTACCTCTCACGGCAAATATGATGTCCCCGACGAAACGAATTATTGCGGCATACCCGTTTATCGATTCCATACCCGAAGCGCACTGGGGAAAGGCAACCTGCCGGAAATCTTGAAAATCAAGCAAAGGGTCGCTCGATTGAAGCAGTCGTTCAGGCCCCATCTCACGCATATACACATCAGTGATCCCAGCGCCTTTTTCCACGTGAATACGCAATCCGCGTATCCGACGCCGACACTCGCCACCTTTCATTCACTCCTCTCATTTCAGAGCGCTGCAAACGGTTCAGACAGTTTGCTGGCAAAGATAATCAATACGGCTGATTTCGTCTCAACCGTGTCGCGCTATGTACTGACTGAAATCTGTAAAGCCAGCCCCGCAGTAAAGGGGCGTTCAACTGTTATTTACAATGGTATCGACCTCTTGGATAAAACCCCCGAACCGCTCGCGTTTGATCCTCCGCGTATAGTATGCATAGGGCGTCTCATTAGAAAGAAAGGGTTTGACCTGGCAATCGCGGCTTTTCATTCCGTCGTCGCTCGTTTTCCTCAGGCCCGGTTGACCATTATAGGAGACGGGCCTCTCCGCGCCGAGTTAACACAGCAGGCTGCTGCACTGGGATTGTCCGACGCTGTGGAATTTACGGGTGCGGTAAAACCGGAAGAAGTGTATTCAATATTAAACAGGTCGACTGTCGCTGTTCTGGCCTCCCGGCGTGTACAGGAAAATGGCTCTGATGGCTTTATGTATTCCGAGGGATTTCCCATGGTGGCCCTCGAAGCGGCGTTGATGGGACGTCCAACCATAGCAACATCGGTTGCAGGACTGCCGGAGGCCGTTTTGCACAATCAAACAGGCCTGATCGTGGAAGAGGGAAACAGGCAGGCCCTTGCTGACGCGATAGTATATCTCTTATCCAACCGGGATGTCGCCTTCAGCTTGGGGCGGTCCGGCCGACTGCGAGTCATAGATACCTTTGATTTAGAGAAATGCGTTGACTCTTATGACAACCTCTATCGGAGACTTGTCAGTAGGACGTCGCGTGATCCAGCTTCACAAGATGATAAGTCCTGAACAGTTGGAGCGAATCAGAGAATACGAGCTTATTTCCGTCTTGCCCTACTTTCCCAAAGGATGCAGCGTACTGGAAATCGGCGCCGGCAGCGGCTTGCTGTCCCAATTATTATCCCGAAAGGGATATTCTGTGCAAGCCATCGACATTAAGACAAGTCAACATTGCAAACACCGGGTATGGCCGGTGACGATCTATGACGGCAGGGTCATACCTTTTAAAAACAACAGTTTTGATATAGTGTTCAGCTCGAACGTCTTAGAACATATTTCCCATAGGTATGAGTTCCAGAGCGAAATCAAGAGGGTCCTGAAATCCGGAGGAACGGCGATTCATTTTTTGCCGAGCGGAAGCTGGAGATTCTGGACCATCGTGACGCACTATCTGTATGTTTCAAAATTATTATTGCACATAATTGAGCTTAAGCTTCTTCACAAAGAACAGCGCATAAGGATGTTGGCCCTAAAAATGAAATTCAAACAAAGTTTGTTACCGTCTCCTCATGGCACAAAAAGGAATGCTATCAGCGAGATATTTTACTTCAGCAGATACTACTGGAATAATTTCTTTGCCAAAACGGGTTGGACCATAACAAACCACGCTTTCAATAAATTGGCATACACCGGCTATTCTGTATTTGATACAGGATTGTCAATACAGCACAGAAAGGTATTGAGTTCCTTCTTCGGCAGTTCCGGTCATATTTATATGCTGACAGAATAAAGATGTTTCGCGGGAACGATGAAGACTCATCATCCTATGAAAGAAAGAAAGAAAATTGTCCTAATCGGAGGTTTGGGAACCATCGGGCGAATTCTCGAAAAAGGTCTTGAAGATACCTATGAAGTGCTCGTTCTGGACATAGCTGAACCTGTCGGGATTCCTGAGGCCAATTATACGAAAGCCGACGTTACTCAGCTGGATCAGCTTCTGAAAGTAATCCCGGACGACGCACATGCCCTGATCAATTTATCGGGGTTGCCTAAAATCCCCTCCCTTGCAGATCCTGAAGCTGCCCGCCACAGCATTGATGTATACGTTGTCGGCTCTTATAATGTCCTCCTGGCGGCGACGATAAAAGGGATAGGCAAGGTCATATTCGCGAGCTCTAATCATGTTACCGGCGCTTACGAGATCCGCGGCTTATCGCTGCTTGGGCGTAAAATAAGAACCGACGACTATCCCTTGCCTGACAGCGCATACGGTGCGATGAAATTGTGCGGCGAGCTGTTCGGTTACTCCTTTTGGAAAGAAAAGAATATCTCGGTCATTTGTCTGCGAATTGGAACGGTTGTAAGGGATGAACTGTCACAACTTCGGTCGGACGAAAGATCTCACCGTACTATATTGAGCAAGAGGGACACAGTCAATATATTCAAAAGTGCAATAGAAACGGAAATTAAATACGGGGTATATTACGCCGTGTCCGATAATCCCGATAATCCATGGGACATAACGGACACCATGGACAAACTTGGGTTTCACCCCGAGCGGAACTCCGTTGCCCTGCAAAAAGGGAGAAACCGGCTAAAGGTCTTTCAAAAGTTTCCCTTTTTGGGAAGGAAGAAGCCAATAGGAAGAGAAACACAGTGAATGTGATCGTTAACTTTACGCCTACGGGTATGATTCCGACGAAAGAAATGACGCCTCATGTCCCCGTAAGTATCAATGAAATTGTCGAAGATGTGCATGAAGCATCAGAAATCGGCATATCTATGGTGCATCTCCATGCGCGGGATGAAATCACCGGCGAACCGACGTGCAGGGCTGAAATTTACGGAAAAATCATCGAGAAGATACGCCTTTTTTCAAAGGAACTTGTAATTTGTGTTTCACTCAGCGGGCGCAACTTTCGTGAATTCGTACATAGATCTGAACCGCTGCAGCTCGAAGGGGAATCCAAACCGGACATGGGTAGCTTGACTTTGAGCTCATTGAATTTTAATCGCGTAGAGAGTATCAATTCTCCGGAGATGATACAGGCGCTTGCCGGGGAGATGAAGCGAAGGGGAGTTTTGCCGGAACTGGAGGCCTTTGATGCCGGTATGATCAACTATGCCAAATATCTCGAGAAAAAAGGACTGATAGATCCGCCGCACTATTTTAACCTGATATTCGGGAATATCGCATGCGCGCAGGCCGACATGCTTCATGCAGGCCTCATGGTGAAGGATTTGCCGGCTAATTCATACTGGAGTTTTGGAGGGGTGGGGGATGCCCAGTTACCTATGAATTCTCTCTCTCTTACACAGGGCTGGGGAGTGAGGGTCGGGCTGGAAGACAACATCTGGTTTGACAGAGACAGGACTAAACTTGCCCGCAATGTGGATCTGCTTCTGAGGGTTCATGCGATTGCCGTATCTCAGGACAGAACGATCATGCAGCCACGAGAGCTACGGAAATTGCTGAACCTTCATGCGGGCAATGGTTGTTATGGCAGAGATTATCTAAATACCTGCTGCCCTGCTGAACTGTAAAACAATTGCAGCCGTGGAAAGAAGATAAAATGCTAGGCTCCGGTATTTCAAGGGAAGGTTCAACATATCGCGCACCTGCGGCATTGAGACAATACTGCAGCAACGAACTTCTTCTGATTAGGCGCAGCGTTCAGGGGCAACGCATGATGGATGATGTCAAGAGGATTATCAAAACCGACCGCTTTAACTCCTTCGATAAATTTCATGAAACGACAAAACAACTTGTCGATCGTTACGCAGAAGGCGGTGCAATAACGGAGGTGTTTGAAGTTCCCACGAGAGCGGCAGACGGGAAAGGTCGCTGGGTTATTCATGAAGCGGCGGACGTGCTGAGGGCGACGGTCGACATCCTTTCACCGGTCGGGCGTCGCCTGATTGATTATCAGCAGAATCCCTGGCATGTGGCACAGTGGTCAGGAGCTACCCCTCCGGGGGGTCTGACATCAGATGTCGTTATCGTCGATCTGCCGGAACACCTTGACAGGCTCCCGTCAGGAGGGTTGTCGGAGAAAATTGTTCTGACACGCCAACCCCTGCATTTGCTATGGGTGAAAGCTGCCAAAAAGGGAGCCGCGGGGATTATCAGCGACCATCCGGTACACGGGCGTCCCGATGCGGTTCGGTGGCAGAAGCTCGGCTGGGGTGGAATTCCTTTCGGCACCGGCGCAGACCCGATAGTGGGGCTGGTACTTTCCGAAAGTCAGGGAAGAGAGCTCCGAAAGCTCCATAGGCAGAAAGGCTCTCTCAGCTTATACCTTAAGGTTGATATTTCCCGCTACGCAGGTACCCACGACGTGGTGAGCGGCATTATTCCGGGCAGAGACGATCCGCAGGACGAAGTCTGGTGTTTGGCCCATAGCGCAGAGCCGGGGGTGGCAGATAATGCCTCCGGTGTCGCTGCATGCCTCGAGGCTGCGAGGGTTCTCGAGGAACTGTTCACCTCGGGAAGACTTCCCCGGCCGCGCCGGACCATCCGCTTTCTCAATGCCTACGAATGTTATGGATTTTTTTATTATCTTGAACATACGGAGCGGCTGAAACTTCCGCTCGCCGGCATAAATCTCGATATCATCGGATTAAAACCGGACCTCTGCAACGGTAATCTGTACTGGCACGAATCCATACCGATGTCAGCCCAGTTCGTCAATGACGTAGGACAAGCGATAATCGGATCTCTTTTGACGGAAAAAGAATCCCTCTACCGGTTAAAGCGGGCGCCATTTCGTTCAACTGCCGACACACTCGTCGGAGATCCGAAATACGGATTTCCCTGTCCCTGGCTGACCAACTGCTGGCGGACAGACGACCGCATATACAGTGATAACAATGATATGATGTACGATGACTATCATACGTCTAATGACACGGTAAATATTCTGAGTATCGAAGGTTTGGAGGCATCAGCTGCCGGTGCCGCGGGCTATCTTTACTTTCTGGCAAACGCCGGCAACGAGGAACTTACTCAGCTCGCCACTGCTGAAACTAACCATGTCCTGGATACAATGCACAGACACAATGTGAGGCTTACTCCCGCACAGGTCCTGTACTGGCGTGAACAACATTCACAGTCGATGAAGCACTTGCAACGCTGGATATGGGGTGGAAATCGTGGCGAGATTTTGAAACATCTGGAAGATTGCCGACACAGTTTGGAGAAAGCGACAGAAGTACTGAAGACTGATGAACAGGATATGAGGCGGGACGGTTCATCTTGTTCGAACGCTCCTATTTCATCCTCCAGCGTACTTGCATGGTTGGGGAAGCTTCGAGACAGCAGTCAGCGGAGGGCTGCTTTATCAAAACTCGCACGGCCTTCAAATCTTTTCACAGCATTCAAGACAAAGACCGACAAAGCTGCATTTGTTCCCAGGCGCACCGCTCCTTTCACTCCCAATCTTGATAATGTATGTGACAATATGCGAAGACGGATTCAGGAACATCCGGTGAGGCCATGGGCGTTGTACTGGGTGGACGGCAATAGGAATATAGCCGAGATCGCCAAGTTCCTTGAATGTGAATACCGGAAAGCCGTCAACCCTGAATCCGTAGCGGACTACTTTAGAATTCACGCTGAACTTGGATACGTTCAGTTAGTCGGACCCGGCACCGTAGTTACCAGGGAACAGTTGGTTTACGATCTGAGGTCTCTCGGTGTTGAGCCGGGCATGAACGTTATGGTTCACAGTTCCATGTCCAGGATAGGCCACGTCCTGGGCGGAGCCGATGCCGTCGTGGATGCGCTTTTGACAGCAGTCGGGCGGGAAGGGACTCTCATGATGCCCTCATTTAACCATGGAATGGCCCGGGTATATAATCCAGCGACCACGCCGACAACAAATGGTGCCATAGCTGACGCGATGTGGCGAAGGCCTGACGCGATACGGAGCATACATGGAACTCACGCGGTTGCTGCCGTCGGACCGAAGGCGGAAGAATGGTGTAAAGACCATCACCGTGTCGGTGTGTGGGATCAGGAAAGCCCCATCGGTAGAATTGTCCATTCGGGCGGATATATCCTCTGCCTTGGACTCACCCAAAATAGACTCACGGCTAACCATGTGGCTGAAATGTATATACCCTGCGGTTGCCTTGATCCATTCGGCAACAAGGATTCAGTCTTGCTCGCGGATGGCCGTGTGCATGTGCTGAAAGGTCTCGCCTATCGGTCGGAGGAATGTCCTGTACCGCGAATTCGGGTGGATGAGAAGCTCGGTAAGGGTTATTTTCAGCACACTGGCAAAGTGGGAAAGGCAAAAGCCTTCCTCTTTAAAGCAATAGACTTGTGGAATATACGACGTGCACAGGTTGAAAACGTTTGCCCCTCATGCCAAATAAGGCCGAATTATCGATCTTAAGAACATTCGCGATTCCCTGAAAATAATTTATATGAACTTCGATATTCTCTGTTTAAAGAACTGATTGATCTATCATGATCCGGGAAAGGAGATAACAATGCGGAAGATCGCCGAAATAATGAGGAGACGAAACAGCATGCGGCGATTTAGAGACGCCAGGGAAAAAGGCTGCTCGTACCTCCTGAAGCTATGCCGCCCTGACGGAGGGTTCGGCAATCCCGAACTGGGGCTTGATGAATATTATAAAGCGCTGACTGCCTTTGCTGTGTGCGGCCACACGAGGACGGCCGCGAGGCTTTGCCGATGGATTCTGTCCCAAGGCATCACCCCGGAGGGAGATTTTGGGCCGAGGACGCAGAACACCGGAGATTTCCGTTACACATACCCCAACGCGTGGATAACCGTAGGCGCGCACCGCCTTGGTGAATTCGGCCTTTCGCTAAGAGGTATGGAATTTCTCATGGGATTCTGGGATTCCGCCAGCGGCGGCTTCTTTTCCGATGCCGCCAGGCGCGATGATGAGACTGAGCAGGATATTATTTACGTCGGTTTTTGCGGGCTTGCCGCGCTGTACACGGGCAGAATTGACGTCGCCAAATCAGTTGGCCGATGGCTGAAGACGGTCATGAAGTGCCAGCCTTCCTTCCCAGAAAAGCTTTACACTGTTTACAGCAAAGCCAAAGGACTGCATATCACGTCAGACAGCGAGATACGCTATGTCGTGTCCAGGAATGCCACTACTTACCAAAATTTTTTCCAGCCCGGATGTGCAGGCGCTTTTCTTGCCAGCCTCTATCAGGCCACAGGTGAGCGGGAATGGCTGCATCTTTCAGTGGAATATATGCGCTTTGCCGAAGGCGCGAACGACTATCTCTTCAGCCTGCTCGCGGCGGGGAAAGTCGGATGGGCGGCGGCCCTTCTCTATAAAATTACCGGAGAAGATAAATACCGACAAATGGCAGTTCGCGTCGGAGACAGTATCATCGCGGCCCAGACAAAACAAGGATGCTGGAATTTCCCCGCCACGAACACCCCTCATAATGGCATCACAGCCGAAATGGTCGTCTGGCTTGACGAGATCCATCAGGCTGCTGGTGAATAAGGAACGTTTGTCGGATGGGACGAGTGCATTGTAAGGGTTCGGAGAACTGCAACCATATGAATAATGAAGAATTCCGTGTCAGCGTCATCATTCCCGTTTACAACGGCGAAAGGTTCCTGGCCGAGGCTGTTGAAAGTGTGCGCCGGCAAGATCATGCAGCAACTGAAATTATCATTATCGATGACGGCTCCACCGACAGCACAGCAAAGAAAGCTGCCGGTTTTCAGGGTGATGTGTGCTACATTTATCAGACTAACAGCGGGCCTGCTGCTGCCCGTAACAGGGGGCTCAGGATTGCTGAGGGTAATATAATCGGCTTTTTAGATGCCGATGATGTATGGAGTGAGAACAAGCTCGCTCTGCAACTCGGATATTTGGAAAAAGACCCGTCTCTGGAAGTTGTCCTGGGGTTACTGCAACGGATGCTGTTAACCGGCTCCGAAGGTGACAAGCATATATTCACGGAATGGGAAGATCCCGTTATGAACATGCACTTGGGAAGCGCCCTCTTCAGAAGAGCGTTATTCGACAAAGTTGGATTCCTGGATGAATCATTAGAATACTGCGAGGACTGGGACTGGTTCATGAGAGCGAAGGAACAACAAGTATCTATGGTGGTGCATAAGGATGTGGTCTATTATTACCGTAGGCACAATCAAAATATTACGAACGATACTGAAACAAGCCTCACTTTCGCTTTAAAGATGCTCAGATACTCGCTGGACCGCAGACGCAATCATGGAAACGGGCAAATTGGCCAATTGCCGAGAATTTCTGATTTTGCAACGGAATGTCCCGGTTATTCTCATAAAAAGAAGGAATAATGTTAACTGTGAGCAACACGAAACAAAACTTCACACGCGGCCTCATGGATTGATGGACAGTCGAACTTTACAGAGAAGTCGCAGGTCGCGAGCGTGCGCAAAAGCGGAGTCAATTACCTTTTTTGTTGCGGATAATTGGAAATGGCTGAATACAAACCTCTCGTGAGTATTGTTATGCCGGTATGCTGAGAAGTTCCCAAATCCTGGGTATTTCCGCATGAGGTTCTGCTAGTGCCGGCAGATATTCATGAACTCCTTAAATGTCCCGTGAGCGGCGAGGAGCTTAGCCCCCTGTCTGTTGACGAGCTGTCTGGCTTGAACCGTCGAATCCGGCGTGGTAATTTGAGCCAGTTCGACGGCACAACGGTGAGGCATGAAATGGAAGGAGGCTATGTCACACAAAGCCGACGGTTTGCCTATTCTCTAAGGGAGGGAATTATTGTCTTATTGAGCAGTCACGCCATAGTTCTCGACGATCAGTACGCTGCCGACACTTCAATAGTTCCGAGTAGCGAAACACAGCAGGTCCAGTCTTTCTACGATGAAGTGGGCTGGCAGAAGACGGACGAGGGAAAATATGAAGATACTTCCCGTTTTGTCGACAATCGACCCGTTGTGTTGAATTATCTCGGTGGGTGCAACAAGCGCATTGTTAAACACATAGCAGGCAGAGGTCGATACATTGTCGATGTGGCCTGCGGCCCTATTCATTATGATGCGTACCGAGCCATGTCAGACGGGTACGATTATCGTATATGCATCGATGTGTCGTTGCAAGCGTTGCGTGAAGCTAAAAAACAGATGGGTGACAGGGGAATTTACGTGATGGCCGATGTTACGAACATGCCATTGCGGGACCAGAGTGTAGACGATGTTATCTCCCTTCACACACTTTATCATGTTCCGGCGGATAAACAAATAACGGCATTAAAAGAGATCCATCGTATTCTTAAGCCGGGTGCTACCGGAGTTGTTATATACCGGTGGGGCAAGCATTCCCAACTTATGCGCGCGGCAATGTCGCCAATCAGGGTATTGAATCGGCTGCGATTATTGTCAAAACATATACAGCGAGCGAAGAATACCGGCGAACGGCAGCTTTACGCCTGCACCCATAGCTATATTTTTTTTAAGAGACGACAGTGCGGCTTTGCCATGGATATAGTCGTTTGGTCAAGCCTGAGTTCAGCTTTTACGAAATCATACATTCCTGACGGACGATTGGGCATCTTTCTTCTGAAAATCGTAGCAAAACTGGAGGATTATATGCCTCATGCCCTGGGTCGTTTCGGAGAGTATCCTCTCTTTATTATCAAGAGGGGCACACCTGCAGATTGATGAAAGAGCAAACGTTACAAAGACGGGCACTTGCCCGTCCCCTTGGCCGCATTGCCATAGCTCTGGCAACTCACTGCAACCTTGCCTGTAAAATGTGTGATGAATGGAGGCGGGGCGGGGTAGGGCTTGCCCATGAAAAGGTACTCTCTCTTATGGATGAAGCACACGCTATGGGCGCTACTGGCTTCTCCGGCTGCTGGACCGAGCCATTCATGCGCGAAGATACTCCGGAAATCCTGTCTTATGCTGAACGCATCGGCTTTGAGGAAATTCTCGCCGTTTCTAACGGGGTACTGCTACATGAAGGGCAAAGGCTTGAGGCACTGGAAAAGCTGAGGAGGCTGAATATTGTCATTTCCTTGGACGGGCCCCGCGAGGTGCACGATGATCTCCGTGGGAAGGGAGTATATGACAAGGCGGTTGAAGCCCTGCGGGAGATTCGCGGGAGGGGAATAACATGCAGTATATCGTCGGTCATCATGCGCCAGACCATCGACCGGTTGTCGGAGGTCGTGGATCTGGCAGCCGAGCTGGCCATCCCGGTTATCTCGATGCAACCTTACCAGCGAGAACCCGCCGGCATTGATAATGACCATTCTATGTTCGAATTCAGACCCGAAGAAGAAGACGTTCTTGGCAAAAAATTGAGACGCCTCATAACGTATGCCGAACAGAAAAAAGTGATTGTACATACGGCCGGCATGATGAAATACGTACCGGCTTATCTCGCCAGAGGAATTAGACAGATACCTCCCACAGGCTGCCATGTGCCGTCGAGGCTACTGATTGTAGATAGTGCCGGTGAATGCTATTCATGCTTTCAGAGGGTAGATTCCATGAAAAACGAAAGCATGGGAAACGCACATCACCAGAGTCTTGGTGAGGTATGGCATAGTGATGTCCATTCGGAACAGGTTATGTCGGCGCTGAACAGAAAATGTCCTGGATGCCTCTCGAGTTGCAGTGACGTTGAAAGCTTCGATGTCCTCCGTCGAAGGGGTTGGTTGTACACGCAGCCCGGCAGTATAGTAAGACGTATCGTCAGCGACCTTATACCCTGATGATGTCGGCACCCTTTTCACCGCAGCTGATTCCTCTCTCAGGACCACAAGGGAGGAAACAGCTTGTGATCGTGTCAAAACGATTGTTTATGACAGTGAGAATATCGGTCTGCCGCACATCTAGCCCGATCACTCCCTCTAGGGGGAAAGCAAGAAATTTCCGGCAATTATACCAAGCATTGTGACTCACAATTGGCATTGAAAAAGGATTTGCGGTTGCCTGTGCGGGAATACAAATCTATCCAGAAAATGAGGCCTGAAGGGAAGTTCGCTTGTATTCCTGCTACCAGCATAGAAAGACAGACTGCCAGATACCGAGGCGTTTGTTATATAGAAGGACCTTGTTTTGGTAAAAGGCTTTCGCTCACCTTTGATGATGGACCTTCCGGCTTTACGGAAATATTGCTGGATCTTCTTGGAGAACTTGGCATAAAAGCCACTTTTTTTTGGCTTGGGCGAAACATTGAAGAATTCGGTGCATTAGCCGGAAGAGCCCTTGCGGAAGGACACACATTCGGAAACCACTCCTTTGATCATGCCGATTTCACAAAAATCAGTATTAATGAGGTTCTCTGTGAACAGATAAGAAGAACACAACTTATTTATCGTGAAACTCTTGGCATTGAGCCGACTGTCGTGCGGCCACCCTTCGGCAAGATCACAGATGAGTTAGTCGAAACCCTGAAAGGCATGGGAATGAAGATCGTTTTTTGGTCAGTTGACGCCGGAGACTTGATTGCGGGTAACAAGAGTGCTGATCGTATCGCAAACAGAGTTATGAATAATATTCATGAAGAAGCGATAGTGCTGATACACGATGGAGTGTATGACAGTAGAGATACAATAAAGGCAGTGAGATCTATAATTACAAACTGTCGGGACCGGGGTTACCAGTTTGTTACTGTCCATGATCTCATCGGAGCAAAAGAAAGTCTATTGCAAGGTTAACTCCTGCAACCTTGATCCATGCCGTGCTCTGTAATCTTGATATGACATGAAAAAACCATTTGTGAGCGTCATAATCCCCGTTTATAACGGCGCAAAGCACATCGCACAGGCTATAGAAAGTGTCTGCGTGCAGAATTATGATCCGATCGAGATTATAATCGTTGATGACGGGTCAACCGATGACACCCCGATGATTGTAAGCTCTTTTAAGGCTATCCGCTATATCCGTCAGGAAAACAATGGCTGCGCTGCAGCCAGGAATGTCGGGATTTCCAAAAGCGGGGGTGACTTGATCGCCTTTCTAGACGCCGACGATTACTGGTCAGCCAATAAATTGAATATTCAGGTCGACTGCCTGTTAAACGACCCCCACATCGGCTACACCCTGGGAAAACAGCGAAACTTTCTGGAATCAGGGACAGACAGGCCTTCATGGCTGAGAGAAGAACTGTTGTTGAAGGATCACACGGGCTTTTTACCGACTCTGGTTATACGCAGGCAGGTATTCGAGACGGTAGGTCCCTTCAATACTGATTATAGGATCAGTTCGGACGTGGAGTGGTTTTGCCGCCTTGAAGATGCCGGCGTTCCCGGGATGGTCGTGCCCGAGATCGTTTTATACAGACGAATCCATGGTTCAAATCTCAGTTACGAAAATCTCAGCCACAAGACGAATGTTGGAAATCCGTTGCTGCTGAGAGCGTTGAGAGATTCCATCCATCGTAAGCGCATTAAGACAACTGACACACAAGATCAGTGATGCCCGGAAATCATGAAGAAGACTTCTCTAATTAGTGTAATCATACCTGTCTACAATAGAGAGCAGTACCTTGCAGAAACTATAGAGTCGGTCCTGTCCCAGACCTATCGCCCGCTAGACATCATTATCGTAGATGATGGATCTACAGACGGAACGGCTGATATCGCCGAGAGGTTCTCCGGAAGTGTACGATATTTTTTTCAGCCGAACAGCGGCTGCGGGGCGGCCCTGAATACCGGAGTGGAAAGGGCGGAAGGCGATTACCTGTCGTTCCTCGGTTCCGATGATCTATGGACGGAAGAAAAGTTAACTCTTCAGATGAAAGTACTCGACTCTGCCGCTGAAATTGACTTGGTGTTTGCTCATGTAACCCACTTTTACAGCCCTGAGCTGGGTCAGCATGAAAGAGAAAAATTCCGGTGTCCGACAGGGAAAATGCCGGGCTATCACGCCGGCACTATGCTCATCAGAAAAGAAGCATACTTCCACGTCGGACTGTTCAATGCCAGTTTTCAGGCAGGCGAGTTTGTCGACTGGTACTTCAGATCAAGAGATAAGGGGCTAAGAGAGGTGATGTTGCCGAATGTCCTTATGAAGAGACGAATTCACTCCAGTAATTTGGGAATACTCAAGCGGAACACGCAGACGGACAATACCGACATGGATTATATCAGAGTTCTCAAGGCGGCATTGGACCGGAGAAGAAATAAGAACCATCAGATTGGCGGCCTGCCGGACGATTCTGCACGCGACACTGAAACGACTTGAACATGATCAATATTGGAGTCATCGGGTACGGTTATTGGGGGCCTAACATCGTAAGGAATTTCAATGCAACCGAGGGTGCCAAGATCCTCTCTGTTTGCGACAGAAACCGGCAAGCCCTGGCGCGGGCATGCAAGACCCACCCACATATCAGAGGCACGTCTGACTGCAATGATATCTTCAACTCCTCCGAAGTGGACGCTGTGGCGGTGATTACGCCTGCGTCGACACATTATGAATTGGCCAAGAGGGCACTGCAAAACGGCAAACATGTCTTTGTGGAAAAACCTTTCACGACTTCAGCACCTCAGGCCGAGGAGCTCATCGAATTAGCGGCAAAGAAGAACCTCAACATCATGGTGGACCATACATTCATATTTACCGGCGCAGTCAGAAAGATCAAGCAGTGCGTTGACAATGGAATGCTGGGTGATATCTATTACTACGATTCAACGCGAGTGAACTTGGGACTTTTTCATGATGACGTAAATGTGGTCTGGGATCTCGCGTCGCACGATTTTTCCATAATGGATTATCTCATCAATGAGGAACCCGGCGCATTGGCCGCATGCGGGAAAGCACATATAAACGGCATGGAAGATACCGCATACATAACGTTTTACTTTTCCAGTAATATGATCGCCCATTTCAATGTCAACTGGCTTTCACCGGTTAAAGTGAGGACGACTTTCATAGGGGGCGAAAACAAAATGCTTGTGTGGGACGATACGAACGCTGATGAAAAACTTAAAATATACGACAAAGGGGTGGCTGTGACGAATAAAGAGGGCCTATATGACCTGCTCATCAGTTACCGCTCGGGTGATATGTGGGCTCCGAGGGTGGAACAAACCGAAGCGTTGAGACTCGAAAGTGAGTACTTTGTCGACTGTCTCCGGGACGGTAAGACACCTGTAAATGACGGATGCGCGGGATTGCGGATCGTGAAACTTCTGGAAGCTTGTGATGAATCTATAAGAAGCAATGGGCATATGGTGACATTGTGAAATACCTCTCCATAGCTGATAATGTAAAAGTGGGGAGCAACGTGAAACTTGCTGATTTTATCAACCTCTATGGATGCTCTATCGGTGATAATTCAAGAATCGGAGCTTTTGTCGAGATTCAGAAGAACGCCCATATTGGGAAAAATTGCAAGATCCAGAGTCATACTTTTATCTGCGAAGGTGTTACTCTGGAGGACGATGTTTTCGTCGGCCACAGTGTTACGTTCATCAACGACCGTTATCCGCGAGCGACCAATCTTGCCGGCGCCCCCCAGAATGAAGAAGACTGGCAAGTAGCACCAACGCTTGTGAAAAAGGGGGCGTCTATCGGATCCGGGTCAACGATACTCGGCAATGTGACCATCGGGGAAAACGCGATAATCGGCGCGGGAAGCGTTGTGACAAGAGATGTGATGCCGGATACCATCGTTGCCGGCAATCCGGCCAAAATCCTGAGAAGGATCACGGGGAGTGAACCTAGAAAATGAGACGTCTCACAATTTTAATTACGGGTTCAAACGGGTTAATAGGCAAAATATTAAGGGAGAATCTGTCGGATGAGTTTGATATTGTCGGCTTGGATAAGAAAGACGGTGGTGATGAGTATGCCAAGATTGACATATCCAATTATGCGGATCTGGATTCCGCCTTTCGTGAGATGGTATCCATCGATTGCATTGTTCATCTTGCCGCTGATCCCAGAAAAGACGCGGACTGGGATTCTGTATTAATAAACAACATCATAGGAACAAGGAACGTGTTTGAATGCGCAAAAGAACATGGCATAGGGAAGGTGGTTTTTGCCAGTTCGGGCCATGTTACGGGTTCATACGGCATTTCACATCTCGTTACCACCCATGACCCTGTCAGACCTGATGGTGATTACGGCTCAAGCAAGGCTTTTGGTGAAATTATCGCGAGACAGTATGCTGATCTTTACGGTATCAAATCAATTTGTTTAAGAATCGGGTGGGTAATGAGTGATGATAATCCTACTGTGAACGAGCGGGCAATGAAAATGTGGCTGAGCCACAGAGATTTGGTTGAGCTGGTGAGAAAAGGTATCCTGTCTAATATCGCTTTTGGAGTGTACTACGGGGTTTCGAATAACAGATCGAGATTCTGGAGTATTTCTAACGTAGAGAAAGAACTTGGATACAGTCCTAAAGATGACTCATGGTCTCGGACAGGCAAATCCTTTTCTTTTTTGAGGACGGCCCACAAGCTTCAAAAACAGATGCGCAAGCTGCTGAGTTCCAGATAATCGTAGTGTGCAATAATGACCCATGTTCATAAGAACCTGACCTTTGACGAAATCGAGGCATTCCGGAGTCCAGCGCCAAGGTCAGGGCACGCCGGCCTCCCAGAATGATGGACAAACGAACGTTACAAAGAAGGGCATTCGATCGTCCTCCTGAAAACATTGCCATAGCCTTGGCGACACGCTGTAACCTCGCCTGTAAAATGTGCAGCGAATGGAGACAGGGCGGAGCGGGGCTTGCCCATGAAAAGGTACTCTCTCTTATGGAGGATGCACGCGCTATGGGCGCTACAAGTTTTTCCAGCTGCGGGCCCGAGCCATTCATGCGCGAAGACACTCCCGAAATTCTGACTTATGCTGAACGCATTGGATTTCAGGGAACTCGTGCAATTACCAACGGTGTTCTATTGAATAAAGGGTGCACGCTTGAGGCATTGGAAAAGCTGAGGAGGCTAAATATCGTCATTTCTCTGGACGGCCCCCGTGAGGTACACGATGATCTCCGCGGTAAGGGAGTCTACGACAAAGCGGTTGAAGCCTTGCGGGAGATTCGCGGGAGGGGAATAACGTGCAGTATATCGTCGGTCATCATGCGTCAGACCATTGACCGGTTGTCGGAGGTCGTAGACCTTGCAGCTGACCTGGCCATCCCTGTTATCTCAATGCAGCCCTACCAGCGAGAACTCGCCGGCATTGACAACAACCATGTTAAGTTTGAGTTCAGGCGGGAAGAAGAAAGGACTGTCGAGAAAAAACTGAAGCAGCTTATGAGGTATTCCGAACAAAAAAAAGTCAAAATATATACAGCTGATATGATGAAGTTCGTACCGGCCTACCTCACCAGAGGAACCATGTTTATACCTCCCAACGGTTGCCATGTGCCGTCGAGGCTACTGATTGTAGATAGCGCCGGTGAATGCTATCCATGCTTTCAGATGAGAAATTCCATGAGACACAAAAGCATGGGGAATGTGTACCGGACGACTCTCGATAAAATATGGCATAACGATGTCCACCGAGAACTGGTCACTCTGGGACTCAACGGGAAATGTCCGGGATGCTTGGCTGCCTGCAGTGACATGAAGAGCTTCAACGCTCTTCGTCAAAAGGGCCGGCTGTTCGGAAGACCGGCACGTATCTTCAGGCGGCTAAGTCGAGGGTTGATATCGTGATGGTGCTGGCAGCACTTTCATTAACCTCCGGGATATATCCAATACCGAGGATCGGCTGGGATTTCGTCCCTAAATAACCTAGTAAAGTACTGCTTGCATAATAAAGGGTAAAGGAGAGTAGGAATGTCATGTGAAGGGGATACTTCCCGGGGGCGCCCGCTGGTGAGCATCATTGTCCCCGTGTACAATGGCGAGAGATATCTTGCTGAGGCCATAGAGAGCGCTCTCGCCCAGACCTACCGGCCGATCGAAATAATTGTAGTTGATGATGGATCAACTGACCGAACCGCCGACGTTGCGAGGACTTTTTCGGAAACAGTGCGCTACTACTATCAACCTAACAGCGGCTCTGGTGCGGCCAGAAATACCGGCATACAGAAGGCACGGGGAAGTTTCCTCGCTTTTATCGATGCAGATGATCTGTGGGTAAAAGAAAAATTATCCCTCCAGATGCCAGCGCTGGAATCGGAGACCGCGCTGGATATGGTATTCGGATATGTGAGCCACTTTTACAGTCCCGACATGGACGAAGGCATGAGAAAAAAAGTGGTATGTCCAACTGAAACGTTACGTGGCTACCATGCGGGCACCCTGCTCATCAGACGTGATACTTTTCTCCGTGTCGGACTGTTTGATCCGGTTTTGCAATGCGGAGAATTTCTCGACTGGTCCTTCAGGGCGAAGGAAAAAGGTCTGAAAGAGTTAATGCTGCCCGACGTCGTGATGAAGCGGCGCATTCATTCCTCCAATATGGGAGTCCTCAAGCGCAATACGAGGACAGGGAATACCCACGCAGACTATGTGCGAGTTCTAAGATCTTCTCTCGACAGGAAACGGAACAAGGACGTAGGACTCACCATGCCAGAAGCGACCGGATAAAGAAAGCTGAGCTTCCACAGTAAATATACATGGATCGATTCCTCTCGAACAAAAAGAGGGTGCATCGACCCGAGCTACGACATTCATACCCATTTCACATCATCTATTTCAACTTATCAATATATCCGACAACGTTCTTCCATAAAATCAGGACATTCCTCCAATCCGATCTCCTGACAAGATCTGTGCTGGCGCATAAAGAGTTTATCCGGGCAAAGGAGATCCTGCGGCGCATGCTCCTTGAAAACATTCTTCCCTTTTGGTACCCTCGCGTCATCGATTCCGAATATGGAGGGCATTGCCTGAATCACGAGGTTCAGGGCGTGTGGAAAGGAACGACGAGAGAAGTTTTGGTGACACAGTCCCGCACCCTGTGGTTCTTTTCAAGAATATACCGGTCAAAATATGGTGAGTGGACTTTGCCCCGCTTTCGCTCGTGACCTATTTATGATCCATGTGACAAGTTGGTTGAGGAGAAAGATAGCCGGCGGAGCGCGGGCGTGCACTCCGGACTCACAATCCTCTCAATTCTATGATCTCATTTCATGCACTGCAAGGGTCCAACAGGTTGCCACAGGTTTTCAGTTCACTGAAGGCCCGCTCTGGTTTGTTGAAGAGAAGGTTCTTCTTTTTAGTGACATACCGGCGAGTAAAATTCTGAAACTGACCCCCGACAACAGGGTAACTGTCTTCAGGCAACCAAGCAATAACTCCAACGGACTGACCCGCGACAAACAGGGACGCCTTGTGGCATGTGAACATGGCAGCCGGAGAGTAACAAGAACTGAACTCGACGGGTCCGTTACAGTTCTGGCTGAGAAATACCGTGAGAGCAGCCTCAACAGTCCGAACGACGTTGTTGTAAAGAGTGACGGCGCAGTCTATTTTACGGATCCTCCTTATGGAATTCAGCCGGAGCAGCAGGAACAGCCCGTTCGGGGTGTCTACAGGCTGTCTCCGGATCAGAATGAACTGACACTCGTCGCTGACGACTTTACGGCACCGAATGGATTGGCATTTTCCCCTGACGAAAGCAGACTCTACATTGACGACTCAGAACGCCGCCACATCCGAGTATTTGATGTTCAACTCGATGGAAGTCTTTCAAACGGGCGCATCTTTCACGACATGAACGTTGACGGACCAGGATGCCCAGACGGAATGAAAGTAGACTGCAAGGGAAATGTTTACTGTACGGGGCCGGGTGGGGTATGGGTACTGAATCAGGAGGGTGTGCGTTTGGGAACTATCATGGTGCCCGAACAGCCTGCCAACTGTGCATGGGGAGGCGAAGACATGCAAAGTCTATACATCACTGCACAAACTTCCGTTTATGTAATTCACAGCAACATCCCCGGCATGCATTTACAATGATTTTACCGAACTCTCAGGGAACAGAGATGAACGTTTGCGGACCTTAATGGAGAATGAAGAGAAGAGAAAGATGAAGGGCGCATTATCTAAGCCGGGACTCAACAACAGATCAATGCTGCTGGCAGCGATCCTAGTGGTCGGTCTGGTTTTCAGGCTGTATAATTTAGGTGGAGAGAGTCTGTGGCTTGATGAAGCATTGTCAATTAAATTTGCCAATTTACATCTGTTCCAAATCTTCTTCCTGGACGATTTCACCCCGCCTCTCTACTATATCATTTTGCACTGGTGGGTCCATTTATTTGGCATTTCCGAATTCTCTCTGAGGTTTCCATCAGCCATGTTCGGCTGCCTTTCCGTATTCATGATATACAAGACAGGCCAAGAACTGTTTGATAGTAACACGGGAAGAGTAGGCGCTCTGCTGATCGCACTCTCCGTATTTCACATACAATATTCCCAGGAAGCGAGGACCTATAGTTTGTCGGTTCTTCTAACCCTCTGTTCCATGTATTTCTTTATGAAACTCCTCAATAAGAGGAGTTATAGAATATTGTTTGGGTACATGCTATCCAGCGTCCTATTAATTTATTCTCATGTATATGGGTTATTTATCATAATTGCACAAAATATGTACTTTGTGGCGTTATTTCTCTTAACGAAGGAAAGAAGAAAACAGGATGTTAAAGAATGGTTTGCAATACAGTCTTTATTAATTCTCCTCTTTTCTCCCTGGATCTACATTTTTTTGATTAAGGTATATGCAATTCAGAAGTATGGTTATTGGATAGAGACTCCTCACATATCCACAATAATGTCTTCATTCAGAACATATTCTTCCGGATCAATATTATTGCTGTGGCTCTTTCTCATTTTGTCGATATTTGCGTCGCTGTCACGTCAGAATCCCGGGGGCAGCGCGGATAGCAGAGGTTCCCTGCCCTCCTTGAAAAGCTATCAATGGAGACTTCGTTTAACGAACGCGGACAAGGTTTATTTCCTGCTGATTTGGCTGATGATCCCCATCGTTCTCCCGTTTATAATTTCCCGGTTTTCTCAGCCGATATATCAGGACAAATACACCATAGTGGCTTCGTCGGCTCTCTTCCTGCTGGTGGCCAGAGGGATAAGCAATGTTCGGACTAAACATGTTAGGTCAGCCATAATTGCCATTGTAATTATAATTTCGCTAATGCAGATTAAGGCATATTATTCCAAGATCAGCAAGGAACAATGGAGAGAGGTGGCTGAATATGTTGATGCAAATGCCCGCAAAGGGGATGTTGCACTGTTCAATGCACCTAATTGTGTGGAACCCTTCGATTATTATTCGCGTAGCGGCCTGATAGTGAAAGAAGGATTTCCAGAGGACGGCAGGCAAGTTGACGGAAAAAATATAAATGAATTATCGGAAACTATAGGACGTCACGACAGAATTTGGGTAATATTATCTCATAGTGGAGACAAAGAAGGACTGATAACAAAGACTCTTCTTATGTCTTACAATCTATCGCAGCGTAGAACATATAAAGATATAACTTTATATCTTTTTGAAAAAGGGAAAAAAGCCGCGGGGATAGCCCCACGAAGTCAAAAAAGAAATAGGTCTTCTGTCAGTCTATCATAGCCTAACCCGATCTGACCCAACATGAGACCGGCTGCCTTCACTGGAGAGATGGTTAATAATAAAAAAATAGTGCGTATTGACGACTGGTTATCTGGTCGCGCAAATCAGGTGGCATTCTGCGTTGCGGTCTTTGGCTTCTTCATCTATCTCTATTATGCAACCGGATATTATCTGAACCCTGATGAAGCCTCCCATTTCGTCTTCGCCGACAGAGGGACGTTACACGAGGCATATTGGGCATCACACAGCCTCGCCCATCCCCCCCTTATGATAATGGTTCTGCATTTATGGCTGAAACTCGGGGAATCGGTCTTTACCCTGCGCCTCCTCAGTGCTTTATTGTGCACGGGTGCATCGTGGTTAGCCTTCAAATGGATCCAGCATGCCTTTGGCCCGGTCGAGGCAATTGTGGGGGCTTTACTGTTGACATTTTCTCCCGCCATGATTGTCGCCGCCTCTGAAGTGCGGCAGTACGCTCTCTTGCTTTTTTTTATATGCGGAGCGCTATATTTCCTGCAAAGATTCCTGATGAGCGATTCATTATGGGCAGGTGTCTTATATTCTGTTTTCCTGTATGGTGCAATACTCACACACTATAGCGCCATTTGGGTTGTCCTGGCCTTTGGTATTTACGCTTCAATCCTCATTTTACGAAAGAAAGACAATGCAAAGGTCAAAGTATTATGGGGAATATCGCAAGTCGGCGTCATAGGTCTTTACATTTTGCTGTATATCACTCACATAGGGTGGATGATTGATAGCGGGTTTGCAGAGCAGCAGTTACAAGGCTATTTGAAGAGGGGATATTTTTTCCCCGGCAGAGAGACGCTCACCTCATTTATCGCAGGAAACAGTCTGGACTTTTTTAAGTATATTGCAGGCGGGCGGTTGGCCGGGATTGTCGCAGTCATCTGTTTCCTGCTGGGTGTTACAAGCGTTATGTTGAAGCGTCACCTCGATCCGCCGCCGGCAAATGAAAGCCTCCGTTCCTTCTTATTGTTACTGCCTTTCATTGTCGGATGC
>Ga0315550_1000575_pt1 | contig 22657 bp, 18 predicted proteins | sample SalMarSW160190MG_2_FD_203100 | JGI IMG/M metagenome (GOLD analysis project Ga0315550, IMG submission 203100) | Salt marsh sediment microbial communities from the Plum Island Ecosystem LTER, Massachusetts, United States - Salt Marsh Sediment SW1601-90 ... | reverse complement strand
CCAGGCAGAGTCCTGCGGCAAGTGCGTCCCCTGCCGTATCGGCACCAAGCAGATGCTGGATATCCTGGAGAGAATCTGCCGGGGCGAGGGTAAACCGGACGACATCGACCTGCTCCAGCAACTGGGCGAGAACATTAAAGCCGGGTCACTCTGTCAGCTGGGACAGACGGCTCCCAATCCCGTCCTGACCACCCTGCGCTATTTCCGCGAGGAATATGAAGCACATATCAACGAGAAACGGTGCCCGGCGCTATCCTGTACCAAACTGATTTCATTTTATATACTGCCGGATAAATGCCAGGGTTGCGGCATCTGCGCGCGTAACTGCCCGTCGGAATGCATTATCGGCGATAAGAGAATGGTGCACGTCATCGACCAGGATAAATGCGTCAGGTGCGGCACCTGCCTTGAAGTCTGCCCGGAGAGATTCGGCGCCGTGGTCAAGGTATCCGCGGAAGAGGTGGACGTACCGAGCGAGCCGATACCGGTAAAGGAGAAACCGAAAGCCGCGGCAGCATCCCCGGGAGAGTAAACTCATAATGGATAAAATTACTCTAACCATCAACGGGCAGGAAGTCAAAGCGACCAGAGGCATGACCGTGCTCGAAGCCGCGCAGTCGGCTGATATCTATATCCCCACCCTCTGCCACTATCCCGACCTCGACCCGTACGGGGGCTGCCGACTCTGCATCGTAGAGATTGAAAAAATGCGAGGTCTGCCCACGTCCTGCACGACCCCCGCCACCGATGGGATGGTCGTCACTACGGAATCGGAGGCCATCAACGAAGTACGCCGCGCCTCTCTGGAGCTGATACTCTCCACCCACCCCTGCGACTGCCTGGAGTGCCACCGACGGGAGCGCTGCGGCCCGTACGATATCTGCCTGCGGCATGTCGCCGTGACCGACCGCTGTGTAGTCTGTCCATCCAATAACAACTGCGAATTGCAGAATGTGGTCGACTACATCGGCGTCCACGAGCTGCGCATCCCCCGGGATACCGAACCCCGGACTATTGATACCAGCAACCCGTTCTTCGACCTCGACCGCAACCGCTGTATTCTCTGCGCCCGCTGCGTGCGCGCCTGCCAGGAGATAACCGGCGTCGGCGCTATCGATATGGCCCATCGCGGGTACAGTATGAAAGTAGCCACCTTCGGCGATATGCCCCTGATGGAATCGATTTGCCGTTCCTGCGGCGAGTGCATGGTACGCTGTCCGGTGGGCGCTATCACACCCAAGGAAACCGCGAGACCGGAACGCGAGGTCAAGACCGTCTGCCCTTACTGCGGCGTCGGCTGCTCGATGTACCTGGGCGTCAAAGATAACGCCATTACCGGCGTCCGCGGTGACGAATACGGCCCGGCCAATCAGGGTCGACTCTGCGTGAAGGGCCGCTTCGGCATTGCCGAGTTCGTCAATCACCGGGAACGGCTGACCGCGCCCCTTATCAGGAAGAATGGCCGGCTGGTAGAATCTTCCTGGGACGAGGCACTCGAACTGGTCGCCGGTAAGCTGAAAAATTACCGCGGCGACGAAGTGGCGGTAATATCCTCCGCCAAGAGCACCAACGAGGACAACTATGTCATGCAGAAGTTCGCCCGGGCGGTGCTGCGCACCAACAACATAGACCACTGCGCCCGCCTCTGACATGCCCCCACCGTGGCCGGTCTGGTCACAACCTTCGGAAGCGGGGCCTCGACCAATTCCCTGAAAGACCTCAACGACGCCGGGTGCATCATAGCCATCGGCACCAACACCACCGAAGCCCACCCGATAATCGGTATGAATATCCGCAGGGCGGTCCGCAAAGGCACCAGACTAATCGTGGCCAATCCCCTGGAAATCCCTCTGGCGCGCGACGCCGATGTCTGGCTGCAACACCGCGCCGGCACGGACGTAGTCCTGCTGATGGGCATGATGAAAGTAATCGTAGATGAAGGCCTGATGGACACCACATTCATCGAGGAAAGGTGTGAGAACTACGATTTCTTCAAGGACTCGCTCAATAATTACCCGCTGAACCTCGTAGAGAACATCACCGGCGTGCCCGGCGAGAAAGTAGCCGGGGCCGCCCGCCTTTACGCCGGCAACAGCCCGGCATCCATCCTTTACACGATGGGCATCACCCAGCATACTCACGGCACGGATAATGTTATCGCCGTCGCCAACCTGGCCATGCTTACCGGCAATATCGGCAAGCCCGGCGCCGGCGTCAACCCGCTGCGGGGACAAAATAACGTACAGGGTGCCTGCGACGTCGGAGCCCTGCCCAATGTCTTCCCCGGCTACCAGGCCGTAGGCAACGAAATCCTCAAGGAGAAATTCGAGGCGGCCTGGGGCGTCAGTCTTAACCCGACGCCCGGCAAGACTCTTACCGAGATTATGCCGCTGGCCCACGAAGGCAAGGTCAAGGCAATGTACCTCATGGGCGAGAACCCTTCTTTAAGCGACCCGGATGCCAGCCATGTCCGGGAGGCGATGCAGCGGCTGGAATTCTTCGTGGTGCAGGATATCTTCCTCAATGAGACCGCCTTGCTGGCCGATGTCGTCCTGCCGGCCTGCAGTTTTGCGGAAAAGGACGGCACCTTCACCAACACCGAGCGCCGCGTCCAGCGGGTAAGGAAAGCCATCGAACCCGTGGGTGACAGCCGTCCCGACTGGTGGATTACCTGCCGGATTGCTCAAAGCATGGGAGGCGCCGGGTTCGACTTTACACATCCGTCGCAGATTATGGAGGAGATTGCCGAAGTCACACCGAGCTACGGCGGCATCACCTACGAGCGACTTGAAAAGGAAGGCCTGCAGTGGCCCTGCCCTACCGAAGACCACCCGGGGACGGCGATACTCCACACCGAACTCTTCTCGCGCGGCAGAGGGCATTTCGTCCCGCTTGAATACCGGCCGTCCGACGAACTGCCGGACGAGGAATACCCGCTGGTGCTTACCACCAACCGCAGCCTGTTCCACTTTCATACCGGCACAATGACCCGCAAGGTCAGGGGCCTCAATACCTTCATGGGCGAGGGGCTGGTGGCGATAAATCCTAAAGACGCCGCAGACCTGGGCATTGAAGACGGCGAAATGGTGCGGGTGAGTTCACGCCGCGGCGAAGTAACCGCCAAAGCCAGCGTGACGGAGTCCGTGCCGCCCGGAACGGTCGCCATGACCTTCCATTTTGCGGAAACCCCCACCAACGAGCTGACCAACCCCGCCCTCGACCCCATATCCAAGATACCGGAGTATAAAGTAGCCGCGATAAGAGTAAAAAAAATAGGGCGGGCGGCGGTAAAGGCGGTCTGATAGAGATTATCCCTCCTCCTGTAAGAGCCTCTGCGCCGTGATGGCGGCGATGGCGCCATCGCCGACCGCCGTGACGACCTGCCGCGGCGAGCCGCTCCTGATGTCCCCCGCCGCCATGATGTAAGGAGCTTCCGTCTGCATCCTCCCGTTGACGATTATCTGGCCGTGGTCGTCCAGCGGTATGATGCCGTCGAGGTAGTCCGTATTAGGCTCCAGGCCAATGTGTACCAGGACGCCGTCCACACTAAGAGTCTCTTTCTTGCCTTCAGCACCCTTTAGTTCTATCGCCTCTACCCTATCTTTGCCAGTAATAGCCTCGACGGTCATGCCGCAGCGTACTTCTATTTTGGGGTCGGCGTTGAGCCTGTCGCAGAGCACCGCCGTGGCGGTGAGTTCCGGCATGGCTTCGATGATAATCACCTTCGAGGCGATTTTCGCCATGTAAAGGGCCTCGGTAACGCCGGCATCCCCTCCACCGCACACCGCCACCACCCGGTCGGCGTAATGACCGCCGTCGCAGAAGGCGCATTCAAAGACACCCTTTCCCGCCAGTTCCGCCTCGCCGGGGACGCCAAGCTTTTTATTCTTAGAACCCCCGGTAAAAATCACGACATTGGTGGTATACCCCTGGCCGTTGGCGCACCCTACCCAGCGGGTGCCGGAGAAAAGCTCCAGGCCGGTGACATCCCCGGACTCCGTTTCCAGTCCGTACTTCTTAGCCTGTTCGACCATCTCCGCAGCTAACTTAGCGCCGGAAACACCTTCGGTAAAGCCGGGGTAGTTCTCGATAAGCTCAATATTGCGTATGTAACCGCCGACGGTCTCTTTTTCCAGCAGGAGCGTCCGCCGGTTGGCCCTGCTTAAGTAAAGTCCGGCCGTCAGCCCCGCCGGCCCACCCCCTGCGATGACGACATCCCAGTCAAACATACAAAATATCCCCTAAAAGTATCTTTATAGAGCCGGATTAAAATCAGGGCAGCCCGGTGCCGGGAACCTCCACCTCAACCATCTCTATGCGACCGCTCATTCTGGCTCTGGCCTCATCGGGATAGCTCGTTCCCGCCGTCATAATAAACAGCGTGCGGCGTTCCGGGCCGCCGAGCATGCAGGCATAAGCCACGTCGGAAGTCTCTATGCGGTCCGTCACCTCGCCGCCCTCGCGCACGCGGAGGACCTGGCTGGCGGACGAGTCCGCGACCCATACGGCATTTTCAGCGTCGAGGCAAATCCCGTCGGGCATTACATTCGCGGCAGTCCAGCTGGCGTGGTCGGCCGGCGAGATAATTCCGGCAGGATACGCCTCGCCGAGCTTTGCCCAGACCCGCCGTCCCGTGAGAGAGCCGTCGGCCTCGATATCGAAGGCCGTAAGACGGGAGCCCATTGATTCAGCGACTATCAGCGTGCGTCCGTCAGGGGTTATGACAGACCCGTTCGGGAAATACATATCATCGGCAGCGACATTCGTCTCTCCGTCCGGCGTTACCATGATTATGCAGGCCGGCACAAAGGACTGCCCTTCAAATATATTGAAGCCAAAATGTCCGATATATGCCCGCCCGGAATTATCCACTACCATGTCGTTGCAGTAGCCGGAGGCAAGCCCGCTCAAGTCAACCACTTCATTCAGTCCGCCGGCGTCTAGTCTCAACAGGCGCCGGTCGGTCATCGAGACCACCAGCAAACGCCCGTCGGGGAGCCACCCCAGCCCCGAAGGCATGCCCGGCACTTCTGCAATTGTGTCGGCCTTGCCATCGAGGTCGACGGTCATCACCCGATTTGTATGGAAATCAGAAAACCAGAGTTTACTATCGTGCCAGCGCGGGCCTTCCCCGAACGTTAACCCCTCCAGGAGCACTTTCGTCTTAAGCGTCATGAAAATTCCCTCTTTCCGGCGGGGTGTCTTTATTATTCCACTGTAATTTCCGCCAGCCTCTGGAGCACTTCTTCCATGGCGTCCCACTCCTCGCCGAACCCGGCCCAGTCGCCCAACTTGAGGTTTTCCCGGGCTTTCTCATAGTGCTGGCGCGCTTCCGCCACCAGTGAAGCAATTTCCGCATCTGCCGGTGTTTCCGGTTCTACCGGCTCCGGCGGTGCAGTCGGCTCCGTTGGTTCTGAAGGCACCGGCGGCCCGGGAACAGGTTCCGGCAGCGGCGCCTCCGCGCCGAAGACAGCCTCGATGCTTTTCATCAAGTTAGTCTCCATGGCTATCTTCTCCCCGACCGCCACGATGACGCGTTTCAGCTCGGGGAGTCCCCCGGCATCCGCCTGAAGGAAGACCGGCTCCACATACAGTATGGACTTGCCTAAAGGAATCAGTAGCAGGTTGCCCCGGAGAACCCGGGAGCCACCCCGCCCCCACAGGGCCAGCTGCTCGGTGATGACGGTATCCTGTCCAATTCGGTTCTCAATCTGGCTCGGACCATCCACCCACTCACCCTTAGGGAAATAATAGGCCAGCAGCTTGCCGTAGTTATCGCCGTCGCAGTGGGCCGCCAGCCAGCCGATGGTATTGTTCTTGTTAACCGGGGTATAGGGAAGCATGAGCAGAAACTCCTCCCGCTCCCCTTCGGGCAGGCGCATGATAACATAGTAAGGCTCCATGGCCTGTTCCTGTCCGGCGTAGACCTCCTTGGGCACCGTCCAGAGGTCTTCCTTGTTATAGAATACGCGGGCATCGCGCATATGATAGCTGCGGTACATGACCGATTGTATACTGAACATGTCCTCGGGATAACGCACGTGGACGCGGAAAGCCTCCGGCATGCGGTCGGCGGAAACAAAGAGGTCGGGGAAAATGGCCTGGTAGGTGCGTATCAGGGCGTCATCCGGCTCCGTAACATAGAAGGTAACATCGCCGTTGTAGGCATCGATAACGGCTTTTACGCTATTACGGATATAGTTCAATCCGCCGCCGACCGGCTCGGAATATGGATAGCGGTCGGTGGTGGTATAGGCATCCTGAATCCAGAACAACCGGCCGTCGATAATGACCATGTAGGGGTCGCTGTCCAGCTCTAAAAACGGTGCCAGATGATGCACCCTTACGCCAATGTTGCGATAGTACAGTACCCGGCTCTCCGGCGTCAGCTCGCTGCTTAATAGTATATTAAGGTCGCCGAACTGCCAGGCATAGACAAGTCGGCGGAAGAAACCGTTCAGGCTTACGTCGCCCTCACCCTCGTAACGCCCGTAGACATTTTCGTCCCCGCGGGGATAGTCGAACTCCTGCGTGTTCGTCTTTACGATAACATAGTCGTTCGTCTTCTCCCCAAAGTATATCTGGGGACGCTCTATCTCAAAGGCGCCGACGGGCGGTATGTCTTTCAAAAAGAGACTCGGCAGTCCCTGGGTGGTTATTTCGTTGACGGGACTTAACACGACGCCGTAGCCGTGGGTAAACTGGAGCTTGCGGTTGACCCAGGTCTGCGCCTCACCGGCCAGCTTCTCGGCGGAAAGCTCGCGGGCGGAAAGCATTACCTGGCGATAGTCGCCATCGATAACGTAGCGGTCGACATCAACATCATAGAAATCGTAGTAGAGACGGATAGACTGTATCTGGTTATAGGTGTCCTTCAACGGGCGGTGGTCCCAGAGCCTGATGTTATTAATCGTCGCCTTGTTATTGGCGATATCCTGTGCGGTCAGGGACGACTCGGCGGGAAAGGCCTGCTCTTCGATACGGTTCAGGGCGTAGGCCTCGCGGGTGAACTCGATATTATATTCGATATAAGGGCCCTCCCGGACAAGCTCGCTGGGCTGCACCTGAAAGCGCTGGATTATGGCAGGGTAGATTGCCCCCACGATGATAGCCATTAATATCCATCCGGCGATTCCGTAGAGAGGCCAGCGGAATTTGCGCTTGATTACGGAGGCAAGGATAATCCCCATGACAACAACAACTACCACCAGGAGTATCCACTGGGCGGGCAGCCTGGCATGCACATCCGCGTAGCCGGGGCCAAAAACCGCGCCGTGCGCCGAGTAGACCATCTCCCAGATGCCGAGCCAGTAACCCCAGGCAAAAAGACCCAGTATAGCCATTACCAGCCCGCCGATGTGGCCCAGCACCGGACGGGAATAATCGAACTTTAACCGCTGCGCGGCAAAGTTAAAAAAGTAGGTGGCCATTACGGCCAGGAAAATAACAATCAATGCCCCCAGGAACCACCCCTTGATGAAGTTCATGTAGGGCAGGGAGAATACGTAGAAGCCGATTTCCTTATGGAAAACGGGGTCGGTGATGCCGAAGGGCTGCCAGTTAACGAATTTCAGAATAGTCTGCCAGTTCCCCTGCGCTACCATGCCGAATATCAGGGAGAGAACGGCCGTGCCGAGAATAACGTTCCACCGGATGATGCGCTGGAGTCGACTTACAATAGCCCAGGGCCAGAAATGCGCCTCCTTCTGGGGGGTAAGCCGGGTAGCCAGCACCAGGTTCCCCATGAACAGGAGGCAGAAGATTATAGCAGCTAAAAAGAAGACCAGTAACCTTGTCTTGAGGATGGTGGAGTAGACGCTGCCGTAACCCAGGCTGCTGTACCAGAGCCACTCCGTATAAAAATCCTTGGCTATGCCGGCTAGGATAAAGAGTATTATAACACCGGCCACGGCCATGATTACCCTGCCGGCTATTTTACCGCGCCGTGACGGAGGCTTATCTTCCCCGGGTTTATCCTCCGGGAACCATCGCTGCCAGTCTCTCGTAAATGAATCCAATCCAATCACCCCCCTGCTTCTATTATACCTGTCATTAACAGGATAACAGACACTTACACGACGGTCAATTTCTTGACAATGCCAAAACCGTCGTTGATAATTGGCAGGTAATTATCTTTTGCGACGAGGAGATATGATGAAAGTACAGAACTACCGTGAGGTGGCGGGGAACAAGGTCGTGCCGGGGGTCGTCATGCACGTGGTGGCCGGACCCGCCGAGGGCGCCCCGACCTTCGTGATGAGGGTTTTCGAGATAGAGCCGGGGAGCGCCACCCCCCACCATACCCACCCCTGGGAACACGAAGTCTTCGTGGTCGAGGGGCGGGGCACGCTGAAAAGCGGCGACACGGAAAAACCGCTGCAACAGGGCGACGCCGTCACGGTGCTACCCGGTGAACCGCACAGCTTCCTCAACTCCGGTAAAGACATGCTGCGCGTGATATGCGTGGTGCCGCTGGTGGACGGCAGGATGCCGGGGATGCTGGCAGGTGACTAGACTATGTGTTCCGTAAATCCGGTATATCGCCCCTTTTCTTCCTGGAAAACCGAAGAAATCGTCAAACATGCCTACGATGCCGCCGCTAAAGGCGACCTTGAGGCTTTTAGCTACTGCCTGGCAGAACTATCGCCGAAGCACCGGAATATAGATTTAACATCATGGCTGAATATAACCGAGTTCGCTCAAAAACTCGGTTTAGAACCGGTTGACTGGCTGGAAAGAGCCGCAGAAATTACCAGCCGGTTTACTCCACAAACGACCGGAAAGCATAATCTGTATATAATTTTACTTTATGAGCTAAAAGGGAAAAACCCCGGGTACGGTTTATACGTTGGGGAAACCTCAAAATCGCCGGTCGCCAGGTATAAAGAACATGCTCAAAGAAAACGGAATAAAAAAGGCCCACTGTTTTCCCGCATAGTATTTAAACATCATAAATGCTTATTGCCTACTTTATATAATCACCTGAATCCGCTTTCCCGGGAAGAAGCTAAGGAACTCGAAGGGAAAATAGCCGAAGCGTTAAGATTGGGAGGAATTCCTGTCTACGGAGGGCACTAATCCCTTAACCACCGGGGTGTTCAAGAGGGGATGAGGTAGATAAAATATCCCTTTACTTGGCAACACATGCCACGCCCTGATAAACTATTACCGTATCCAAGTATATTCAGGAGGCACACATGCACGGCTGGATGGGTAAAATACTCCATGTTGATTTAAGCAGCTCTAAGATAAGCGAGATTACGACGCAGCCATACGCCGGGAAATACCTCGGGGGGCGGGGAGTGGCTTCCCTACTTTACCGGGAAAAAGTAACGCCCGGGGTCAAGGCTTTCGACCCCGGTAACAGACTCATCTTTATGACCGGTCCCCTGCTGGCGACCGGCACCCAGGGAGCCGCCAGAATGTCGGTCTCGGGAAAGTCGCCCATGGCCTACCCGGAAGGCTACTGCTACGGGAGTATCGGCGGGCTCCTGCCAGCCGAACTAAAACGGGCTGGCTGGGACGGAATCGTCATCGACGGGCGCGCCCCGAAGCCCGTTTGCCTGTCCATCAATAATGATAAGGTGGAAATCCGCGATGCATCGCCGCTGTGGGGGCAGAACGCCTATAAGACCGAAGAATTGCTCTACCGTGAATACGGCGATAAGATACGCTTCGTCACCACCGGCGTCGCCGGCGAAAACCTGGTGAGGACGGCTACCCTCTTCGGCTCGCAGCAGGCCGCGGTTACCGCCGGCTTCGGGGCGGTAATGGCCTCTAAAAACATGAAGGCCATGGTAGTAAGAGGCACGGGGAGTCCCACCGTGGCCGACCCTGCCGGGCTAAAAGAACTCAACCGGCACACCATAAAAATCAAGAATACCGTGAGTCTGGCCATAACCCCACGCCTAGGCATGACCAATCACGGCCACGTGCTCAAGGAAGTGGGACAGAGACACTGCTACCAGTGCGGGTTGACCTGCTCTAAATACATCTACCGGTTCGGCGACGACCCCGAACTGGAAGACCTGCGGGGCTGCCAGGCCATGGAATACTACCTGCCCTGGATGTTCGGGCAGGAAGGTGAGCCGATAAAAACCCTGTTCGATTCCCCTGCCCTCGCCAACGACTATTCAATCGGCACCTTCGAACTCCAACATATGGTAGAGTGGCTTTACGCCTGCTACAAGGCCGGGGCGCTTACCGAGGCCGAGACCGGCCTGCCGCTATCTAAAATAGGCACCCGTGAATTCCTGGAAAAACTGCTCCACGCCATAGCCCACCGCGAGGGGTTCGGGGACACCCTGGCCGAGGGTATGATGAGAGCGCGCGATAAATTGCCCCGGAAAGCGCGCGACCTGTACATGAATTCCGTCGCTCCCATCGGCGAGCATGACGGTGTTCCGCCCAGGGCCTTTATCGCCCACGCGCTGCTTTATCCGTTCGAAAACAGGATGCACCCCATCACCGTCCACGAAATGACCTACGTGCGTATGCCGTGGGCGATGTACCAGGAAGACCCAAAATCATCGCCGATTTCACCGGAGGTCTTTCTCAAGATAGCCAGGCTCTTCTGGGGCAGCGAGGCCGCCGCCGACCAGACTACCTACGAAGGCAAGGCCATGGCCGCCAGGAATATACAGAATCGTACCTACCTCCGCGATAGCCTGGGACTTTGCGACTTTATCTGGCCGATTACCTACTCGCTGACCACCCCGGACGGCATCGGCGACCCCGAACTGGAGGGCAGGATATTCACCGCCGTGACGGGAATCCCAGCCTCCGAGCTCGATACCTACGCCGAGCGTATCTTCAACCTGCAGAGAATCATCAGTGTAGAGGAGGGGCATAGAGTGCCCGAGGACGATTATCCGCCGGAATTCAATTTTACCGAACCGCTGTTTGCCAGCGTCCACGGCGCCAAGATGATTATGCCCGGCCCCGGCGCCAAACCCGTGGACATGACCGGCAACGTTCTCAACAGGGATAAATTCAAAGGCATGCTGAAGGAATACTATCAGCTACGCGGCTGGGACGAGAAGACGGGACTGCCCACGAAAGAAACACTGGCAGCGCTGGGGATGGACGACATCGTTAAAGCCATCTGAACGGAATAACGTGGAGTAAATTCACGGGCTAAGCCGCCGACGATACGAGGGCGGCCCGGGTGGGAATAGATATCAACGAGGGGGGTTGGGGTATTATTACACCTTCATTCCAAGCCGCATCTTAATCCTGATATTCAACATGTTCCACCAGCCCACCCTGCCGGACAGGGCCTTCATATTGTAGGTATCTTTGTCTTTTACAGGCACCTTCTCCGTCTCTTTCTTCACCAACGTGATAGCGCCCTGGGGGCAGAGAGCCACACAATTGCCGCAGCCGATACACCGGTCCAGGTTAACCCTGGCCTTACCGTTGACGGTGATGGCATTCAGCTGGCACTTCCCCGCGCATACGTTACAGCCCAGACACCACTCCTGGTCTACCTCTGCATAAAAGTTAGTCACGTACATATCCACTGGCCGGGGATATCTTTCAAGCATCTTCAGGAGGACACAGCAGTCCCCGCAGCAACAGCAGATGGCATCCGGGCGCTGCGAATTTTCCGGCTGGAGGACAAGTCCCGCCTTTTGAGCTTTATCCAGTATTTCAAAGGCCTCCTCCTTGGTGATATAGCGGCCGATACCCATATCGACATGGCGCCGGGCATGGTCCGGCCCTGTAATCAAACACGCCTCTAAAAGGTCGGTTTTTTCACATTTGCCCCCTTGAACCTCCGTGGCCAGCCGGCAGATGCAGTTTGCCACGGCGATTTTGCCCCCGGCGTTTTCAACCAGTTTCCGTACATTATCATAATCGCCGACCTGATATTTTTCCGGAACGGGGATGCTTTTCTCGACGGGAACGGTACGCAGCGGGAGACCACCGCCATTGCCGCGTCTCGCCTGCGCATGCCTTTCCGACTGATACTGACGATAATCGTCAAGCAGTTCTCTGGTGAGACGGTTTATTTGAAAATTATAAATACCCCCTGCGGTGAACTCCGCATTACAGTAATGCGTCTCGTCATAGTCTTCTTCGAATGTCAGTATGGCGCCTTTACGCATCATCCCGTCCAGCGCCTGCCGCAGCCCTTCCATTGACATACCGGAGTCCTTGACGCGCTGGTAAACGCGTTTCAACGGTTCCGGCCTCATGGAAAGCTGTACGGCTATTTCAGCTTCTTCAGGGGTAAAGAACCGCTTCAGCAGCTTGATATCCAGGCCCGATTCCACCTCCGGGAAGCCGCTTGGCATCCTGTCCAGGTGTCTTTGCAGGGCGCGATAAACCTGAATCTCGGCATCCATTTATCTTATCCTCCAGTTTTTCTACCTCTTATGGCCACAGCGCTGCGGTCGTTTCATCCCATAAGCATATCTCAATATTTTTATTATTGTCAAAATTTACGGAAACGTAAGAAAAGAGGCACAGCCTGATAGGCTGTGCCTGTATAAAACTTACTATATTTTTTTATTTACCCCTGGGATGCAGGTAGTTTTTCCCTGGACGTCATAGCTCCGATTTCGGCGTAAGGTATCTTTACCCGCGGTAAAACCGGCTTGCCGTTATCGCCCATGGTAATGGCCCCCGTGGGGCAGACGAAGGCACAATCGCCGCAGCCGATACAGCCTTCACCGAGTTCGTAGGCATAGAAGGGGGCGGCGACTTCCTTATATATACCCCGGTTAACCAGGCTTATTGCCGATTTGCCGATTATCTCCTGACAGGCTCTTACGCATAATCCGCAGAGAATACAGTCCTGGTCGCCCACGGAGAAACGGGGTTTTTCCACTCCGTATTCCGCGGCCAGTTCCTGAATTATCCTGGTATTGGGGCACCTGGCCAGCAGAAGCTCTATAATTCCCTTGCGCAGCTTTTTGACTTTCTCGGTACTGGTTTTAACTATGATGCCCTCTTTTACCGGGTAAAGACATGCGGCCACGAACTTAAAATTCTTGCCGCCGTCTTCGCTTGCCTCAACGGTACACAACCGGCAGGCGCCATAAGGCCGGACTGCGGGGTGGTAGCAGAGTGCCGGGATATTAGCAATACCGGACATACGCTGTACCGCTTCCAGTATAGACTGGCCGCCGGACACCACAACATCTTTATCGTCAATAGTAAAGCTTACGCTATTAACGTCATCCGCTTCGCTTATATCTATTGCTTTCTCACCATCAATCCAATATTTAGTCATCTACAGCCTCCTTCTACTGTTTTATTACCGCGCCGAATTTACAGGAGTCATAGCAGACCCCGCATTTGATACACATATTCTGGTTAACCACGTGAGGCTCTTTCTTTTCGCCGCTGATAGCGTTCATGGAGCAGGCACGCGCGCATAAGCCGCAGCCGGTGCATTTTTCGGGGTCGATACTGTACTGTATCAATTCCCGGCAAACACCGGCAGGGCATTTTTTCTCATTAATATGAGCCATATATTCGTCTTTAAAGTATTTCAGGGTGCTGATAACGGGGTTGGCGGCGGTGCGTCCCAGGGCGCACAGCGCCCCGGCATTCAGGATTTCCGCCAGGTCCATCATCGTATCCAGGTCTTCCGGTTTTCCCTCGCCGTGGGTAATCCTGTCCAAGATATCGCTCATCTTGGCCAGTCCTTCCCGGCAGGGAACGCACTTGCCGCAGGACTCTCCTTTAAGGAAATTGATGAAGTAGCGGGCGACATCCACCATGCAGGTATCCTCGTCCATGACTATCATGCCGCCGGAACCCATCATGGAGCCCAGCTTGGGAAGCTCGTCGAAGTCCACGTGCGTATCCAGGAACTGCTCGGGTATGCAGCCGCCGGAGGGCCCGCCGGTCTGCACCGCTTTAAATTTCTTGCCTCCCAGGATACCACCGCCGATGTCATATATCATTTCACGCAGGGTGATACCCATGGGTACTTCCACCAGGCCGGAGTTGTTTATCTTGCCGACCAAGGAGAATATCATGGTACCCTTGCTGCCGGCCGTGCCGATTTTTGAATACCAGTCGGCGCCTTTATTGATTATCAGCGGTACGTTGGCCCAGGTCTTGACGTTGTTCAGCAGGCTGGGCTTTTCCCAGAGGCCCTTCTCCGACATGTGGGTGTATTTGGACTTCGGCTCTCCTATCTTGCCTTCCAGAGAGGCTATAAGGGCGCTCGATTCTCCGCAAACGAAGGCGCCGCCCCCTTTATTTATGGTTATCTTGAAACTAAACCCGGAGTCCAGAATATTTTCGCCGAGAAAACCGTAGTCCATCGCCTGTTCCAGGGCAATCCTGGCGTGCTCCACGGCCAGGGGGTATTCGTTGCGGACATAGACAAATCCCTGGCTGGCACCGATGGCGTAGGCGCCGATAATCATGCCTTCGATAACGCTGTGGGGATTTCCTTCCAGGATACTGCGGTCCTGGTAGGCACCGGGGTCGCCCTCGTCGGCGTTACACAGGACGTATTTTACATCGCTCCTGGAGGTGCGGCATGATTGCCATTTACGCCCGGTAGGGAAGCCGCCGCCGCCCCTGCCGCGCAGCCCGGCGCTGGTAATTTCATTGACTATCTTATCCGGGTTAAGCTGGAAGAGGGCTTTGCTCAAGGCGGAATATCCGCCGGCGGCGATATATTGCTCGATATCGGTGGGGTCTATCTCACCGTTGGCGCCCAGGATAAGGCGCGTCTGCTTGTTATAAAACGGAACGTCCGATTCGTAGGTAATTTCCTCGCCGGTGGCGGGGTCAACATAGAGCAGCCGCTTGACCGCTTTACCCTGAAGGACTGTCTCGTTAATAATTTCCTGGACATCTTCCGGCTGCACGTGCTGGTAAAATATCTTCTTCGGGCCGATGACTACAACCGGGCCGCGCTCGCAGAAGCCGTGACATCCCGTTTCCTTAAAATCTATTTTTACCTGGAGCTCACGCTTTTCAATCTCCTCCGCAAAAGCCTCGACGACCGCCTCGGCGCCCGAGGCACGGCAGCCGGTACCGCCACAAACCGACACGGTGATGCGGCTGGTATCCCGGTTATCCAGTATAGTCTTACGAAGCTTCTCCAGCTCTTGGACGTTTTTTAGCTTTTTATCCAGTAATTTTCTAACCTGCTCTACCATATTTCAGCCCCCTGTTGCCTATTTGTAATTTTTCAGAACTTTTTCGAGTTTTTCCGGATTCACCTGGCTCTCGTATTTCCCATCAACGACCACCACGGGACCGAGGGCGCAACAACCCAGGCAGTTGGCGGTCTCCAGAGTAAACCTTTCATCTTCCGTGGTTTCACCGGGCTTGAGTCCGAAGTCTCTCTCCATCTTATCGACGAGTCTCTGACCGCCTTTCACGTGGCACGCCGTGCCCAGGCAAACGGTAATGGTGTGACGTCCCCTTGGCTTGAGACTGAAGGCCTGGAAAAACGTGGCCACGCTGAAAACCTGTGAGAGAGGAATATCCAGCTTCTGGCTGATTTTAATAAGGACATCCTGCGGGATATAATTATATTCAGACTGTATATCCTGTAATAAAGATATCAGCTGTTCCTTCTTATCGACGTAGCTGTCAATAAGGGACTCAACCTTATCGGCGTTTTTTTCTATAATAGTGCGTATGGTATCAAAATCCAGTTCAGTGTCCACTTGTTTACCTCCTGAATGACCTTTCTACATTAAGATTAATACTTAATGCGTCGTGTTATCGCCCGTTATTACGCCTGTATCCTCTGCAGGTAACCCTTTATATGCAGGGTGTTTCTTGCTTCCTGTTGCGTAAGTGCACCGTTTTAAGCAAGTATAAAGTTCTAGGCCATTAGTCATACTTGTGTGCAATAATGCGTTATTTTCCCCCAGGCTTGAGTACGGTTACTTAGTTTGATATGATATTATTGGGTTGGAGAGTCATGAGTGAGATAAGTATTATACTCGGTGAAGACCACATGATAACTCGCCAGGGTATCCGCCGCCTGCTGGAAGATGAAAAGGGATTTACTATAGTCGGCGAGGGCAACAACGGCGAAGAAGTAGTGCGGCTGGTAAACGAGCTGAAACCGGACGTGGTTATCATGGATATCGCCATGCCCAAGCTTAACGGTATAGAAGCCACCCGGCAAATAAAGCTGTCCAATCCCCGCACCGGCGTATTGATACTTAGCGCCTATGACGACGATGAATACGTTTTCGCTTTGCTGAAAGCCGGCGCGGCCGGCTACCTCCTGAAGAGTGTCAGCGGCGACGAATTGATACGCGCGGTTAAAGCAATCAATAAGGGAGAGCCGGTCCTCGCACCCTCCATAGCGATGAAGGTAATGAACTATTTCAAACTTCCGGAAAAGGTACCAACGATGGAAGCAGACGCCGAGCACCTAAGCGGCCGGGAAATTGATGTTATCAGGCTGGCGGCAAAAGGCCTGACGAATAAAGAGATTGCGGATAATCTGCACCTAAGCTATCGCACCATTGAAGGTCATTTGAGAGACATCTTCAACAAACTGGGAGTCGGCTCGCGTACCGAGGCGGTTCTTTACGGTTTAAAGAAGGGCTGGTTCACGCTTGAGGAGCTGGTATAACCAGCTTTCAATAATGAATTTTAACAAACCGGCAAAGTATATATATGCCACTTAGTTCAAAAACGCTTTCAAAAATTATCGACGGCTCGGCTATTCCTTCTTTTGTAATCAACAGAGACCACACTGTCACGCACTGGAACAGCGCTATCGAGGCTCTCACTTCAAGAAGAAGAGACGAGATAATCGGGAGCGATAGCCACTGGCGCGCATTTTATTCCGAAAAAAGACCCTGCATGGCGGATTTAATCGTGAGCGGTTCATCCGCTAAAGAAATCGAGGTCCATTACCGGGACAAATGCCGTAAATCCCCTCTTATCAAAGGCGCTTACGAGGCCGAAGATTTTTTCCCGGACCTCTCCAATCAGGGCAAATGGCTCCATTTCACGGCGAGTCCTATTAAGGACGACCGGGGAGAGATAATCGGCGCAATAGAGACCGTTATCGATGTCAGCGAACGTAAAATACTTGAGAATAACCTGCGGTATTATTTACAGCAAATAACCAAGGCCCAGGAGGAGGAGCGTAAATATATCGCGCGGGAGCTCCATGATGACATGGCCCAGATTCTGGGTTCTCTTTCACGGCGGGTGGATAACCTGCTCCGCAAGCAGCATAATTTCGGGCCACACGAGGTTGCCGCTTTGCAGGATATCCAGGCCCTTCTCAACCAGGGATTACAGTCCATGCAAAGTTTTATTCAGAATCTTCGCCCTTCATTATTAGACGACCTGGGTCTGGTCCCGGCTTTACGCTCTTTAACCAACAGCCTTGAAAACACGGACGGTATAATTACCGACTTTTCCGTAAATGATGAGGAGAGGCGCTTTACGGGTGAAATAGAACTATCGCTATTCCGCATCGTCCAGGAAGGGCTAAACAACATCCGAAAGCACGCCCAGGCAACCAAGGCCAGGGTATCGGTAGAATTTACCGCCAACGGGATAAATCTCACCGTCAGCGATAACGGCAGCGGCTTTGAACTGGAAGGCAATATGGATGACCTTCCCCGCAACGGCAAGCTCGGCCTGATGGGAATAAAGGAGCGGGTATGGTTACTGGGCGGAACCATAGAGGTAAATTCTGAACCGGGACAAGGGACTACCCTGCATATCCATGTTCCGGCCTGATAATTGAACCCTCTCCCGCCGTGTAAGTTCTATATAGAGCTACTTTTCTACGAATATTTGCCGAGTTCAGCCAGACAGTCAACGATTCTCGGTACTGCGTAGCGGGTGGCATGAGGAGGGGCATTACAGCAGGTCTTAACGATCAGCCTGCCCTGGCAACAATCATCGGCGGCACGTTTTACAATTTCAGCCAACCTGGGATAAGCCCCTTCGGTTAACGCCGCAGTGCCGTAACTATCCCGGTGAGTGTCCATGCCGCACAACCAGTAAATCATTTCCGGCTTAAATTCCCTGATTCTCTCCGGAACTTCTCTTTCAACATTGCTGATTTCTTCTTCATCGGAGGAGCCGTGGGGGAAACATAGCTTCGTTTTACTTTCCAGCCTATCTTCAGAGTCATACACCCAGGAAAAACTATCACAGAAACAGATATGCAGGACATCCTCATCGTTTTGATACAGGTCCCTGACGCCATCGGCGTGATGGGTATCGGTATCCACTATGGCAAATCTCCTGCCCAGAGATTTTGCACGGGCGTGCGGAATACCGAGACCGATAACGTTGAAATAACACCCGCCCCAGGCATTATCACGGTGCGCGTGGTGACCGCCTACCCCGGCAATGACCAAGGCGTTATCTATTTCTCCCTTTAAGACTTTTTCCGTGGCGCCTATCATACCGCCAACCGAGTAGAGCGAGACCCTCCACCATTGAGTCTTCCTCACCTCGTCTATCCACTCCCGACTGTGGAGGCGGGCTATTTCTTCTTCCGTGGCCGGCTTCGACTCAAACCAGGTCACGTTCGGTTCATTGAAAAGCCCCTCATTTTTTATACTTTGAAACCCTTCTTCGACACCCATAGCCAGACTGTTATAGGCCTCTTTCCCGCAGACGTCGTGATAAAATACGCCGGTTCTTTTCATATTCATTCCTCCTCGTCAGGGAGACGGTATTATATATAGTCTCCATTATATAATAAGCATCGCGTCGCCGAAGCTGTAAAAGCGGTAATTCTGCGCTATCGCCTCCTGATACGCTTTGACGATAAACTTACTGCCGCCGAAGGCCGTAACCAGCATCAGCAGAGTCGACTTCGGGAGGTGAAAGTTCGTGACCATCGCATCGACCGTACGGAAGCGGTGCCCCGGCAGTATAAACAGGTCCGCCCAGTCCTGAAAAGGCTCGAGGTCTCCGGACCGGCTGACCTGCGCCGCCTGCTCCAGGAGCCTTACCGAGGTAGTGCCGACGCAGATAATACGGCGCCCCTCCCGCTTTGCCCGCGATAACTCATCGGCGGTCTCTTCATCGATAACGCCATATTCTCTATAGATAGTATGCTCGCGCGGGTTATCTTCAGCGACCGGCCGGAACGTATCCAGTCCCACGTGCAGTGTAACAAACAGACATCTTATGCCCCTCCCCTCGATTTTAGCCAGCAGCTCCGGCGTGAAGTGCAGGCCGGCCGTCGGCGCGGCTACGCTGCCGACTACCCGGGCATAGATAGTCTGGTATCGCTCCGGGGTTTCCAGCGGCGTACGTATGTACGGCGGCAACGGCACTTCGCCCGCCGCCGACAGGAGTGATTCATCGGAGAAACGTATTGTCCTGATGCCGCCCGCCCCTTCACCGATAACCTCTGATAAAATTCCCACGCTGTTAATTTCTACCTCCGCCCCGATTTTCAGACGGCGGGCGGGCTTTACCAGCGCCTCCCATATATTGCGTTCCGTGCGCCGCAGCAGCAATATCTCCACTTTGCCGCCGCTGCCGACCCTCCTGCCTTTGAGTCGGGCGGGAATAACGCGGCTGTCATTGAATACCAGGACATCGCCGTCAGACAGGTAATCTGTAATCTCAAAGAACCGCCGGTGCTCGATGGAACCTTCCTGCCGGTTCAGCACCATAAGACGGGAGTTGTCTCTCGGTTCGATGGGGGTCTGGGCGATAAGCCCGGCGGGAAGGGAATAATCAAAATCGCTTGTTTTCATCGGCGTCACACGAATTTTTCCAATACCATGATACCGTGCGAGCGGTGGAAAGGCAATTATAGCTTCGGGATGGTATAATAGTAATATGGCAAAGCTCAATACAGATAAATGCGCCGCCTGCCCCCTGGGTCCGCCGGCCTGGCGATACGAGTGCCGGGAATGCGGCCACAAGTTTAATATGGCGGCGCCGAAGGGTCCTTCCGAGGAGAAAAAACGCGCCTGCCCCAAGTGCCAGAGCAAGGACATCAAGAGGTTAAACACGGTTAAGTCAGAGGCCTGCCCGCCCGGCGGCTGATAAGTTTATAAATACCGGGCCGTGAGCCCTATTTTCCCCTCACCTCCCCCATATTTTTATGGTGAACCTATCCCCCTGTGTCCCCCTTCCCTTGGGTATGGGGAAGTGATAATGAGCGCAGTCTCATTTCCTTCTTTATTCGTCTTGTCCAAGGTCTGTGTCGGTATTGTCCCCTTGATTTCGACACGCTCTGGATAAACGATTACTTTGACATTGAACCGTTGGAGTATAGTCCTCTGGTGATCCTTCATTGCTTCTTGCTTTTCACGGGGATCATCACCCTCCCGGTAATCCATCGTTGCCTCTATGGATCTCACTACCATGTCCGTCATCTCGAACCCGTATGTATCCGTGGGGCCGCGCGTGCCGCCCAAATCTCCGAAGATACCCGAGTCAGTAACGAGAAGCGAGCCCTTATTCAAGACCTCTTTGACCATGTCGATGCGTATACCGAGATTAATCATATCAGCCAATTCTCCGAGGTTTATGTTATGGTGGCACTTAAGGAGGTCCGATTCTTCCTTCTTCAGTCTTTTGAGCTTTAACTTGTAAGCGCTTTCACTTACCGCCCCGTCGGCAAAAGCCATGCCCAATCTTTCCTCCTTGGCCCTCACTGCCTCGAGCTTGCTTTCAGTGGCCATGCTCTCAGCCCCGATTTCCCTCCTTCTCTCCTCCAGTTCGACAAGGGACCTATTAATACATTCAACCAACTTTCCGGAATCGTTTAATACCTCCTTAACCTTCTCCCATACTCCCTGCTCCAGCCAGTCCGCCCTGACGTACGGCAATTCACAGCGTTTCTCATCCCGGCTGTTCCGGCTCACGCGACCTCGACAGGCGTAATAGCGATTTTCACTGGGTTTCTTACGAATGCACTTCAGGACGTGGCCGCACTCGCCGCAGAAACACATACCCTGAAGTAGCCAGCCCTTCGGGTCTGCCCGCACGCTACGGGCATTTTCCCGCCTCTGCTGCGCCTGCTGCCAGGTGCTCTCATCGATAATCGCCGGCATCGGTATGCCTATCCGGTGCCGACCTTTGTAACCGGGATGGATCAGCATCTCATGTACTTTACTGTAGCGCCATTCGACCCCGTCACGGGTATGCACACTGTCCCTTTTAAGAACAGCTACGATAGAGTTGATACACATCCGGTTCTTGACATATAGGTCGTAAACGTGTCGGACTATTTCGGCCTCCTCCGGTACCACATTCCACTTCTTTTCTTTCCGCAACCAGTTGTAACCGTAAAGTGTGCGGCCTCCCGGCCAGATGCCCCCGCTGATAAGATACCGGCGGCTGTCCCTTACCCTCTCGCCGATTCTTCCACGCTCAAACTCGGCAATGACTCCCATGATCTGCACCGCAAACTTACCGTAGGGTGTTGATGTGTCGAGTCCCTCCTGGGTGGACACGAACTTGATACCCATCTGTTCCAGGTTATGGAGATGGTTCAAGAGAAGCCTGAGATTACGGAAAAAGCGGTCCAGCTTGCACACCGCGACAATATTGAAGCTGCACCGACCCGCATCGATAAGTAGCCTCTTCAGCGCGGGTCTGTCATCAGTACCACCGCTGAAACCTCCGTCGATGTACTCATCGGCAATCTCCCAGCTCTGACTCTTTGCATAGGCCTTGAGGGCAGCTATCTGGGCTTCGATTGAGACACCCTCCGTGGCCTGCTCCTGTGAACTTACCCGGGCATAAATAGCCACCCTTTGTTGTTTATTGTCCGTATTCATATTTCTGACCTCCCAAATATGGTTTTGTGGTTATTGTTGATTAATCTTTTCATTAGACTTATCCAGATAAATGTCCTTTAAACTATATGTGCCGTCTCCCAGATACCTGAAATAATCCCTTTTTGAGCCGTAGTATCTCTGTGAGGGGTGGTTAGCCGCACTGGCAATAACATGAGATCCCCAGCTGTTACGCTTCAGAGTGGGGTATCTCTCCAGAGCGACACCGTAGAGTTGGGCGGCTGAAAACCGGTTCTCGCCGGTCATGATCACCATCTCCCTCGCTGTTTCGAGGACAACATCGAACAATGTTCTTCCCTTTTCCAGGGAGATGCGCTTCTGTTTCGTGTGTGCCGACTCAAAACTGATGGCGGTTTCCGCCCTGTTTATGGTGATGGTAATTGAGCCTTCATTGATCCGAACCACCCCGGATACGGGGATACTGAAAGGTATTTCTTGCATTTAGCGCCTCCGTTACCTATTTTAAGCCTGCTAACGTATACTGTAATACTACTACAGTTAATTGTCAAGTATATAGTAGCATTATGGTGAAATACAGTTAACTTGGACAGGTGGCTAATTTAGCCAGGTGTCTATATTAGCTCGTAGACCGAACTCCAGCTTATTTTCCCCTTCTTGATCGCTCTATATTTCTAAGTAGTCCCAAACATTAGCTGCTTCCACAAATATCGTTCTGTGGCTTGCTTTGGAGCGGGTAGTAGCCGATTTCAGCGGAACATGAAGAGGGACTGGCACTGCGGAAGAAGCGGCGGAGAAAAGGCGCTGCGGGAGCAAGAGTCGTGATGCCTACACCGCAAAGGACGAATGAGCGATGGTCCATGGATTTCGTCACCGACAGCATCGTCACCGGGCGTCGCTTCCGCGCCCTGGCGATTATCGATGACTATTCCCGGGAGTGCCCCGCCATCGAA
>Ga0315550_1000574_pt1 | contig 22673 bp, 27 predicted proteins | sample SalMarSW160190MG_2_FD_203100 | JGI IMG/M metagenome (GOLD analysis project Ga0315550, IMG submission 203100) | Salt marsh sediment microbial communities from the Plum Island Ecosystem LTER, Massachusetts, United States - Salt Marsh Sediment SW1601-90 ... | reverse complement strand
TAGTTCACGGCTCTGAAGCCTTTGACTCAGTGCTTGATTCGGTGCGTGTAAAGAAAGGAAAAATCAACTCCGTGCAGAACCTTCAGCCAACGCTGGAGGATGTGTTCCTGCACATCACTGGCCACCAAGTGAGAGACGTGGCAGACCAGAAGATTCCAATGGAGACGCGGCGGCGGTTTGGACAAAGACCGCAAGCACGGGGACGTTAATAAGGTGAAGTAGCATGGGCGCCAAAAATCTGCTTTCACATAGCTTCCGAATAGCTGCGAAAGACCTGACTGAACTGTTTAGAAACCGCTTAGGACTTGTTTTGCTTATAGTCATGCCGCTGTTTATGATGGTTATGGTTGGCTTCATATATCCATCCAACGGCTCCACCTTAACCAATTTGCCCATTGGACTGGTGAATGAAGATTTAAGCTACAACAGTTCAACTATTCCAAGCCCAAGTCAAGCCTTCATAATGCGTTTGCAGGCTTTCAACGCCCAAACCAACATGCTCAAGCTCTCTAATGTGTCCACAGTTGATGACATCAAAGACATGGTGCAACGAGGAGAACTGAACGGAGGTATCATCATATCCAGCAACTTCTCCGAGAGCATAATGACCGGGCAACAAGGCGTCCTGATAATTATGAGTGACCAGTCGAATCCGCAGGTTTCCGCTACGGTCCAAGCCGCCTTGTCTGCCGTGTTTGACCAAATGGGCACGCAGCTGGCAATCCAGAATGTTCAGCCGCTGAACGCAACCAACCCCCTCGCCGTAGTCAAACCCTACAACGTGCAAACCCAAGGCGTAGTTTCTGGAACCCCCAGCTACTTTGACTTCATCGCCCCAGGCATCATAGCAATGACGGTTATGATGAGCGTCATGACTGGGCTACCGGTGGCCATTTCTCAGGAGAAAGAAATCGGGACAATGGATGGCATGATGGTGGCACCGATTAACAGGCTCTCCATAATTCTGGGAAAAACCATGGGGCAAGTTGCAAGAGGGCTCATCCAAGGAGTCATAATACTCGTGCTTGCAGTGGGGTTATTCGGAGTCACCATTCACGGCAACATCCTACTCGTGTTCGGGTTGCTCCTGCTGGGCATATTCTCCTTCGTCGGGTTAGGCATAGTGATAACCTCCTTCACAAAAGACCAAGAAACCGCGCAGATGCTCATGATGACGCTGATGTTTCCAATGATGTTCCTTAGCGGCGTGTTCTTCCCGATACAGCAGATGCCCTGGTACATGCAGGGGGTCTCCAAGTTCCTGCCTCTCACTTACGCTGCTGATGCTCTCAGAAAAGTAATGGTGCTGGGCGCAGGTATACCCGAAATCTCCACAGAGCTGATAATCCTCATTACTTTCGGCGTAGTCATGACTGTGATTGCGGTGCCAGTGTTCAGGAGAATGATGACGCGGTAAACATGGAGAAAATAACCAAAACAAGATTCGAAAAAACGCAATTACAGAAAAACGTTAGGCGAGGCGAAATAGCTTGAGTACCCTGTGTTCAAGATGCCCCTTCTTTCAATTAGCTCCCCGGCTCAGGCGCAAGAACGCCCGTAAAAGATGCCGCATAACACCTCAAAGAACACTTCGCATCTACAAGTGCAAAGACTTCCCCAAAAAACGCGCTTTTAACCTGCCAAAATAATCCAAGACCGCAATTGACCTGAACATGCGCTTCTTTTTGTTTGCGAGCGTTAAAGTTTAAACCCGCAGAAGCTTTAAGATACAATTAACCCTATATCAGAAGCGAGGTTTGCGTGTTGAGCAGGCAGTACCCTAAAAAGCCAGTTGTAGGCGTCGGCGCCGTAATCCTTGACGGAGACATGATTCTGCTGGAACAAAGAAAAAACGAGCCCAGCAAAGGCAAATGGAGCGTTCCCGGCGGCTTGGTGGAGTTGGGTGAAAGCTTGGAGGATGCGGTTGTTCGCGAAGTGAAGGAGGAGACTGGCTTGGACGTGTATGAACCACGGCTTGTTGACGTAGTTAATTACGTCAGCTTCGGTGAAAGAGGCGCTGTGATGTATCATTACGTGATTGTGGATTATCTGGTAACCGTGAGGAGCGGCAAGCCTAAGGCGGCAAGCGACGCGGCTGCTTTGAAGTGGGTGCCCTTCAACGAGTTGGAAGAATACGATTTAACCGAGTCTTTTCGCAGGTTTTTTGAGCGGAACCGGGCGAAGCTGGAGAATCCTAGTTTTTACCTGTGAAGAACAGCCGTGTTTCACCCATTGTTTTGACGTCTAGCGTTCTGACTCGGGCGACTATGGGGAAATCCTGTACGACTTTTCCTAAGGTGAGGCAGTGGTGCGGCGGCAGGTCCCTTGCGATGGAGCGGACAGTTTCCGCATCCACACGGGAGGCGCGGCTTACAACGTCCAAGTCATGCTCATTCGTGAAGTTGAAGAGGAAGATGTTGTCTGCTTGGCGGTAGATGCTTTCTCGGATGGTGTCGGGCTGGTTGGTTATGAACGTGGTGAAAATCCCGAAGTGGCGCATGCGGGTGACGATGTCGTCCCAGTACGTTTCGCGCAGGTATAAATGAGCCTCCTCAGCGAAGAGGAAGACGGCTTTGAGCTTCCAGCTTTGTAGGGAATCAACGAGTTTCCCAAGGACGTATTCAACCAGTATTTGGCGGTCGATGGTGCTTGTGTTTCGGAGGTTTATGATTATAGCGCCGCCTTCATCCTTAGATTTCAGCAGGCTTTCATCAAGAAGGGTGGCTTCTGCGAGGTTGTCGGTGAAAAAACCCGAGTTAACAAGAGCGTGGTAGCGCGACGTCAACGCGTCCCGCACGTGCTGGTTGCAGTTCAGGTTTCGTATGGCTTCTCCTAACGCGGAAAGCGTCAGGTTGCCCTTGTCTTGCAGTGTTTTCCAGATGCGTCTGAATTCGCGGGCGCTTGTGCCGGGCAGATGTAACGCGTGGATCAGTATGCCCATCACCACGTTCAGGTGCAGTTGTTCGAGGGCTACTTTGAAGTTTTGCGAGGGGGTTAACGCATGGATTTTGTGGTAGTGCATGTTTCGTTTTCCGTCCGTCGTCATTCCTATGCTGGAGTATTCGCCGTTCAAGTCGAAGATGACGACGGTTGCCTTGTAGCCTATGAGGCTCACCATCAGGAGCTTAGACAAATGTGATTTGCCGCAGCCTTTCTTGCCCGTTATTATGTTCAATGTGCCGTCTACGGCTGTGGCGTCTATGGTCAGAAGCGAGGAGTCTTTGGTGCCTCCGAGGATTATGGGGCGGTTTCCCTCAACGTTCGCTAGCTTCAACAGCATAGGAACGGATAGTTTCTTGATGGTGGATTGTGAGCGGCTGGGTAGCCAGCTGCTGCTTGGGCTGAGCCTCTCGTTTTCGAGTGTTGCCCTTATTTTGCAGACAAGTAGGCTGGCGTCTTGGATGTACGTGATGTGCGGGGCGATCTCCAGAGGGTCGATGTCTTCGCCTTGGATGGGTACGCCGCCGTCTGGGAGTGTGCGCAATAATTCTTCGAGAACCCCTGGGATGCTTGCGAACTGCACGTCTATTACTTGGGCGATTATGGCTTTTCTTGCTTCTGGGTCTTCAACCAGCAGGTAGTCGCCTTTTTCGGCGTTTTCGTTTGAGAAGCTTAGGATTTGGAGTATGTTGCCTTCTTTTTTGTAGAGTTTCATGAGTAGATTTCTCCTCTGCCGAAAGGTCCGAACAGCAGGCGGTGCATATCGGGTCTGTTTATGATTTGGATGCCGTGTTTGCGGGTGATGAAGTGTTTGATGGCTAGGACTTCGTTGGCGGTGAAGGTGCATAGAATGTGTGATAGCCGTAGGGTTTCTGGGTAGCCTTGCATGTGGAGGTCGTTGCCTAAGAGTTGCTCAACCGCGGTCATTCTTTGCTGCAGGGGGTTTTCTCGGTCTATGTCCAGGCGGAAGGCGTAGTTTGCCTTGTTCAGTCTTGCCACGTACACGTCGCCGAGCGGAATCATGGGGGACTTGAAACGTAAGCCGGTGGTTTCCAACAGGTACGGCGGTTCGTGTTTGGGGAGTTGTTCGGTTATGAGGTAGCCGTTGACTCGGAGGCTGGTCATTTTGCTGAAGGCGAGCACGATGCTTTTGTTTCTTCTGGATAGGCTGAGAATTTCTTTCATGCGTTGCACTGGGGTGTCGAAGGTTCCTGAGGTTAGGGAGCCGTCGAACAGGATTAGTCCGTGGCTTACGGTTTTTGCGAGCATGGTTTGGAGCCAGCGTTCGAGGAGGCTGGCGAGGCGGGTGGGCATCTGCGTGAGGTGGGGTGAGGCTTGGCGGTTGCTGTTGTAGTAGGTGTTGAAGTAGGCTTTTTCGAGGGTGTTGTAGACTTCGTTTTTGTTTTCTTCTGTTATGTGGAATATGAATGGTCCGAGGCGGGTGTAGTGGTATTGCCTGTTTTGTTTCCAGGTGGTTGCGCCTCGGATGGCGATTATGATGCCTGTGGCGGTTTCGCCGATTTTTATGGTTGAGGTGTCTACTGCGGCGATTGTTGTTTCTTGGTGGTTGGGTTTCAAGGTGATTGGGGTGTGATTCAGCCGCAGATGCGAAGGTTGCTGCTCGTAGTTGTGGTATTGTTGAAAGGGTTGTTGGTTTAGTTGAAGGCGTTGGGGCTGCACTTGTTTTAGGGATTGGATGCTTTGTTCTAGAAAGCGTTGGGGTAATGTTGTGTCGATGGTTGGTTGTGGAAAGTTATATTTGGGGGTTGTTGTTATTGTGTATTGTTCAATCACCAAGATTCACCAATAGCCAATATGGAATTGGTGGAAATATTTAAATGTTGTGCATGCGCATCTTGCACAATACAATAGACAACAGGTGACGAGTTGACAGAAAAACCGCAAAACCCACCAATCAAGGTAAAAATGAAGATAGGCGAATTAGAAATAGAAATAGAATCACAAGAGGACCAGTTGCAATCAGCGGTGGACAAGATACTCTCCACCGTAACCGAAAAACTCAAAGACACGCGCTTATCCACCGTCGCCGAAAGACCCCCACCGCCACCCAGAGCCGAAACATGCAAAGGCGTAATCCAGAAACTCTGGGAAGAAAACTGGTTCGCCCACCCCAGAGGCTTAAGCGAAGTCCACTGCGAAATGGCACGCCGAGGCTTCCACTACGACCGCACAGCCGTAGCTCACGCGCTGATAGACTTGGTGAAAGACGGGATACTCACGCGCGAAGGGAAACCGCGCAGGTATCAGTACGCCCAAAAAAGACCCCCGCCGTGACTAATCTATAGAGCGAAAGGTTTATTCTTTTGTACTACTATTTGGTAGTACGATGTTAATATGACATCAAAAACCAAGGTTACACGCAAGTATCAGGTCACCATCCCGAAGGAAGTTCGAAAGAAGATTGGCGTGGAAGTAGGAGACGAGTTCAAAGTTTCAGAAAAGGGCGAGGTAATTGTTTTGGAGAAAGTAACCAAGCAGCGCGACCTGTTAGAGTTCGCTGGTTGTTGGAGGGAATATCCGAAAGATCCTGAAGAGTTCATGAAAGACATGCGAAAACTGTGGTCAACTTGGAAAGCCTAACGCGTGTCTGCTTGGACACTGACGTCCTGATAGACTATTTGAGGAAGCCTCCGGCCGAAATCAGGCGCCTCATGGAGCTTGTTCTCGAGAAGAAGCTGAACGCCTTTATAACAAGCATAAACGCTTTCGAGATATGGTTCGGTGCGTTTTTAGCTCCCGAAAAAGCCAAGCTTGTAGGATGCACCGAGGCGTTTCTCAGCCAGCTGGAGGTCGTGGATTTTGATTATGAAAGCTCGGTTGAGGCGGGTCGTGTTTTGGCGGATTTGAGAAAACGCGGAGAGCCCATTGAAATCAGAGATCTTTTTGTCGGCTGCATCTGCAAAGTTAGCGGTACTCCATTAATTACCAGAAACATGCGGCATTACAGGCGCATACGTGGCCTGAAGGTTTTAACGTCAGAACAAGCACTCAAAACGTTTTAATCAACTAATGTAAGGAAAATCACGTCGATATCAACCTGCACAGAAAACTCATTCAGATATATCTGTCAGACTATCTGTCTGCAGAACAAGCAGAGCAACTTGTTACAGAGTATATTCCTTGACGTCATTAAGTCTCTTTTGACTGTTTTCAGAGTTCTACAGTCAAACCGGCAGTAAAAAACGCGCAAATGGCATCAGATTGAGCGCACGTTCTGAAGATTTGCGTCGTTCTCTGAATGCAATTTTCCGCCAGTTGCCCAGTTCGTTTTCGGGATTTCGTAAATAATGACGGTAACCGCGTCCTTTGGAATACCCAGCTCCTCAAGCACCCTAGTCATCCCTTCAACAACTTTCTTCTTAGCATCTTCTCTAATACCAGCCCAAGCAGAGACTTGAACCAAAGGCAATTTCAACACCTCCACTGAAAAGTATATTTTTTCCACCTATAAAGCAATCTTCCAGGCATGCTAAAATAAAGAAGTCAGAAAACCAAAATACCCTCTTTCAGGATGCTGACGATGCCTTCACTGTCAGAGTCGTAGAAAAACCTGAAGAAGTCAAATCATTGACCTGAAGAAGTCAAATCATTGCTAGAAACCGGTTTCGAATACGTTTGCCAAAAGGACAACTTAATATTTCTCTGTAAGCGTAAGTAAACACCGAAAAAAGGCGACGAAGACTTCCAAAAAGCGGCCGAGGTGAGGTAGCCTCGTCGCAAGTGGCTATATCTCCACTCTCAACAAATCTCTCATTTTGTCGAGTTTTTTAACATAACCCGCATTTTGTGCAGATAGACGTGAGCATATTAAACGGTAAAAACCTACATTTATGCCTTAGCGTTCGTGAGTGCGTGACGGTGAAAAGGTTAACGAAACAGTTAGCTCTCATCCGTCTAAGAGCCTACCATAACCCATTTGATAATGTGTTAACGTGGTTCAGGTGCCCTCTTCAATCTTCTTGCAGACATGCTTTTCTTCTCGTCGAAAGGGGTTTCAAAGGCGCAGTGAGGGCAAACCCAAAATTTCTTTCCGCCTCTATTCACAATCTCCACTTCCGCGTAGCTGCTGGTTTTTTGGCACTCATAGCATCTAAGGATGTTTTCGACAGGGGCATAAGAACATGGTGTTCATGGAGGGGTTTAATGTTTGTGTATGGGCTGAATGCTTACCGTTACGCTGGTTAAGCTCTTGCTCCATAACGTTCCAATCGTGGATACACGCGCTAACAAAAAAGCGGTGTATTTGATGGGAATCGATGTATTCATAAAAATACCTTTTTACTGGTGATGTCTCCCGAAGACCGAACTTAAAATTGGTTTTTTGGATAATGATATACAAATTCTAATACCAAACAGTTATTTTTAACCTTTATGCTAGCACGCGAATATTTTACTTTAACTCTGCACTATAGCGCGCGTTCTGAGCAGAAGGACTTTGTAATTCTTGGATTCCAATTGTGGCGTTCACTTCTCAAGAATTTTGCTAGCAACAATGTTCGCTTTGAACTCGTCAAGTTTGGGCGTGGACTGATGAAATCCCAAAGCTACAGGAACATGATTGTAACTTCAAGTTTCTTCATTGAAAATATTTTGTTTCACTTTTTGCCCATTTCTCGGGGATGCTTACCCGCTCGCCAGTGCGCTTCAATCTGTTCAAGACTTTTCCCTTTGGTTTCCGGCACCAGCCGATAAAAAAAGACCCAGGCGGCGACAGCTATTGCGCCGTATAACCAGAAAGTCTCCGTGCGCCCTAGAACCCCGAGCAGGGTCAGGAATGTCACGGCTATCGCCAGATTCATTCCCCAATTGGCAACTGTCGCCACACTCATGGCAGCACCGCGGACCTTTAAGGGATATATCTCGGAAATCATCAACCAGAAGACTGGCCCGAGTCCAAAAGCGAAACAAGCGACAAATATCGCCAGGCCGCCAATGGCAATATACCCGATGAAACCCGATAACTGCTGGAACTGGAAAGCAGCACCTAAAACCGCCATGCCAACAATCTGACCAGCAACACCGATCAATAACAAAGGCCTCCTTCCAACCCGGTCCATCAAATAGATGGCCAGCACGTGCATGAACAACATCAACATTCCCAACCCCGCTCCAGCCAGTATCGCCGACCCCGCGGTCTCAAAGCCGGCGAACTCGAAAATAGTCGGAGCGTAATAGATAACCGTGTTAATACCGGTTATCTGCTGAAATATAGCCAGCCCAACGCCTACAATCAAAGGCATCCTAAGTGAAGGCCGGAATAGCTCGATCACCCCGCTGCCTTTCTGCTCTGCCAAGCTTTGTTGGATTTCGCTGATTTCCGGACTTACGTCTGATACCGTCCGGACACGCTGTAAAACCAGCCTCGCCTGTTCCACCTTTGACCTGCTGACCAACCAGCGCGGGCTATCTGGTAACCGCCACATAGCAAACGCCAAAATGATAGACGGTATCACCGCCACGCCAAACATATATCGCCATCCCTGGATGCCGGACAGTGCATAGTCGACCCCGTAGGCAACAACAATGCCTGTGGTAATCGCAAACATGTTGACCGCCACCAGTGAACCGCGGACTTTTGCCGGTACCAGTTCGGCAATGTACAGCGGAGAGATAAATGAAGCAATGCCGATAGCGATTCCGACAATTATCCTACCGGCAATCAACACGGCAACCGTTTGTGCTATAGCCGTAGAGATGGAGCTGACAGTAAAGATAATGCCAGCTATTATTATTAGTCTGCGGCGCCCGAAGCGGCCAGTCAGAGCACCTCCAATAACAGCACCAATAACGGCGCCAATTAAAACGGCACTGACGACAAACTCCTCCATCATGGTCGACAGAGAAAATTGCTCTTTAACGAACAGTATAGCCCCAGAAATAACGCCCGTATCAAATCCGAAGAGCAGGCCACCGAGAGCCGCAACCCCCACAGCGACGTAGACAAAACGTTTCCCGTCGGCCTTAGCCTTATTCTTCATCAGCGAGCGCTCCATCATTTCTTTTGCTTGTATTGTTTTTTGCTTCTCTTAGATCAAGAACGGATAAGATGAAGAAAGCATGGGACCACGCTAGCGGTATTGCAGAGATGGGCGCTCCGCTTTCTTTGTCAACTTGTTCCGAAAGTAATCCTAATTCGGTTGAGTGGTCAAGTGCCCAGCGAATAAACTGTTCTGCTTTGCCCAATTCACCTGCTTTTTCGTAGTATAATGCTAACCATAGAGTTGTCAGAATCCATGGGTTTCCGCCGTAGTAATCATCATAGGGGTATCTGCCCACGCCGCCTGACTTAAACTTGAAAGCTGATTCTATGGCTATGGCTGTCTTTTTCATTCTCTCGTCATCAGCAGGCAAAGCATCAAACGGATAGGATAAACTTAACAGGCTGACGTCAAGGTTCTCGTTTCTGGGGACGGCTGTTTTGATGAATCGGTTTAGGTGCGCATCCCACGACAATTTGAGCAGCGATTCCTTAAGGTTAATTGCGTTTTGATTCCACTTGTTGCCTAGATCGTCTTTTTCCATTAATTTGGCAAGAGTGACGGCTGATTTCAGCCCTGCCCAAACGGCTGCGTTGGAGTATGTGTGATTACCGAATTTCTCTTCCCAAAGGCCCACAGTCTCAACCAGACCATTAGCTTGAGAAATCCGCGCAGCTAAGAAGTCCGCGGCCTTCCTGACGCTGTTCCACACTGAGCCAACAAACTGGCGGTCACCCGTAAGTTCAAAGTGCTTTTCCATACCCCATAGGACAGTTGCGATTTCGTCTACCTGAGAGCTCCAACAAGGACCCTTTAGCCGGTCGCCTATGTAATAGCGCTGGTATAGTCCCCCTTCGGGTTCTTGAGCTTTTGTGCACCACTTGTAGAAACGTTTTGCCTCCTCATGATACCCGCATCTATCAAATGCATAAGCAACGTAAGTGGCGTCTCTGGGCCAACAGAAACGGTACTCGGGGTTCATGCATGGGGCGGCGATTATGCCGCCGTGACTTTTAACCGTTAGTAGCTTAAGCGTTAGCAAGGACCGTTTTGTCATACTCCATGATTGCGCTTCTAAATTATCAGTCTTAAAATTAGTAATCCATTTTTTCCAAAATTCTTCCGTTCCGCTGATTTGCTTTTCCAGTGATTCGTTCTTGCATTTTCCAAGGATTTCCAACGCTTCCTGCTCCGTGGAGGCCATCGCAATTATGACCGCCAACGTCTTTGATTCATTGATCCTCAAATTTGGGATGTCCCAGCTTAGGCAGGAGTTAACGTCTCTTGAGCCATCGTACAATGTAAGAGAACCCCCTGAAAGCTTAGAGTTATACACGTCTCTAAACGAGTCCGAGTTTTCACCATGCACCCCGCACTGATGACCCGAGGAAAGCAGGGTTCCTGTGTATGCGAAGTGGAAATTGCGCTTGTAGTGAAGGATGGCATCGTTATTTACCAAGTAGTAAGCGGCATCGTCAATCGGCGATTCCGATATTGCCAGATCATTATAGTAGAATAGCCTCAGAAAAACGGAGGCGTTGCTGACGTTCTGGATAACAAAGCGTCTTATTAATGCGTCTGAATCAGGCAAGACCGCATCTGTCAATGTTATGTTCAAATCTGGATTCTGTTGTCTGATAAAGGTGCAGACGACGTTAGTTTCAGGCAGGTATTCTTGTTTCTTCGCCCATGTTGGGTCAGTGAGCCAATCAAAACGGTTTTTTCCTTTAAATGAGTAGAAAATTCCTGGCAAAGAGCCTCGCACATGTTGGGGGTAATCTATTGTTGGCCAGAACAAATATCGAAGCTCACCATGCTTTCCAATTGTAGCTAGCATCCTATTGTTGCCAAGTACGGCTTGTTCGGGAACATCCATATTCGACGCACTTCTTTCTCAGAGTTATGCGGAATTCTTTTCCATAGCTGTCTAAAAGCGCGCGCTTTCCTAAAACCACTTTTGGAACCATTCAGCAAACAATCGATGGCACTCTTTATGCCACATATCTTCTCCTGCGTCTTTTCCTAAGCGATCAGCCATTTTCAGGTTATTGGTAATTTCTTTAGAAGCCTCACCCAAACTATTCCTGACTACGTCCATAGGAACAGAGAGGTCTCTGTCGTTGATTTTTCCATCTAAACCTGTAGCTTCAGCTTCTATGCGTTTCAGCAGTTCTCCTTTTTTGTCGGTTTCTTCCAAAATTCACACCCATAAAATGTGACACACTTTGTAATAAAAAGATATGTGACTGGGTCCCCGCAGCAACAAGGTATCTTTTGAAGAGCTCCACTAACACGATTCTGGAGCAAAACTTGGGTGTAGTAGCATCTCTTAGGCAAACAAGGTACGACCGAAATTTGGTTTTGGAAAATACCTAACATCCAGTTTCGCGCGCGCTCTACGGATTCATCCACCATCTCAGTCACATACTCAAACACTTTCTAAATCAGGAACAAACAACAAATAAATTTTGAATCCAGCCTTTGGAGAACGTCAAAAAAATGGAGCACGCAGGCACAATCGTCAGAGTGTTGATGTTGGCTCATAGTCACATAGCAGCGAATGCATTGCTGCTGGAGGAGTAGGAAACACTGTTCCAGTTAAAGACCACCTTATAGAGCAAAACAAGGAAGCTATTTGTCTCTTTGAAGGGAGCCCTTCTTTTGTTAGGTTAAACATAAAACCTCGCACTTTCCAACATAAGATCACACTATTCGAATATGTGTTTCCGAATTCTTGCTGTTCCATACGTGAACAGCTGATTAGTTTTAAATAGTAACTGCATGATACAATGGTTTAGGAGAATCTTATGACTCGAGAAATTGAAAATGGACTTGGTAGAATCAGCCCGCGCGCGCTCGGTGTGTCCAAACCAATAATGGCTTTGATAGCAATAGTCTTCGGCATACTTGTCATAGTCTTCAAAGATTTGCTTCCATGGATTGTTGGATTATACTTCATAATACAAGGGATACTGTTCTTCGTAGACTACTTCGAAACTAAGAAGACGATAACAGTAAGAACTGACAAGCGCTCCAAAAGCTAAAAGCAGCGTTTCGGTTGTTGCGCTTATTAGAAGCATATTATTGTGAGTACGCAGTAACAAAATATTGAATCTTGTCGGGCGATTTTTTTCGGTGAACAGTCGGGCAAGTTGCCATGTAGCGTATATTGTATAGTAGGATATAATATTGAGGTTTTTAAATGTTTTGGCAGGGGCTCAGGAAAGTACCGAACAAAGTCAATGAAAGAATTTCAAAATCAAAGGGGTCTTTCGCCATCCGAATTGGCAATCGTATTCACAGGAGAGTAGTATTCGCCTCAATAATTTGCATATTTCTGGTCGTTATTCTCGGCTTCATTAATAGTGGAACTGTTGCTTATGCTGGTTCCATTGGAGGGGTTGGAGTTGGGATTTAGTGGGACCAAGCCTGCACAAACAGAACTCTTTCGCTTCACTGGGGGCTAATCAACCCAGTTTCAGACAGTACCTTAACGGTTTACATTAGGAATGAAGGAAATTCAGCGGCCTCTTTGTGGCTGACAATGTCAAACTGGACCCCATCAGCCGCCTCGGGCTACATGACTCTAAACTGGAACTGCTCAGGTATAACCCTCAGCGCAGATGAAGTGATTCCTATGGAATTAACGCTAAGTGTCTCCCCCATCGTAAGTGGAATAACCGATTTTAGCTTCGGCACCGTCATAACCACAACAGCGCGGGCGCTAAGCAGCATTTAATCAATGACAATGTTAAATTATCCAAAAAACATCTATGACGCGTGCATGAGGTTTTCAGGTTAGTTTTCAGCTTTTTCCCAGTCGGATTCAAAACCTGTTCTTAGCACGCCTATAAGGTTGTTGTTGTTTGTCCAAAGAGAAGGGCTTTCGCCTAATCCGCTTTCTTTGGAGGTGGTAATCAACGCTTCTTTATCATCGGACATTATGAAGTGATTCAAAGGTTCACGATAAAACTTAACTTCAACCGAAGCAGCACCGATGAGTTTTTTCACTTTTTCCTTGAGCGAATCATCCGGTTTTTCTCCTTCAAGAAGGAGTCGAATCTGAGCACCGTCGTTTATCGCCAGTCTGTATTCATCTGAAAACTGAGCCAAAATGGGCATGATTCTTGCCTTATCTGCAATTAGCGCGACTTCTTTTCTCGAGTCTCTAATCAGTGCCGAAGTCTTAGCCAGAATTGCTTTCTTATCGGGTATCAGTATAAAGATGCTTTCTTCTTCAGGAGAACGATGCGTCCAGTCTTTAAGGGATAGCTTTTTGACTGTACTCTTCAAGCCCGATAAACGTTCATCAGATTTGCGTTTTTCTTCCGCCACTAAGAAAGCTAAGGCATCCGAAATAAGAGTAGCCCGAACTTCAGTTGGTTTGCCCAGCAATCTTTCAATCAGGCCCATCTTTTCGAGTGACGGCAGAATCCTATAGACGTCTTCCCTGCGAACCTTTGAAACCTTTGCTACCTGTCCAACCGTAGTTTTTTCCAGTTTAAGTATTGCTAAGTACACCCTTGCCTGATTAAGACCCAAACCCAGACCCAGCAAAAGGTCTGTACTTTCATCACCTGACATGCTCAGTCAGAATATAGTCATTCAAAATTATATTTGAGTTTTTCGCAGGACTTATTTGAAATCCGGCGCGCGCTACCTGAAGTCTTCCGCAGGTCATTATCTGTTATGGGTTAAAGCTACAATCAGCCCAATTACTGCGCCGAGCAAAACCAGCAAGCCGCCGAGTCCACCGCCGATGAGTCCCACAATTAACAGCACTACAGCCCAGACGAGAGTAGTGACGCTTTTTGCACCAATGACCGCTATTACGCCGCAGATTAACATTACAATTCCACTGTACCCAAACGAGTAAACACTCCAATACAAGAATGATGGTCCTCCGAATCCAATTGAAAATAAACTCAGCAACCCAAAGATTACCAGCAGAATGCCACCTATAAGCGCTAAATAATAAGCCACTTGCCCTAAAGAGGTTCTAGCCATTTAATCCGTTCACCTCCGCCTTGATACTATTTGGGCAGGTAGAGTTTATAAAATTTCTTTGGGTATATACGTAGAAACTTGTTTGCACAATTTTTGGGTTGAATTAGGATTTAGTCCCAACGACGAAATTTAAGCTACACAAAAAAGGTGGAAAGCAAGGAAAAGCTGCTCCCACTCAAAACCAGATTATTTCTTTCCATCCACAACGAAAGCGATTTTAACCACAGCCCTGTATTCACAGATTTTGTTGTTTTCCACCTTCGCATTGCAACGCTTCACGTAAATAGACCTAATGTGTTCAACTGTCTTTGCAGCTTCTGCCAGCGCATTCTTAACAGCATCTTCCCAGCCAATTGGTGAGCTACCTATCAGCTCAATGACTTTTACAACCGCCATAGCTGTAAACTCTCGAAAACTATAAGGTACCAACCACTTATTATTAGTAGCGCGCGCTAAACACTTAATCTAAAAAAACGCCGTGGGTAGCTTTCTCAATAAACATTCTTTGAAAGCAATTTTTTTCTTGGATTCCAATCATTGTATGGATCCTCGGCAAAGTTTGGTGAATGGATGAATACTAGCCTGTTGCGGTTATGACTATGTCGCATCCAAAATCGGTTATTCCACTTACAATGGGGGAGACAGTTAGAATTAATTCAATTGGAATCACTTCATCTACGCTAAGAACCCTACCTGGATAGGTCCAGATTACAGTCATGTAGCCCGAGGCGACGGATGGAGTCCAGTTTGACGTTGCCATCCACAAAAAGACCGCTGAATCGCCTTCATTCCTAACATAAACCATCACAGTGTTGTTTGAACCTGGCTCGACTAATCCCCAGTCAAGCGAACGCGTTCTGTTTGTACAGCCTTGATCCCAGTAAATCCCAACTCCAACCCCCGTCACGTAATTACCGTAAGCAACAGTTCTACTCGAACCTATGTTCCCAATAAAGGTGCCAAGAATAACTAGCAGAATTATGCATATTGTGGCGAATACGGCTCTCCTGTGAACGCAATTGCCAATTCGGATGGCGAAAGACCCCTTTGAGTTCACTATTCTTCCATTGAATTGTTCCAGTACTTTTTTAAGGCTTTGCCAAAGCATTTAAAAACCACACTATTGTTTATTAATATACAATATATGCTGCGAGTGGTATAAACGCATGTGACTGTGGTGCCCCACCTACAAATCTATCACGCTTGACATATGCAACCCCTTATCGAGATAAGTTTCTCAACACTTTCACGCATTTCAGAATGAACACTAAAGCCTGCAAAGTTGCTTTAGAAAAAGGGGCGTGTCTTCTGCGGTAAATATTAAACCAAGATGAAAAACCAATTACCATACGAACGACCGACATGATATTTCCTGAAATATCTCCGAATGGTCCTAAGAAAATCTGTAAGAGTAGAACTTATTTTGGGGAGGGATTCCAATGACAGCAAAAAAACGGTTGGGTCTTCTTCAACCAATCAGATGCTTTTTCGCCAGCCATGCCATATAGAGAGTGGTATTCGGTTAAGTGTTTTTTGCTATATCAAAGCGCGCGAGATGTAAATTATTCTTGTTTAATAACGGTGATGGTGCATTTTGTTGCTAAAGCTGCTATTGCGCCCAAGGCTGCCAGCCAAGGGGCCAATATTGTTCCCACGATACCTGCCCAAGCTGGTATCTCTAAGAGGGTCTTGCCATTCTCGTCCTTCACAATTATTCTTGTTACGTCCCCCTCTTGGAGCAGATCCTTGATTTTCCCGACAAGATCCTCTGAGCGAACTGTGAACTCCTCTTTGACAACTTTACCCACATGAGCTCCACAAACTGAACAGAATTTCGCACCTTCAGTCAGGTCAGCACCACAAGTTTCGCACTTAACCATTTCCTTACCTTCTGCATGTACAACACTGTCGATCATCTTGTATCAATAAAAGCGTTTGGGTTTGGCCTTTGGGGATTAAAATTTTTTTGTGCGATATGTGGGATATGTGAGATATGTAAGCAGTTAAGAGAAAGAAGAAGAGAGTAAAAGTAAGAGGATAAGAGTAGTTGGGTTTGGGTTTGGGTTTGGGTTTGGGTTTGGGTTTGGGTTTGGGTTTGGGTTTGGGTTTGGGTTTGGGTTTGGGTTTGGGTTTGGGTTTGGGGATTAAATTTTAATCCAACCAACCAACCAAAAACTGAGCTCTCAGCTTCGTTGCATTTTGTTGAAATCCCTGAAGGAAGACATACACTAACAGTTTATGCGACAGAGAGGGGAAGTTACTATGACCTTGATTCGTCTAACTGGCCTATGTTTGGAACAGTCTATTATTATGGTTTCAACAAAACAGGTTCTTCATCTGTTAGCTTTACTATCGACACTACTCCTCCGAGCGTGATTATTTCATCCATGAAAGACGAAACGTATTCTGAATCGGAAATCCTATTAGACTTTACTACGAGTGAGCCAGTTTCGCAAACATCTTACGTTCTGGACGGGCAGGAGAACGTGACTGTTGCTGGGAACGTTATGTTGGCTGGGCTTTCTTGCGGGGTTCATAACGTTACGGTGTACGCTTGGGACGCTGCAGGCAACGCTGGCACCTCGGAAACCGTCTTTTTCACCATCACAGAGCCAGAGCAGGAATGTGACCCTTTCCCAACAACACTGGTTATAGCTTCCCTAATCACAGTGGCTGTTGTCAGCGTGGGTCTACTGGTTTACTTCAAGAAACGCGAACGCTAAGGGAAGCCCCTTTTTCCACCCCCCTCAAACCTCAAAAACCCCCTAAATTAAGCCACCTAAGCCACCTAAGACTCCTCCGATACCTAAACGACGTACTACCTAAGCTACCTAAGCCACCTATTTCCCCTAAAAATAATAATAACATAACAGAACCCACCCACTAAGGTATATCATAACCTTCAGACTTAATTCAATCCTTCAGACAGGAAAAACCTAAGGCAAGCCTTCTTCATTTCAATTTTCACAGCATTTTTTCCCTTCAGGAATCAAAAGTACCCTTTGCCTTCTGCCTTTCAAAATTCACAAGCATTTTTCAAAGCCTGTATCCTTGCCTTTTTCCAGAACTCACCTCATCCCCCGACGCACCGCAACTCGTCGTCGGGATTAAATTTTAATCCCAAACCCTCTTACTCCTGCCTACCCTCTTACCCTTCTTACTCTTCTTCTTTCTTTCTCTTAACTACTTACATATCTCACATATCACACAACAAAACACAAGAAAAAAACACATACACGTGCGCGCGTTTTCTGCAATACAGTTTTCAAATTCATAAATGTCTTATTTTCAGAAGTGGTCATTAGACTGACAAGCGAATGAACAAATGGCTTTACGTTTTTATTATATTCATGTTAGCAATATGGCTTATATTATCTTACGGTGCTTATGTTAGTTGGCTAGTAACAGGGCAACTTGTCGCGTGGCAGCTTGCATTAGTGTTATTAGTATTCTGGCTTTTCTTCGCTGGAATTGTCTATGTTGTAACCAAAAAGCGAGAATGGGCTTAGGATTAATAGGATTCTCTAGTCTGGCTAATTGTGTAGGGTTGGAGACTGTTGAGCATACAATCCTGAGTAGCATAGGAATCGAAACATCACCGCGCGCTTCCAAGTATTCTTTGTAGGCTCGAAACTGGTCTTCAAAGAATGTTCTTTCTGCGATGTCTTGGGTTGTTAGGTCATGCATACGTTTTTTGATTTGCTCTGTTGGACTTATGCCGATGAAAAGCATCCAGCCTCGGATCTGGTTGGTGTAGTTCTCCTTTGTTCTTTCGCTTAATCCAACTAACCATTTTCTGAAAAATTCATCCTTTTCGTAGGGCTTAACTGATTTTTTACTCATTTTCTCAACCTCTTTTCGTTTTTAAGCCCTTATAGTCTTTGCGTTCTAAACGCCACCACTATATACAAAACTTGGTAGTTCAAAACCGCCTTACTATATTTAATTACGTTGCGAGATGCATGAGCGATGAAGACCCGCAAAAGCGGAGTTAATAAATACAAACCGACGAGCAAATAAAGGAACCAGAAATGATACGCAGGGAAACCATTTACTAAATTATTCTGGACGGAATTGAAGTTCAACGGAATTATTTCTTGGTTTACATATACTCGGTAGATAATGTAGATGATTGCCCAGAAAATAAATGGCAGCAGGAGCCTGGCGGCTCGTTTACGGAAAAAAACCTTCACGGGGTCATCGGCTTTTGAACTGTCGAGTAAGAGAGCCCCGCTTGCCATCACAAAAAGAGGAATGGCTATTATTACAAAAGAGTTGTGAACGTTTAATGTCCACCATTGCCCAGGATCGATGTTATTGAGGTTGTTAATTAAACCATTTTCTGCATTGCGTGATGAGCAATAACCAAGACTATGGCTAAGAATTTGACTACATCGATGTGTAAATTGCGAGGTGGACTCACATAATCCGACCTCTATTCATTTCGAAGGATTAAATATTAGTTTAATTACACTTTGCACAAATAATTTTTTGGGTTCCTTTTAGCCGCCAAACGATTTAATCTTGCTAAGGATTCTTTCAGTAAGAAATTGTCTCCGTCACAGAAGCAGGAAAATGACGGAAGAATTTACCAGGCGCCTCACGCATAACATTATGCGCATCAACAGGTTCTATCCTTCAACCATTATGACAATAGCCATTTTTTCACCTTTCCCAACACCTGGAAATTTAGGCGTTATTCTGTTAACGCGGTCAACGCGTTTTTTCCAATCTTCTATCCAGCTATCACGGTTAACAGTTGAGGGTACAGAAGCAAAAGCGGCCATATTCTGTTTACTTTTAATTGATGGATTATAATAGGCTAATCTAGGTATGCTCTTAATAAACTTCAACGCTTCATATTTCGCAAGTGTTCCAGTGACTTGATCTTTGCTCTCGGGGTCCACGCGATAAAAGTTTGCTCGCTTGTCCTCATTCCAGTAACGTGAGATTATTTTTTTCCTCAGCAATTTTTCAAGATGCCTTGTAATTGTTGTTGGAGAAAGGTCAGAAAGCACTTGCTCTAGCTCGCCAAACCGCATATCTTTACTTTCCAGTAATTTAAGAATTTTTGTTTCGTTTTTAATTGCTTCCTCTTTTTTCCAGTGTTCCTTTCTCTTTCCCATATTCTACACCCTATTAGTGGAGCCAACTTCAGTAAAGTGAAGTTCATAGAACCTTTTAAAAATTCTGATTAGCGAAATTATTTGTAGAAGGAATGAAACTGGTCGCCTCTAAGCTGTGAAGAATATGCCGAGAAAAAATAATGCTCTCAAAACTAAAAAGCAGTTTTCGAAGAGTATCACTAAAAGCATGCTTTCTGAAATTGAGGAAATACTCAGTATAAACTGCTTATTTGAGGGAGAAATGACACATTTGAGTTTTGATTGCCCAAAAAACCTTAGACAAGCGTTTAAACAAGAATGCAAAGCTAACAGCGTAAGCGTTTGCAAGATGCTTCAAAATTACCAGCTTACCTACATCGTGGTTTCACGACTTAAAAAGCATGCCTACGGTAATACTTTGTCTAAATTGGTGGATGTCCCTTAGTAATTGAGAATTTAGTTTGTGTTCAAAATGTTCAGAGTCGAGTTAGGCGTTATATTAAAACGACTGAAGTTTATGAAGATAAAGTGAACCCAGGATTTTGCGGTTTTCCAAAATGCAAAAATAAAGCTGTTGGAAGGGCAATTTGGCTTAAAGACAATATTGAGTATGAAGTCTGCGCTTTTCATCTTGCAGAGGCTTGTTCTAATTCTAATTTGTGGAAAGTAGTTGAAGGTTAATGGATAGTGCTGTGCGATGTCCTGAGTGTGGTTCTAACCGTATTTATAGGAATGGGACACGTACAACAGCGGAAGGCGTAGTTTTACAGCGTTATCTATGTCGTGATTGTGGTTTTCGCTTCAGCGATGCCAACCCTTATAAAATAACTAGAATAAATGGACATCGCCAATTATGCGCTATCTTAGAGGCGAAAAAATTGGTTAATCCACAACTGAAAAACAACGTTGTGGAGACATACGCCAAAACACCAGATCAAGGGCAAATCGTAGATTTCCTTTGGCACCTGAAAAAGCAAGGATATAGCGATGCAACCATAACGACCAGAGTTAAAAATTTTGAAGCTAATGAGCAAAAAAGGCGTTAATCTCATAGACCCTGAAGCTGTAAAACTGTTCATAGCGAAATGCGAGAGCTGGAGTAACGGACACAAACAGATCGCAGTTCACGCATATTATGGATTCGCTGAAATGCTGTCTATAAAGTGGCACCCGCCATACTACCACAACAATAAAACTTTGCCATTCGTTCCAACCGAGAAAGAAGTGGATGCACTCATAAGCGGCACTAGCAAAAAAATCTCCGTTTCATTATTGGCTTTGAAGGAAACAGGTTTCCGAATAGGCGAACTCTGGCGATGCAAGTGGACAGATTTAGATGAGGAAAACAATACATTAAAATGCGTAGCTGAAAAACACGGCAATCCGCGCCAAATCAAGATTTCAAGCCGACTCATTGCCATGCTTTACAAACTGCCAAAACCCAACGAGTATATATTCGGTAACTCAAACTTGAGCAGCCACAGATGGAGATTCGACCAACAGAAAACAAAGCTAGCCGAGAAACTTCAAAACCCACGACTAAAACAAATAAAATTCCACACTTTAAGGCATTTCAAAGCGTCTCAAGAATATGCAAAAACAAGAGACCTCATACACGTTAAAGAGATGCTAGGCCACAGAAACATAAACAGCACATTAGTCTATACACACATAGTTCCTTTCGATGAATACGCTCAAAGCTACAACCATGCAATAGCCAGAGATGAAAAGGAAGCTGGAGAACTGATAGATCAAGGTTTCCAATATGTTTGCACAACCCCGCAAAATATTATGATGTTCCGAAAGAGGAAGTGATGTTTTGAGAGCTAGTGGGGTTAGTAAAATGGGCTGGTGTGTTGGACGTGACTCACTTTGTTTTAACTGTTGTATACGGTGTTTTGGGGATTTTGTAAGAAGATTTATTTATCTGAAAATCAATTTATCTGATTGATGCGGTATGTCTGACAAAGTGAAGGTTGGCGTGCGTGGTCAGGTGGTTATTCCCAAAAAAATCCGCGAGAAGTTGCACCTTGAAGAAGGCATCATATTGGAAATCGATGTGACAAAGGAAGGTTTGCTCTTGAAACCCTTTAACCCTGTGGCTGAGATGAAGGGGCTGGGAAACGGCGTGTTCGGTGACCCCGTAGAGTACCAGAAGAAGCTCCGCGAAGAATGGAAATGCCCACCATGAAAATAGCGTTAGACACCAACTGTCTCATCTACTTCTTGGAAGGCATCGAATCGGAAGCCGGCAAAGTGGAAAAAATTTTGAACGCGTTCATGAAAGGTCAAGACGAAGGCGTAATCTCAACCGTAACCGTCGCCGAAGTCCTAACGGGATTTTACATGACAGGGGACGCTGCAAAAGCCGCCAAGGCGAAAAAGCTGCTAAACGGCCTAACTCTCAACAGCTTCAAGATAGTTTCAGTCACCTTTGAAATCGCCGATTCAGCTGCCAACCTGCAAGCCAAAAGAGGCGGAAGACTACCCGACGCGCTAATCGTGGCAACAGCACTGAACCAAACCGCCGACCAAGTTTACTCCCAAGACAAAGACCTGCAACGCTACAACAAAGACATCAAAATCAACGAACTACCCTGAAGAAGTTTCGGGTATACAATTGTGAGCGGATTAGATTAACTGTTAAGACTCGTAAAGATACCAAGGGGTCTTTTATTGCGTCTGTTCCTTTGAAGCGTTTGGTTGAGTTGTCTAAACTTTCTTTTCATAGTTGGAGTTTTGAGTTGGCTGGAGATTGTTGGTGGTTGGTTCTTGAGGCTATTTGATGAATTCTTTTATCGTTTCTGGAAAGCGCGCGTTTTATTTACTTGTTTTATTTTGAGGTATAATCGGTAGAGAGTGAGGTGTCTGGATTCTCATTTTCTCTTATCTCAGCAGTGTCTTTCATTTCCTCAACGGCTTTGTTTATGCTTGTCATGGGTAGCAAGTTCCCCCAAACTATTTGGCGTGATAAAAGTTCGATTTTTTCATGTTGCGCGTTGTACTTAATCTCTGAAATTGTCATCTCTTTGTCTGTAACATACAACTCTATTATGCAATCTTTGGGACGTTCTTGGGGGATTCCACGGACAAGTATTGCATAGTAATCGCGTTTTCCCCTTGAAAAGAGGCTTCCAGCTGAGTCAACGGTTGTCCAACATAATGTTGCCAATTGCCGTCTCTCCCTTGCTTTTGCATTCTTTGGTTGAGTGTTAGTCTTTCAGGATATCTATGCTTAATTTGTAATATAGCGCTTTTCTTTAGCACGCGCAGGGAATATGAATTGAACCCTGGTGAAAGTGGAGACATCACACACGCGCTTCGTTGGCGTAACGTTTGGCTTTTGCGCAGTTTCGTTCGGCGCGAGGCGGAGCGAAAGCGACGCTGAGCCTTAACTTGAGAAAATACTGTTATATCTTGAAAATTTAAGCTGCGGGGTTCCGTTATTCCTCACTAATTAAAAGCTCAAATATTTGTTTGACTAATTCAGTATCAGGTGTTTTAACTTTGAAAGTTGGCAATATGAATGGAATGAAAGTGATTACTGCCGATGCCTTCACTCTCGGAGAAGTTGACGGAGCTCACGCGGACACAGCTACTTGGCAAATAACCCATTTGGATG
>Ga0315550_1000572_pt1 | contig 22680 bp, 22 predicted proteins | sample SalMarSW160190MG_2_FD_203100 | JGI IMG/M metagenome (GOLD analysis project Ga0315550, IMG submission 203100) | Salt marsh sediment microbial communities from the Plum Island Ecosystem LTER, Massachusetts, United States - Salt Marsh Sediment SW1601-90 ... | reverse complement strand
CGATACCGACAGAAACCGTATACAACTTTCACTGAAAGATGCCTAATCCCCCTTTGAAGGGAGGGCCGAGCGTAAAGAACCGAACGCAGTGAGCTCATGAGCATAGCGAATAATTAGTCCTGTGGACTAATTTAGCGAGGAGCCAGACAGAGAAGAGGAATTGCGAAGCTGACAGGGGGATGTTTGATAAGTTTAACTGCCGGCAGGCAAGCCTTTGCTCTGAGCCATTAGCCCTCATAAGACCCAAAACCCGGAAAAGTGTGTTTGTATCCCACATTTTATTAATTTAGCAGCCTGAAATAATACTTATAACATACTCGCCATGAAAAAAACAATCTACTTAACATTATTATTAATAACCGCATTAATGATTGGTTGTAAAACACAAAAAGCACCGGAAGCCCCGGATGCGGAGAAAATACCGGAAGAACTGGTTAATTACGATAATACCAGGATAGATAATTATTACTGGATGCGATTGAGTGATGAACAGAAAAATGCAGAAACACCCGATGAGCAGACACAGAAAGTGCTCGATTACCTGAATGCTGAAAACGAATATACAGAGCAGGTACTGGCAGATACCAAAGTTTTGGCCGATAAAATTTTCGAAGAGATGAAAGGCAGGATCAAGGAAGATGACGAATCAGTGCCATACCTGAACAATGGCTATTATTACTTTAACCGCTACCTGGAAGGGAAGGAATACCCACTGTATTACAGGAAGAAGGAAACCCTGGAGGCAGATGAAGAATTGTTGCTCGATGTAAATAAAATTGCTGAAGGTAAAGACTATTGCAGTGTTACAGGCCTTAGTGTAAGTCCTGATAATAAAATACTTGCTTACGGAACGGACTTTATCAGCAGGCGAAGGTATACAATCCATTTCATGAACCTTGAAACCGGAGAAATGCTGCCTGATATTATTGAGAACGCAACAGGAAGGGTTACATGGGCAGCCGACAGTGAAACATGCTTCTATACGGGAAAAGATTATGAAACACTCAGGGCTGAAAGGATTATGAGGCATAAACTCGGTAGCGATAGTGATAATGATGTACTGGTGTACCTGGAAGAAGATGAGGAATTCACATGTGGAATTGGTAAGACGCAGAGTAAAAAATACCTGGTGATATTTTCAAACCAGACCCTCACTACCGAAGCACGTATACTCAGGGCTGATAATCCTGAGGGACAGTTCAGGATTTTTGCTCCGAGGGAAGTGAACCATGAATATTCAATCGATCATATTAACGATAAGTTTTTTGTCAGGACCAATACTGATGATGCTAAGAACTTTAAGTTGATGGTGGCTCCTGAAAATGACTTCAGCCGTGATAACTGGAAGGATTTTATTCCACACCGTGATGATGTATTGCTGCAGGGATTTACGCTGTTTAACGATTACCTGGCAGTCAGCGAAAGGATCAATGCCCTTAATAATATCAGGATATTCGATTTTAATACCAATGAAGATCATTATATTGATTTTGAAGAAGAAGTATACAGCAGCCGGATATCGGTTAACGACGAACCTGATTCAGATGTGCTGAGGTATACATATACATCGCTCACAACTCCAAATTCTACCTTTGATTATAATATGAAAACAGGGGAAAAGGAACTTTTAAAAGAGACAGAAGTGCTCGGTGATTTCTCGAAGGATAATTATGAATCAAAGAGGCTCTGGGCCACTGCTGATGATGGGACAAAAGTGCCAATATCACTTGTTTACCGAAAAGGATTCGAGCAAAACAGTGAATCACCACTATTATTATATGCATATGGGTCTTACGGATCATCCACTGACCCATCATTCAATTCATCTGTTCTGAGCCTGCTTGACAGGGGCTTTGTATATGCAATAGCACATATACGTGGAGGCAGCGAGATGGGAAGGCAATGGTATGAAGATGGCAAACTGCTTAATAAGATGAATACATTTACTGATTTCAACGACTGTGCCGAATTCCTGGTTAAGGAAAACTATACAAGTCCCGACAGGCTATTTGCGCGTGGTGGAAGTGCCGGTGGCTTACTGATGGGTGCAATTGTAAACCTGCAACCCGAATTATATAAGGGAGTAGTGGCAGCAGTACCTTTCGTTGATGTGGTTACTACAATGCTCGACCCGACAATACCTCTTACCACTTTTGAATGGGACGAGTGGGGAGACCCCCGTGAAAAAGTATATTATGATTATATGCTTTCGTACTCACCTTATGACCAGGTAAAGGAACAGGGTTATCCCAATATGCTGGTTACCACAGGTTTCTGGGATTCTCAGGTGCAGTATTGGGAACCTGCAAAGTGGGTGGCAAAACTAAGAGATATGAAAACCGACGATAACCTGCTGGTCCTGAAAACAAACATGGTAGCCGGCCATGGCGGGGCATCAGGACGCTTCGAAAGACTAAAGATCGTAGCCCTCGAGTATGCTTTCATCCTCAACCTCGCAGGAATAGAAGAATAACACCCCCTACGATATATATTACTCAATACCTGTTAATGCTCATACTGCAATACCTAATGAGGCATAAACAGGCATTATTATTAATAAATCAGCACCTGCATGAAAAAGCACAGAAGCCAGCAGGCTCTTTGTATAATGAATGAGAAAACCCCAGATTAATCCAAGTACCAGGGTGATTCCTGCAAAAATCAGTACGTTAGTTGTATAGGTAACCTGCAGGTGTGCGGCTCCGAAAACAATAGCTGTTAGCACTACTGACCAGGCCGGTTTAAAGAAATTATTCAATTGTTTCAGGAATATACCCCTGAAAATCAGTTCTTCCATAAAACCATTGAAAAGAACAAAGATTAAAAGCCAGGCCAGGTTTGTTTTTATAAACTCTGTGCTGATTGGTTGTTCAGGATTTTTAATTGCAAGGAATCCCAGCGCCAGGAAAGAACCCACACCTATGAGTAATCCAGGTAAAAGCTTCCCGGAAGTGATGTAAATATCTTTTAATTTATATCCTGCTATAATAAAAGAAGCGATAACAACAGCAGATATAATAAGGCTGTCACTTAGTTTTACAAGGGCAATGTCCTTCGGAGTTTCAATATTTAATCCCCAGAAATCGATGGTGAAAAATGAAACAACCAGGAAGGCAAGGTTTAATACCATTAAGGTGAAGTATAAATCACTGATATATTTGCGCCCTTTCTTCTTAAATAATATCCATCCGGATAGGAAAATAATTATAAAGACTATGCGGATTATTGCAAGTTGAAATGAGGCAATTGACCCGGCAAAGGTCATATTAAGAAAAAAAACACCAAGCAGAATTACGAGTGTCAGAACAAAGAATATCGGTTTATTCTGTTTCATATCTCAATTATATTTTTTTTTAAACAAATTCCAATTTGGTACTTTTCCCATATATGCTTTATAATCATCGCCGAATTTACTGATATTATATTCGCTTTCTTTCCTTGCAGCCATCCAGAAGCAGAACAGTGATATAATGCACAGTACAATTGCCGTAACAGATTGAAATACCAGCAGAAGTCCAACTGACCATATTGCCAGTCCCAGTGTCATGGGTTGCCTTATATAACCGTATATCCCTTTATCAATAAATATGGTGGTTTCAGTAAAATCGGAACCTTTTGATTTTCCCCTGTGTTTCAATGCTACCATTGAACCGATAACAAGAAAAGTTGAGGGAAGATATAGTACCCATCCTATAATTTCAAGCCAGGATATATCAAATCGTTTCCATGGTCCATCACTTCCAACAGTCAGTTCAAGTACCAGTACACAAAAAAAGATACTCAATCCTGTGTGCATAAAAAGCTCGCTGCTTATTTTTTCCCTGATTGCATGAATTATGTATATTCCGTTAACAATCCAAATGATGGCACAAATACCGATACATAGCCAGAGATTAAGCATTTTTCCTGTTTTTGTTCTGCTTGTAATTTATATTATCCTTTTAATATTTCAAAGGATTGTTTTTAATATATTCCATAATGTTATTATATGGTATTTCATTTCGTATCTACCGGCAAAAATCACAGATCATCTGCGACAGGATGGATATCTATCCCTGCATCCGGTATATACCATATGTTGTTTTTACGGTCCACACCTCCACCCATTTCATCCTGCACGACCCTGTCGATGACGTATAATCCTTTCTCCGCCATACTTTCAAATGTGTCAACACCATTATCCGGGAAATTTTGCCTTGTTCGGTGGATATTGTACTTACTGGCAAACTTCCTGTTGAATGCTTCCTCTATCCCTTCCCTGCCAATCATAAATCCAAGGAGTCCGCCCCATGTTGCAGTAGGATTATCAGAATCCCATCCAGCAAGTGCACCAATTTTGATTGTTTCCTTGATATCTCCTTCACCATAAAACAGGCTCACCAGGCTGGCCGCAAAATTTATACCTGCAGCAAAGCAACCATTGCAGTACAGGTTACTCGAAGTAATATCATAACCATCTTCCTGGTTAACCTGGTACCTTACGTAAACAGAATCCCTGGCCTGCTCCCATGGTATGCCTGATTCATATTTCTTCTTTACAAAATTATACATGGCTGCCGGGTATGAATCATCAGGTAACCTTCTACGAGCTTCATCAGCCATCCATAGAATTTGCTCTTTAATGGGAACTGATCCGTCGACTTTTGAACCCAGCGAATGCATGAGAACATAGAATTCAGAAATATATGCAGCATCTTTTCTTGCTGTAGTGCGTATGGGAAGGTAAGCCATCTTTAGAGCAATATCGGGGCGGGCAGGAGCGAAGAGTCCAAATATCTCGGTTGTCAGCTGTGCGTCAATCATCTCATAGTCAGGGTTCTTCCCGGGATCACTCGTTTCGGGAGGCAATATCCCTTCAAGCATTAAGTCAAAGGCCTGCTGATTGGATACCCATAAGTAATTTTCTTCCCCGGCCCTGATGTGCTTTATCCATCCATCTCTTATTTGCTCAGCAGTTAATATGCTTGTTTTATTTGTTAATAACAGATGTTGATAAATGTACTCAATATCAGTATCATCATCCGCACCCCACACTTCTCCTTCATCTTCAAACACAAAATCGATAGTGGGAGACAACTCACTGGGCACTCCCTCTGCCCAGATACTGGGTTGGTCAGGCTTTCCCCATTCGTCTCTCGTGTAGAATGCTCCTGTTTTGATCTCCCCGATATTCCCTATCTTGTCCATTTCGGTTACCAGGCCGGTCCAGTTAGCTATGCACTGTCCGAGCCAGAAACCGTATAATTTATCATAATATTCATCTCTTGAAATTACGATATCCGATGGACCGGGTCTGTATTTTTCATATTTCATTTCAGGACTAAAAGTAAAACCGGGACTTTTCTCCGTATTTGTGCTTTTGCAGGAAACAATGGAAAAGCATATCAATAGCAATACATACAGGTTTTTCATTTATCAGTCAGATTTTTCTTTATCATTAGCATTATTTACTGTAATCCAGTGATTATTCCGGGCTGGCTGAAAGACCGGTTAAACCCGGTTACTTCCATAAAGTTAATAAAGCAATTTCAAAATTGGTATAATCTATTGTATAACTTTACCGTTTATTGACAGTGACTCTCAGGATGAATATATGAAAAGCAAAAAACGTAAACTTCTGAGAATTATTCTTGCATCTGTTACAGCAGGCCTAGTCTTGATAATATTACTGACAGGACTGCTATATTTTTTGGTGTTTTCAGGTGTTTTTGGCTCCCTGCCCGGCAAAGATACACTGGCGGAAATAAGCAACGAAGAAGCTTCGCTTGTGTTTTCTTCTGATAGTGTATTGATAGGTAAGTATTTTGCAGAGAACCGTACCAACATAGCCTGGGATGAAGTTCCTGAACATTTCATACAAGCGCTGATTGAAACAGAAGACAGGCGTTTCTATACTCACAAAGGATATGATACAAGAAGTTATTTCCGGGTATTTTTAAAAACCATATTGCTGGGGGACGAGAGCGGAGGAGGAGGGAGTACCATTACACAACAACTGGTTAAGAATCTTTACGGACGTAATAATTACGGCTTCCTGAGCCTGGCAGTAAATAAGATTAAGGAAATTATTATTGCTATGCGCCTTGAGGAAGCATACACCAAGGAAGAACTCTTACTGCTATACCTTAACTCTGTACCGTTTGGAGAAAATTTATATGGCGTGGAATCTGCATCTCAAAGATATTTCAATAAACCCGTAAGTGAATTGAAGATAGAGGAATCGGCAGTACTGGTAGGTATGTTAAAAGCCAATACCTATTTTAACCCCCAGCTCAATCCTGAAAATTCGATTGAACGCCGGAACATGATCCTGACTTTGATGGAAAGTGCAGATTACCTGGATGCTGAAGTTGCAGACAGCCTGCGCATGTTACCCCTGGAACTTGACTATAAGAACCTGAATTTAGAAACACCTGCGGGCTATTTTGTGCACCAGGTAAAGAAACGGACACAGGAATTGCTGAATTCTGTTAAGAACACAAACGGTAAGGATTATAATCTTGAAAAGGACGGGCTTAGAATATATACTACCCTGGATATGCAGGTCCAGGAGCTGGCTTCCGAAGCAGCAAATAAACACCTGTCTGCAATGCAGCATCGACTCGACAGGGAACTTGAAAACCGGGGTATCAAAAAACAATGGTACAGAGAAATAAAACAGCAGTCCCGGTCATATGATAACGATACGGTCAAAAGAAAAGTTCAGCTTTTTGATTGGGATAATGGTATCCAGGTGCAGAACATCAGCAGGTTTGACAGCTTATGGCATTATTATAAGATGTTGAATGCCTCGGTGCTTGTCATTAATCCCGGAAACGGAGCGGTAATTACCTGGACCGGAGGTAATAATTTCAGGCTACTTCCATTTGATATGGTTCTGTCGCACAGGCAGATTGCCTCGGCATTTAAACCTGTGCTGTTTGCCACTGCACTTGAGAAAGGTATTCCGCCCTGTAAATACCTGGAAAATGAAGAAAATGATTATCCAGGTTATGAGGATTGGGAACCTCAAAATGTTGATCTTATATCCACCCCCGACAGCACAGTTGCTTTATGGTATGCCCTGGCCCATTCCATAAATCTTCCGACAGTTGATTTGTACTTTCAGGTTGGCAGGGAAGACCTGGTCAATACATGTGATAAACTAAAATTTCCTGCTTTTAATGAGGATGCACCTTCTACTGCTTTGGGTACCCTGGATTTGTCACTTTACGAAATTGTCAGGGCATACAGTTCCTTTGCCAATAATGGGCTGATGAATGAGTTGTTTATGATTAACAGGATAACTGATGCCGATGGTAACAACATTTACACCAGGGAATACCATGAGCCTGATACAATATTCACTGCGGAGACAAGCCAGATGATGACAGCCATTCTACAGCAGGTTATTGAGCAGGGTACATCTGTTAAAATACGCAGTAAGTATGGAATAAAAGCGGATCTTGCGGGTAAGACAGGCACAGCGCAAAACTACTCCGATGCCTGGTTTGTGGCTTATACCCCTGACATGGTTCTTGGAACATGGGTTGGTGCCAGGACACCCGGTGTCCACTTCTACAGTGAAAATGGTGCAGGTTCTTCGCTTGCCATGCCCATTATAGCTCAAATAATTAAAGAAATTGAAAAAGACAATGAATTAAGTAATAAATACCTCACCTCCTTTGACCTGCCGGAGGAGGTTTATTCATTTCTGGAATGTGACCCCTTCCGGCAGAGGGGTATAAGAGGATTCTTTAACAGGTTGTTCGGCATAAAATCCAGGGATAATAAGGAGCAGGATAGTATATTAATCAGAGAGAAGGAGGAAAGATCCTTTTTTGAAAGGCTCTTCAGGAAAAGAAAATAATGCCTGATTGATACTTTACTATTTCTTAATTATTTTCTTCGATATAGTTAATTTACCATCACTTATAAGTACTATGTATTCCCCGGTTTTGATGCCTGATATATCAATTGTTCCCGACCTGTTTATTCGGGTGGACAGAACATTTCTACCTGAAAGGTCAAGAATCCTGACACTGTATTCTTTATTATCATTTATTTGCAGGCTAAGCAGGTTATTTGCAGGATTAGGATATATGTTGATTTTTGGAGTATTATTTATATTGTTTATTCCCAGGCTGTTCTCTCCGATTTCGTATACCCTTACCCAGTCAATAAAGACAGAACATGGGAATTCTGCTTCCGGTACAATCGGACCACCATAGGTATATTCACTGCCTCCAACGCCGGCACTTAAGATTATGAACATTTTATGTTCAAAAGGATACCACTGGTTGAAGTGGTTCGAATACTCGGAAACACCTGTTCTCCTGCCGTCAATGACATGAACGGCCTTTTCATCCTGCCCCGTGCCAAAATCACCATTGACACCGGTTCCGGTTTCATAACTCCATTTCGATAAATCCAATGCACCATTATTGAATTCATCCTGCCAGATTAATTCACCCACCTGTCCTCTAGCCGGAGAAATATATATAAAACTCAGAACGATAAAAATAAAGAATCTCACCCTAATGTTATTTCCTTTCAAAATATAAAAAACAATCAACTTATCTGTCCATCCATTTTTTAAATTCAGCAACACGTTCCCTGCTAACCAGTATTTCATCCTTATCCGTCCAGTTGGTAAGAATAATCTTCAACCTGCTCGATGAATATGCAATAATATCAAGGATAGCGGAAAAATTAATAATGAAATTCCGGTTAATCCTGAAAAATATTCCCGGGTCAACCAGTTGCTCTATTTTATCAAGCGAATAATCAATGGCATAGTTTTTCCCGTTATATACATTTATAAAACTGCAACGTTCTTTTATATAAAAACAATTTATGGCTGATGTCGGTACCGACCTGTAATGTTCCCCCACTTTAACCAGGAACCGCTCTTTTGCCTTCGGCTTTAACTGGTTTATAAGAGACTCAAGTTTCCCGAAATCCGTTTTCTGACCGTGAAATACCCGGAATTTCTCAAGTGCATTTTTCAGCTCATCCGGATCGATTGGTTTTAGAAGATAATCTACACTGTTAACTTTGAAGGCTTTTAATGAATATTCATCGTAAGCAGTGGTGAAGATAACCGGGGTTTTTATGTCGGAATTTTCAAATATCTCAAAGCAAATCCCGTCTTCCAGCTGAATATCCATAAAAACCAGGTCAGGGGATGGACTTTTGAGAAACCAGTTTATTGTTTCTTCAACTGATTTTAGTACATCAATAATCTCGATACCTGGATCAGTCTCTTCAAGTAAACGGATAAGTTTTTGAGCGGCAGGCCGTTCATCTTCTACGATCAACACATTCATCTTTATTCTCTTACGACAGGCAGTTTAACATTAAACCGGTTATTTTCTTCTTCAACAATAATCTCTTTACCCATAATTAATTTCACCCTATCCCTCAGGTTCGACAGTCCTGTTTGAGTTGAGTTTTCAATTATGCTTTTTCTTTGTAAGGTATTGGACACTATTACATATTCATCAGTATTATAAATACGGATTTCCAGAGGTTTTTCCATTGATATCGCATTGTGCTTCAGTGCATTCTCAACCAGTAACTGTAAAGATACAGGTATTATTTTATACCTGTCTTTATTTTGAATATCAATCTTCAATGATATCTTACCATTGTCGCGTTCCTTTTGCAGGTTGAAATACTGTTCCACAAAGTCAAGTTCTTCTTTAAGGGGTATTAAATCAGTTTCCTCGTTATCTAAAATATACCTGTAAATCCCTGACAGTCTTTGAATAAAACTATCAGCCTTTTTTGCATTATCATACACTATTTCTGAAAGGGTATTCAGGCTGTTAAACAGGAAATGAGGATTTACCTGTGATTTTAGGTTCCTGTATTTATATTTAAGATTTTCTTCCCTTAATTGTTGTTCCCGTACAATTGCTTTTCGCCAGATAGTATAAAAGAAGAAAGCGGAAACCAGTAAAATCCAGACTACAAATTGCTTTATTGCACTGCTAAGTTCGATTGTAAATAAATGCAATAGGAAATTGGATGTGTTCAAGCCCTTTGCCAGGTAATAAAGGTACACACCCAGGCTTATTGTTGACAGTGATACTATAAGGGCAATAAGGACAAAAATCAGAAAAGCAGGTATGATCTGCTTTCTGGTTTGAATTGTTGATTTATGTGAGAATCTTCCCAGGATGTTGTAACCAACACTACCGGTTATGATAATATTCAAGAAAATTATTGAACCAAACATTATTGTTTCTGCCCTGAAAGGATTGCCTGTTTGAATCCATTTAAAGATGAATGAAAAAAAGATAGTGAAAAGCAGGGCTGCTGCAATAGCTAATATTATTTTATTTTTCTTCATTAACATGAATTTACAGGGATTCAATTTAATTTATTTTTGACAGAGTAATATATCTTACCGTATAACCCAGGAAGTTATCTGCTTGTCCACTGACTGAAACATCTGTAACAACATCTTCTGACAGAGCTGCATATTCTATTTGTTTGTCAGAAAGAGACACATACACTTCACCCCAGTAATGGCTGCGGCCGGTCATGGTGATAATGTCGGTTTCCACCTTTAAGGGATTATTCATTACTGAAAATTTGATAATTGCACACATTTCATTATTCTTCTCGGTAATCCCTATCCAGGTCAGTATAATATCTTTGTTTTCAAAAGTTCCTTCGCCTGCCAGTTCAACTTCCGAATTTAACTCAAGTGAATGATATTCTTTATTCAACTTAAGAGAATCCCAGCAACTGTAAGCAAAAACATCAAATCCCATAACATCCCATACAAGGTTTTTTATGAACATGTTTGCTTCCGGAATCTTCATGAAAAAATCTTCTGTTAATACATTTTCATCAGGCTTGTAATTGAAATTTTCCATATAATTCTGTTTCATACCTTTCGGGAATGGAGATTCCAAATCATCCAACTGTGAAATATAAACATTATTCCATCTGGCAGAATCTCCTTCAAGTCCACAGGTATACTCGCCGGTAAGCCTTCTTTTCCTGAGAAAGTTACCTTTCAGATCATAATCAAAGTAGTCGGTTGTCATAATATACTTTCTCTGTATTGAATTATCCAATTCCAAACCTTCTGGTAATTGATCTAGATAATCAAGCTGGGTCTTTTCCTGTGCCTGTACCACGTTAAATAACATGGCAAATACAGGAATCAGATAGAATGATAAAGTTTTCATCTTTTTAATTATTTGATTAATAATACTCAAAGTAAGTGGATGAAATTTTCATAATTTAATAATAATTGCAGAGTTGCTACTTTTTATTGCAGAATTGACAATATAAGAGTATGAATCGTTCAAGGCGAAAAATCATTTAATCGCCTGACTTTCGTTATCTGTAATTTTATTATTGTCTTGCTCCTGAAGCGTACTTCCTGAGTCTATTCCAGGATGTCATCGAGCCAGTGAATAATGTTCAACAATAGTTTATAATTATCACCTGCGAAAGAAGAGTTCATCCCTGCCTTTAGTTGCTGAGGTCCTGCAAGCTGGGCTGTGAACATGGCAGCCTCACCGGCAACCACAATCTTGCCCCTGCCATACTTCTTAAATGCAGCCTGCGACCAGTTTTCAACATTTATCATCCTTGTATTAGAATCAATGATGCCAGTTGAGTCTGGCAGGAGTTGGACACAGTTTTGGTTGAAGCGAAGGATAGGAGAGGCGTCATTATCTATAGTGAAAGCCTGTCCTGTGAATGAGGCAATGGTATCGACCCATTCTGACATATTACGTCCGCTGGTGATTATATTATCTGCCAGTGTGCCGGTTGAACGATAGAAGAACACCGGCATACCCGGGTTGGCGGTATCAACGGCAAAACCATCGGTAAACCCGAAACCAAAGGCAGCTGCCAGCCCTTTTGCAGCTCCGCCTGCAGGCATATGATCTGCTATAAGAAAAAGAGACCCTCCCTTTTTTACCCAACGACTGACTGTCTCTAGCTCCTGGGATGAAAACGCAGGTAATCCCGGCCTCCTTATCATATTGGTATCGGCTTCATTCAGGGCATTGGATATCACCAGGATGCGACCTTTCTTTAGCTTTTTTGCCTCAAATACTCCGTTGTAACCCTCTGTCCGGTATCCGTCCTTTTCCAGCAGCCTGGCAAAAGGTAAATACCTGCCTTCTTTTGTATGGAAGTTGAAATGACCCTCATCTATAAAAATGACTGGACCATTCCCGGGGGCATATGCCGGATTTTCAATTACTGGATTGTAATCAATGTCAGCAACCTGCTGTGCGGTAAGGCCTGCCGATAACACAAGCGCTATAAGAATTATCAGGGTTAAAATTCTTTTCATAGTATCAATTTATTTTTGGATGGTCAGTTTATTGTCTTCTTAGATTTGTAACTCTCTGCTTAATTGACTCCTGGTGTTCAGAATCAGAAATTGCCGGGTCTTTTAAATCCATAAATATCCGGCATGGTAAATCACTGCAGTCTCCACAGCTATTGAATCCTTTTTGATTTATTGAACAATCATATAAAGGGCAAATCCCTTTTTCGGTTGCTTCTGCCGTCCAGAATGGTTTACCTGTCATTCTATAACAGCCTTTACATTCTTTACCGAAGAAATGGCAATCATTACATATTAATCCACATGCTGAAATTTTCATAGTATATTTTATTTCTTTTTGTTAAATAACAAATCTGCCGGGCAGCCTGATTCTTTCTGTTTGCAGTATTTGCAGGTCAAAGAACCACGAACTTACTCTGCCCTTACCAAATCCACATATCTTTCCCCAATAGTAACAATTGGTACAGTGATTTCTTATCAGTCTGAGCTCGAAAATCAAAATATAGATTAAGTAGAAAAATGAAAAGGCCAATCCTAATCTATAAATTATCATAAAGCCGAGTCCATAAATACCTAATGAAACAAGGTTTGATAGTATCACAACCCTGGCCGGGTAATTATCATATCTGTTTATTGTTTCCATTTTTCATGCTTTGCTGTAATATTTTTCAGCTGCATCCAACCTGTTTTTATGATTGGGAAGTACTAAAGCGGTTAACTAAGAAAATTCTATAATATCCTCATGTTTTAAAGCTTCGTTAAATATACTCCCTTTTGTAATCAGTGCCGGACCAAGACCGCTACCTCTGATAACCAATAATCTCTGTCCAACATTGAGATCCATTTTGTCTAAGAAGGTATCTGAAAGAATAAAATATTTATCTATATCTAAATCAGTCCAGGTAATCAATCTTTCTCCAAGCTTTACAACCTCTAATTTATTAGAATTAAACTTATCCATCTCTCTTATGTATCCAAGTACACTTAGAATACTATTGCTGAATTCAGAATGAAAAATGGAATCAGGAGAATTTATGCTAAATCCACCAGATGATTTACTCCCAGGAATTAATATCAACTTGTTGGTTTTATATAACTTATACTCATCAAATGCTTCATCCGGTACCCTTATCCTTAAATCATTGTTTATAGTTGTCCAGCCAAAAACATATTTTCCTCTTTTAACTAAATGCGGCATTCTTTTGAAGTATTTATTTTAACTTTATTTCTTCAATTTGATAATTATTTAATTACTCCTTTTCATCTTTCACCCAGGGCGCAAGTAGTATCATACCTGCAATAATAATCCCTATGCCCACATACTTTACAGAGGATTCAAAGAAAACAGAAATGAGAGCGCCTATGAGCACTGTAATTCCACTTATTAACCTTAATTGTTTTTGAGTTATTTTCATGGTGGTTTATGGTTTTGTGATATTCAAATTTATAACATTATTTAAATCATGGCCCATACCGGTATATGTTAATGTTTTTCTTTCTTTAAAATAAGATTATGAATCTTCTGGTATTAATTCAGGCAGTCTTTAAGGTTGTTGAACCACCTCAATTTTTTGAGGGCTGCGTTCACCGAAGATTTATCAAAGGCGGAAGCGGGGACTGAGTTAACCGCAGCGTGTCAGCTTCATATGATCATATCACCACTCCTCTTCAAGTGTCACATAGCCAGTAAGGTCTTTCCCAAAAAGATCAATAATTGTAAGCTCATATTCAGCTCCGGGTATACTGTTTACATAGAATTCAGGTTCCGACGTTTCCAGATTTGAACCACCTGCTCTGCCGTTTTTTTCTGTTAAATTAATCAATAGAGACCCATTTTTATTCAGAGTGCAATATGAAACCTTTATTCTTTGTTCCCTGGAATGAGATTTTGACGTATAAGTTCTGGTCTGGATATATGTCCTGGCAGGATCAGCTCCCGTTGTGAAACCAAAGGTTTCCCTACCTCCAACAATTGTTCTCTTTACGTTATAGTAAGCATGATATTCTGCATCTGCTCCCTTAAAAATCAGGTATGGCTGAACGTACCTTCCTGCCAGTTTAAGATCTGAATTACCTTTTCTGGGGCCATGACCTCTGGGAGTCAGATGAGTAATACCTGTATATTTATCGCCCCATTGAGCATCCTCGAAAATATTATCAAAAGAGCCCTTAATTGTTATTGAACGACCCTGGATATGATCATCAGGATCAATTACTGTCATCAGGCTCTCAAAAAAACCAACGATGTTTGTGAACAAATCAAATATATACTCGAAAAGTGTAATGGGCAGATAAATTAATCCTTTAAGAGCATCCTGGAAATCTCCTTTAAGAAGATCTATAACAACAGGACCTACAACTTTTATAGCAATAAGCACCTCAGCAATACCCGGACATGCTATTCCTAAACCTGAGATAATCTCAACTAGGCTTTCACCTGAGAAGATCATTTGCAGGACTATCATACCAATATCAACTCCCCCCATTTCATTCTGAACTGATTCCATAAAAGATTCATAGCTTATTTCATCATTAAGAAATGATTGAAAATCGTCTTTTAGTTCGTCAGGCAGTGTTTCCATGATACTTTCAGAAAGGCCGTCTTTTACAGCATCCGTGACAGCCCCTTTGATTGTCTCTATTAATTCGTCTCTTAAATCATCAGTAGCTTTATGAATGGCGTCTTTGACCTCATCCTTCGACCAGTCTTCCTCCCAGAGTCCAATAGTAAAAGTGGTAGAGGTATTGTATATGTTGTTATTTAAAAGCCAATGATCCTGGGATCGGAATACACGGGTTTCACCGTTATTTACATCATCATATGTGCCGGTAACCCTGCTAAATACCGTATACAGCTTGCCTTCATGTAACTGATGTATATGGTCAGGGTCATTAGGATCATAGTTCGGGATTATACTGCTTAAATGCCAGTAAGGCTCATCATCTGAACATACCTTTCCTGCGATGGGAAGTATCACACAAGATCTTTCGTTTTGATCCTTGCAATAAAACCAGTCCAGACCAATATCATATTTATAATAATCACTAACAAAATGATCGTTATTCAGGTCAGGTATCCAATCTTTTATGTCCTGTACACCAATCTTTTCAGCAATAATTTCATGAATGTGGTTTTCTACTGGCTCCGCTAAACTGAACCCCTGAGCCTGAGCGTACGCCTTCAATTCATTAAAATTATCCTGCGTGGGATTTATTTTTAGTTTGTTGGTCAGTGTTTCAAGTTCTTTTATTCTCTTCTGGTAGGGTTGTACCTGAATGCGCTCAACTTTGGGCGGTTCTTTCTTTTGAACACCGGCAGCATTCCATTGAAATTTAGGAGTATCAGCAGAAATGGATTTATTAACCATCTGCCTTATTTCGCTTTCATAGCCTGGTCTGATAGCTTCGAGTATATCCTTTCCCAACTGTAATTTATCGATCTTCTGCCCGGGCTTAAGCTTAGCATATCGAGGATGAAAATATTCTTCAGTAAATGATGGAGAGAGATTCTTATATGATTGTATTAACGATGTGAAATGAGGACTGGTGTTAATCCCGTTTTTAATAAGCGGTTTTTGAATTTGTTCCTCCAGTCTGTTGTACATCAATGGTATTACAATACCTGCCAGAGGATTATCTGGTCCGATTTCTTTGATCCGACTTTCTATCTTGGCTTTCGTCTGTTCAATCTTTTGTTTTTCAAGTTCAACTTTAATCTCCTGAAGCTGTTGCGCTGTAAATCCTTCCGATGCCTGGACCTCATAATATTTGACCCGCATGGATTTGCTTTTTTCAACCGGCTTTATTACAGGTTTTTTAACTTCGACTACTTTGCGTTTTACAGGTTGATCGCTTTCTGATGTTTCCAGATAATTAACCTGAACTGTCCCCCGAGCAACAGTATTGGATCCAAAATTGACGACAGAGATCTTCCAGGTTTTTCCCAATGACAGAATATCGCCTGACACCTTGTATCTTAATACCATGGGACTTTTGCCATCTTTACGAGCGTAATATTGTACCCTCCCCGGTCCGTTGAGTATTAATGCTAACTTCTGTGCCGTTCCGCTCCATTCGGCTTTTACGTCAATAACTCCGGTATTTGTCAGCTCAAACTCAACAATCTCACGATTGCTCCCTCTGATATTAAATTCCCGGGTAATAATATTCGTCTGTTGCGTTGCGTTATCCACCTGTTTCTTTATTGGTCGTATTTGAGCCATAATACTTTGTGGATAATTCAGGAAAACGGTCACCAGCAAAAAGAAACAGCTTATGGAAGATAATCTTTGAATCTTCTTATTATAGACAGCTCTGAAATTAGACAAAGCCGGGAACATAATGAATAGGTTTTTCATCGCTTGCCCTTTCTAGTTTGGGATTTATTTTAAGTCAAAATTACTGAACAGGGTCTGAATAACTATCTAATACCCTGAGCCATAAAACTACCAGTAATAGATACTGGATATTCTCATGAAGACCTTGAGATGCGTACCAATCCAATATCAAATTTACACCAGGGATAATACAAAGTCAAGTTTTTTCATTTTATTGTTTTTAAGGGATTAACTTAACCTTGAATTTTTTTTGAGTCGATTAGATAATTTGCGTCCAGATCCGGGTGGTAAAATGCGCTTTTTCAATTGCAATGTTTTCTTAATCGGTCTTAAGTTTACATAATCCGAATCTCACCCCGATAGTTGCCACGGGAAACGGGACATACCAGGATGTATTCTTTACTATTTCAAAGCTTCTGACAGGTAGGGCAGAAGTATATAGCGCCACCAAGATATGCCTCTTTAACAATAACATTACCACAGTTTGGACAGGGATTCTTTATTGTATTTTTTGAAAGTAATGTTTTATATCCACCGGGATTTCCAAAAAGATCTTTTTCAGTATCCCTTCCTCCCATATCAGTCATTTTCTTTAAAGTTACTTTCAGGCTATAAAATAGCTCAGCTTTCTCAAAATCAAGTAAGGTAGATTTTTTTCGTTTAGGATGAATGCCTGCATTAAATAAAATATCCTGTAAAACACCGTTACCAAGTCCTGGAATACGCTGTTCAGTAGCAAGTAAAGCTTTAATGGAAAGGTCTTTAGTAGTGCTCTTACAGATACTATCAAAATAGAATTCATCAAAAGCGTCATTAAGAGGAGAAATACTTTTCAGGCTACCTTGATGATACGGATTATCGAATATGCCCCTGTATACCCATATTCCTCCGTACATTGCAACTGTAAATGCCACACAACTGCCATCGTCAAACACAATTAGCAATTGATGTTTTTCCGGACTTTGTTCAAAAGAAGAATAATATCTTGTATTGGTACCGTCTCCGATTGTGATACATATATTATCATCGCAATGAATATCAACAAACATTCCATGTCCCTTCGTTGATTTAATCTGCTTACCTTCAAGAAGCCTGTGGTATTCAGCAGGTTCACCGCAATAAAATGCGAATTTATGCGGACTTGTCGCAGTAATGACTTCTGCAATACTTTTATTTACAAGGATTTTACCTGTTTGTAAACTGATTGTTTTTGATTCGGGAATTTCCAGCATAACTATATTATTGTAAATCCTCAATAACAAATTAAAGGATTAAATTACTCATATTTGCAGGACTATGTCCACCGAAGCTTTCATTGTCCAGTCTCCATTTTAGCATGAAATATATACATTACTTTTAAGTGTTTTAATGATGTTTCTTCCAATATGGATAAAGAAACAATTCTTTCTTTCTGATTTTATTCAGATAGCATAAACCAACCGCAACGCAGAAAATCACTGCAATTATTGAAGTTTCAAATCCAGACTGATCACCGGTGAAAATAACAGGGCCTTCAGTACTAATATCAAATACACTCTGCATTTCTTCCATAACAGGATTACCGAAAATGATATTTTGCGTGAAATTATATACCAGGTGAAATCCAAATATTTCCCAGATGCTTCGGGATCTCAGATACAGGGCGGAAAAAATAAAAGTGGCATCAATAAAAATAAATATTCCACTTATCACTAAATAATTGGGAAAGAGCAGGTGTTTAAAGCCAAAAATTAAACCCGTAAGTACGATTGTAATATAAGTACCTAAGTATCTTTCAGTTATCCTAAATATTATCAGGAAATAAGTAATGTCTTGAAGTAATACAAAAAATATGGTATAGTAAACTCCATTAAGAATGTCAGGTGATCTGTTTAAGTTTTCTATCGAAATCCATCCGAATAAATAATTGAATCCAATAACTGACCCAATGCATAAAAATCCAATAATGGAACCGAAGATTACCTTATTTGCAGTGCTCTGACTAAACGCCATCTCGACAGGTTTTCTTCTTTCATACATCCAAACATAGAGACTGTAAATACCAACCAGTCCTATGATCCTGAATACAAATATGCAGGTCGATGTTACAATATCATTATTGATATTAAGACTTGAAAGTACTAACTGTACAAGATTCCTGATGATAAATAATCCAACATTCAATAAGACAATACCAACAGCAATTCTGAATACAGGATTGTTTAAAACTTTTTTAAACACAGAATATATGCTCTGATAATTATTCAATCTTTTTAGTTATATGGTTACTGATGGCATAAATACCTTTGACTGTATTTTCATTTCCTGCATTTGATAGAATCACAAGTCCATAGTTCTTTTCCCTGCAAATTATTACCCTGCAATAGTAAGTTCCGTCGCTGCCATCATGACTTAAGTACTGTATATTGTTCCGTACAGGATTACCCCAACCCATAGAGTAGTCATCATATGTAAAGAACATATAATCATAGGTTTCCTGTTTTAATCTACTGCCATTTTTGAGCAGGGCTTTCAGTATTTCCCGCAGGAAGACCGAATAATCATATACAGATAATGAAATATCCCCTGCGGGTTCCATAAAACGCAAATTATAATTTAATGAGTCGGGTAGTGGGGTAAGCTCATTGGAATTACCTATTCCCCACTGAGCCGGAATAATATGTCCGTATGGTTGATTGGCATCGCTTAAATTGGGATGACCCAGACTCCCTGATATACCAAATACATCAAAAAATTCTTCCTCAACAAGTATTTCCCATGGTTTATTTGATTTTCGTTCCAGCATCGTAGCTGCAACTGAATACCCGGCATTTGAGTAAATATATTTTTTGGTCTTATCAATAACGGGATTTTGAGTGAGCAACCATTTGGTGAATAATTCTCTTTCGTTGCTGCCATGGTAGTTGATAATTGAGTCCGGAACATATCGAAATTCTATTCCGGAGGTAAAAGGCTGTATGCCGGCTCTATGTGAAAGTATGTCAGCTAATGTTTTATCTGGATAATAAGAATTAATAGAATCAGATAATTCTGGAAAAACATCAATAATTTTAGTTTCCCATTTTATTAATCCCTTCTCAACCAGTCTTGCTGCAATAAATGAAGTAATTGCTTTTGTGCAGGAACCAATATGAAACCTGTCGGCTTTATTTATAGGTGATCTGTCAATAGTGTTCCTGATACCATGAGCAAAAACCAGCACAGAATCTGTATCGAAGATACCCACTGCAATTGCAGGGATATTATAGTTGTTGAATTGTGCCAGGATCAATGAATCAATATCAATGTGGTCAGTTCTTGATTCGATGCTCTGTTCAACCTTCTGCCCGGTGCAGGATAAAACAAGGAGTGCTGTAATAAGCAAGCTGTTTGTAAGGGATTTCATTATTGTCATGTATTTATTTTTATCTCAATAATCTTGCGGGTCTCCAGTAAGGCAAGGCTTAAATATACTCTAAGCTTCATGAATTTTCGTCTTTTTGTCTTTATCATAGATGTCCGGATTAAAGGATTATTTCTATTGAAAATAATGTATTATGAGCCGGAGTTCTCCTTAAACTTGCTCACCGGTCTGTGGTTCCTGTAAGCCAGCAAAAGAAGCGCATCGGCATAGCCGAACGATTGGATTTTCACAAATATAGTTTATGATTTCTCTTTTATCTCTTTTTTATCAATTTCTTCACCCACACGCAGCAATTTTATAGTATCTATGATGTTGACCAAAAAGAGGACGATAACCAAAAGACCTGCCAAATATAACAGTGAGCCAGGCAGAAGGACCTCGGTAATCATAATGGCACCAATGATGATCCTTACCTCCGTCGGGCCCATTTTACATGAGTCAATGGAATATTCTCCTGTGAACCTGTACCTTATCAGGGCAATGATCATTTCCCAGCCATACATTACCACAAAGCCATAACCGAAGAGCTCCCATATACCTTCTGCATAGATGATATAGCCAAGTCCTATAAGAATTATGCTTATCCAGTCGATTGTAATGTCAAGCGTAAATCCGTAATTTTTCCTTGGTTTATTGCGGTAGTAGGCAAGCCTTCCATCCAGGGAATCTCCAAACCAGCTTATTAGAAACCCCAGCAAACCCATGAGCAGGTAGGCCCTGTTTAAAAAGGCTGCCAGAATAAAGCTTCCGAATACAATTATATTCCCGAAAAAACCAATTCCCGTTAATATATTGGAGGTAATACCGGAAGGCATACGCTGAACGAGCCAGCTGATTGCCATCTGCTCTTGTTTTTTAAGCAGGTTTGTCCTTACCCTGTCATTGAATACAGATTTGATTACATCATTGTGTTTATGCGATTTCATGATTTTTTATGAATCTTATTTGCAGTCATATAATCCCGTCTAATATTCTCTGAGGCAAGATTTTTTCGTGTTGTGAATGTGGCAGGCAGCGGCATCTCATATACCGCTTTTCGCAGAAAAACACCAAATGCCTCAGTGTCGGTTAACTGAGCCTGCTCCTCAACAGATATAATGTTTCCGATGCCGACGCGGGGCTCCTGGTCTTTCTTATTGAAAACCTCCGAGGGCAGCCTTAGCAAACGTATTCTCCAGTTAATAAGACCCAGGAAATAGAAAAACGGAGAATTTTTATCGAAAAAACGCATTGGCAAAATGGGGACTTTTGCCGAATGAATCACGTGAAGGATGCTCTCCTGCCACTTACGGTCCCTGACACGGAGGTCTCTCAGACTGAAGTCAGAAACTGCTCCTGAAGGGAAGAAACCAACCGGATGGCCTTTATGTAAATGTTCGAGTGTTTCACGTATGCCTCTGATGCTTGTGCTTGTCACACCGGTCTTTTTGTTACCCGTTGGTGTGACTGAAATGAAATTCCCGTCCAGTGTCCTGATCTGAGAGAGTATTTTATTGACCATGAACCTGTAGTCAGGGCGTATGGCAGCCATAAGATCTATGGATATAATCCCATCAAGACCGCCGTAGGGATGATTGGAGACGGTAATGAAAGCTCCTTCAGGCAGGGATTTCAGCCTTTCGGCATTTCCAACGACATATTTTACGCCCACGTCATCGAGGAGTCTTGATGTGAATTCGGAACCGGTATATGATCCAAAACAATCATATAACCGGTTCACTTTATCAATTGCCAGTAACCGCATAATAAATTCAGCGCGACGATGTCCCTTTTCGCCTTTGAAAAAGGAGGAGAGAGCCTCAAAGTCTTTTACGTCAACAACCGTCATGCCGGTATTCAAAATTAACAATATTCTTAATCCTTAGGTAACGTACATCTTGACCGGGATCATCAGCCCCTAATAAAGTCATATACAATATTATTTTGAAAGATATTATGGTTTATCTTCTTTTTTTCAATATCCACATCAATGTCGCTCCAGTAATAGCTCCGTACAAAAAGGCACCTATAACAAATGTGAAAATGGAAATTTCGCTACCTGATACCAAGCTAGCAAAAAATGTCATTAGAACACAAATTCCCCATTCCTGAAAATTAAAGCCAAAAGCTCCATGGACTAATCCCACAGCAATCAGACTAATAATATAGCTCAATGGTATTATTCCTAAGCTTAACAATGTCCAATTAGTCAAGAATTGAAATTTCGATTGTTGAATTGTCGTTGACATGATTTTCTGTTTTTAGTTTCGCTCGATGCCCAGTTAAAGCTGATTTGTTTTATAAAGTTACTAAAGCAATTTGGTTTAGCGCGGCGTTCAGGCACATTTATTTTGGATGCAGGAGTCCCGGGAACTCGGGACGGGCAGACAAAAGAAATGTGCCTGAAAGGTTAGCGGTATGAAACGTAACAGATATCGGAGATGCGTTTGTATTCCACTTGCCGAAACATAATGCGAGACGTACAACTGCAAATCCACTGGAACCGCAATGTTTTATGAACGAGTGTTGAACTAAATCCGCCTTCGCGGATAGCATTATTAAAAGTACCCGATTCTTTCCATAATTTAAATTTTTTAACAAATAAAATTTCTGATTATGAGAAAGAAATCGGGTTTTACCATTGTAGAGCA
>Ga0315550_1000571_pt1 | contig 22693 bp, 22 predicted proteins | sample SalMarSW160190MG_2_FD_203100 | JGI IMG/M metagenome (GOLD analysis project Ga0315550, IMG submission 203100) | Salt marsh sediment microbial communities from the Plum Island Ecosystem LTER, Massachusetts, United States - Salt Marsh Sediment SW1601-90 ... | reverse complement strand
CTAACACTAAGTTATACGATTACCAAACAAAGTTCAGATAAATGTACAGTAAACATTGCCATTGAATGTGACACGTTTTCCAACCAGACAACAGTTGATGGCAACATTGAGAACGGTAATCTGGTAATCGACTCTATGCGTTCACTGTTTTTAATCAATCCCAACTTGACCAAAAACCAAGAAATTGTTTTAGCTGAAACGCCTGATTGGAAACGTACTGCCACTGTTATCTCATCAAAATCACGAGCTTCAACCACAGCAGACCGTTACTACGTGAAACCAGCAATAGCCGTTCTTAGCAAAGATCCAGAAAGTTCAGGCCCATTTTATTATATGTTCTCCCATTATTCCCAGAATACTGGTGCCCTTGTGAGTTTTGGGGGACGTGTTAGTGATGTACTCCTGAAGAAATTGGGAATAGATGTCATTATCAACGGAAATCTATACCTGAATACATATTCAGAAAACTTGGACATTGACGTCATTAATTATGACAATGCAAATTTTACCAATTTTGGATTTGTTCTGTTCCTTTCAACGGTGTTCACTGCTGTTGTATTGTCTACTAGATTTGTTGTGCAGTTGATTCGTAAAAAAGGAAAACCAAACCTTCTGGAGTTGTTCTTATGATTCTGCACAGCTTTGTTGATTATGTTCGTGGTTGGCTTCCTGAAGAGCCAAAAATGCCGAAAAGCAAACTCGAAAGAATACTCCAGCCAATAGCGGTCCTAGTTGCGGCTACAACATTGGTTTCCTTGTTTTCCTCAATCTTTACGGTGAGCCAGCCGATTGCCGCATTATCCACTCCACTGGTTGTCCGAAGCACCCCGGGCTTGTCGTTGGTGGAATTTGAGGGAGTTCTGCAGCAGAACAATACGTTCATTATGGTTTTAACCAACGGAACCCACATCACTTCCAAAAATTTGACAATGACTTTTTCGGTTACTGAAAGAGGCGGGAACGAATGTACTGCACACCTTGCCGTTGAATGTGACAACTTTTCCAGTGAAGCGTCAGTGGACGGCAGAATCGTGGACGGGAATCTGGTAATCGACTCCACGCGGTCAATATTTTTGATTAACCCAAACCACAATCTGAGTAGAACAAAAAGGATTGTGTTAACTGAAACGGATGATTGGAGACTCACTGCAACTGTGAACACTTTAAGTGGGAAGCCTTCAACAGCAGTGGAGCCTTACGGCGTTACCGCATTAATGGTTTCGGCGCATAATTTACTGACCGAAGAGGGGTGGCCTATGAGCCTGATTTTGGGTTATGACCCCACTAGCGGCATGCTTGTTTACTCTGGCTATTCTCTGAGCGATGTACTCTTGAAGAAAGTGGGGATAGAGCTTCTTCTCGGAGGTAGTTTAGGGCTAGTTTCGTATTCAGACGACTTGAATCTGGAGTTTTTCAATCGGGACCTCTTTTGGGCTAAACTTAACGCTAAGTTCTTTCTGTTTGACTTGCATCTGTCTTTGCTTGCTGTCTTAGCGATTGTGGCTATTGTGCTGTTCGTAATCCGAAAAAGAAGGAAACGAAGGCAGCTAGGCGCGCTGAACATTCTAGAACTATATGATGACTCTACACAAAACTGTGGCAAACGAGGTTGGTGACGGAATTTACTGAAGTTTTAGGCGAATTTGAAAACTTGGTTAAACGCTTCAACACCACTGAGGCGCTGAGCGGTCTCAGCTTCAAAATCTACAAAGGAATCAACGGGCTGATAGGTCCAAACGGTGCAGGCAAAACAACCACCATCAAGCTGAGTCTGGGACTGATCAAAGCTGATGCGGGAAGAGCAGAAGTGTTCGGGTTTGACTGCTGGAAAGAGTCGCTGCAGATAAGACGAAAAATTGGTGTTTTGTACGAAAAAGTTGCGTACTATGATCACCTGACCGGGCTTGAACACCTCAAGTTGATTGCTAAGCTTAAGGGAATCCCGGACCCCGCCGCCGAAAGCAGGAAAGTTTTGAGGCTTGTTGAGCTTGAAGAAGAAGCCTATTCCAGAAAGGTTAAAGGCTACTCGGCGGGTATGCGGCAAAGGCTTGGGCTTGCTCACGCCCTTTTAGGCGACCCAGAACTTGTAATTCTTGACGAACCATCCTCAAACTTGGATCCGCTGGGACGCGCAAGAGTAATCGAAGTAGTCAACAAGCTCAAAAAAGAGGAGGGGTTTTCGTTTCTGATTTCAAGTCACATCTTGCCTGAGTTAGAGCGTGTTTGTGAACATGTGGTGTTGATGCATAAGGGCAAAGCAATACGCGAAGGGCGTCTAGAACAGCTGCTAGCCGAAGTTGCGCCCCAAGCGTTCACGATTAAGGCTGAGCCTGCAGAGCCATTGATTGAGCTTCTGGAGGCTGAAGAGTGCGTTAAAGAGGTGCGGCTGGACGGGGATGTTTTGTTTGCGGTTGTAACTGATGCTGAGGCGTTTAAGAAGCGTTTGCCTGTGCTTGTTTCAAAAGCCGAAGCTTCTCTTGAGGAAGTTAAGGTTGCGGGACGAGACTTAGAGTCGCTGTTTAAGGTGGCTGTTACTGGAGGCTAAAACATTGAATTTGACATTACTTAAAGCAGAGCTGCAAAAGGTTTGGAGCAGACCCATCTTCGAGTTGACGCTGGGGTTGGTGTTCCTGATTTCCCTAAACTCGACCTCAACATTGTTTGAAATCGCTACTCAATCTGACCTGCAATCCAAGTTCAGCACTTTGGTGGCTGAATCGTTTGTAAACATTATGAGCTTTCAGATGCTGCCGCTGGTTCTGTTCTGCGGACTGATAGTGTCCCTGTCGTTTGCACGAGATTACGAGCAGGGACAAATGCAAACACTGCTCTCTCTGCCTGTATCCCGTGCCTCACTGTTTGCAGTAAAATTTGCGGCAGTGGTAATCCCCTTAGCGCTAGTGTCTTGGGGCGTTACTGTTTTTGTTGTGCTTTTGAACTTCTCCACCGCAGCCAACAATCTAGTGGTCATTCAGTCCGCGGCTTGGGCGTTGCCGATAACGTTCCTCGCTGTAATGTTCTATGCTGGATTGGCAGTGGTGATTTCGTTGGCGCTCAAGAGAACGATTCCTTCTGTTCTAACCACCCTGATTACAGGCTTTTTCGTATCGTTTGTGACAACGCTGCGCGTCGAAGTCATTGGCGACATAGCGAACTACCTAGTTTTTACGCCATACAAGGCGCCAACCGTGGCTTTAGGTCGGGTGCTCGGCATGAGATACCCAGAAGCCGGATATGAGAATGCTTTGCCCGCTTGGGGTTTTCTTGTCTTGATCGTGTTTTATGCTTTGCTGCTTCTGGTGCCCGCTTATCTCTATTTTACTCGAAAGTTTGAGGTGAAAGAATGAACATAACGCGTGTAGGGCTTGTTTTGCTGGTTGTCGGATTAATCCTGCTGATGAACGCTTCCTCATCGCATGTGTCTGGACACTTAACCGTTAGTTATGATTATTTAGATGAAGGTGAAACACAAAGCTACGTTATACTGACAGCGCCGGTAGGTCCCGCAAACATGTGTATCGGCTTACCTCCATCCAGACCTTCAAGTATGCCCGCAGGATTCAGCCAGTATGACCTTACTGATGTGCCTGTCCACATGAAATTTACTGATACAAACAACAAATCAATCGCTGAACAGGACGTAATAACGCCATACTGCTTTGACGTGGACTTCAACGCACGTGGTGTCTACAGAGTTTACATCACCAATAAAGGAAACGAAACAACCAGCATGCCATTAGGCATAATATTCGACTTCCACAATCCCGCAAACAGGGAGGCAGACAAGTACCTGCTCAGCATAGCCTTAACAGCGTTAGGCGCAGCAATCACCGGTGCAGGTTTCGTCATAAACTTTGTTTCAAAACACAGGAAACAGCACAAACCCTGAAAACAGGCTATTCGAGGGTTAGTTCTTCCGCAATTTTGGGTTTTTGTCTGTGCCAAAACGGTGAGTCTTGTTGCCCCCATAGCGCCTCTTGCAACGTTGCGGGCGGATAAAGGTTTAATAATGGCTTTTGGTATTACGAAATATCCAAAAGGTAATACTGGCGGGTCGTTTGAAACCGACAACAATGCAGGAGAGGTAATGAGCTAATGCGTGAGGAAGCAATCATCAAGCTGGAGGATGTTTCCACAGTCTACGAAGGCGAAAGTAGACCCGCCATCAAGGACATAAATCTGGCTTTGAAAAGAAACGAGCTGGTTTACATCGTAGGTCCAAACGCCTCTGGAAAAACAACTCTCCTCGAAACAATAAACGGGTTGCTTCCTCCCTTCAGGGGGAAAGTTTCTGTTTTCGGCTTAGACGTCCAATCCAATGGAAGAACGGTGAGATGCCAGATCGGATATGTTCCTCAGGACTTCATGGTGAAGCCCGGAGAACCCTACACATCGCTTGATGTGGTGCTAATGGGACTTTATGGGCAGATAGGATTTCTCCACCAACCTGAAGAAAAGGACAAGAAAAAGGCAGTAGAAGCCATGAAGCAGATAGGAATCGAAGAGCTTGCAGACAGATCAATGGGCAAACTCTCTGGCGGACAACAACAAAAAGTGATGCTAGCCCGAGCCCTAGCAAAGGACCCAGAAATCCTTCTCTTAGACGAGCCATTCAGCAACTTGGATCCAGACTCGCGCGGGCAAATTCCCCTTTTAATCACCAAACTACACAAAGAAAAAAACCTGACCACACTCATCGTCACACATGACATTCACCACATGCTAAACCGATGCAACCGAGTTATCGTGGTAACCGGCGGCAAAATACTCTTTGATGGAACACCCGAAAACGCCCTACCCCTCGTGGAAAATCACCCCCACACCGCTACATTGGAGGAGCACCACCATTGATATGGCTCGAATACGCCATCATGCAACGCGCATTAATAGCATGCATGCTAGCAGGCTTCCTGATGGGGCTAATCGGAGTTTTCGTCGTCAGAATGAGGCTCTCAGCCATCGGCTACTCCATGTCACACGGCGCCTTCGCAGGAGCAGCACTAGGCGCAGCAACCGCAACAAACCCGCTGGCAACAGGACTAGCTTTCGCGTCAGCCACAGCCTTGTTGATTGGGCCAGTCGCAGATAAGGCGCGGTTGCATGCAGACACGATTACAAGTATTGTTTTTCCTTTGAATATGGCGCTGGCTTTCGTGTTCTTGACGATGGTCCCTGAAGTTGGGCTCAGCAGTCAGGTCGCCAACATTTTGTGGGGAAGCGTAATTTCGATGACCAACACTGACTTGGTTTTTCTCGCCACCCTGTTCGCGGGAACGTTGGCTATCGTGTATTTTGTGTGGAAGGAACTGTTTGCGATAATGTTTAACAGGAAGCTGGCTCAGGCGGATGGAATCAACACCAAACCGTTCGTCTATTTAATTATCTTCTTGGCTGGAGTCGTCATAACTTTCAGCCTAAAACTGGTGGGAGGTTTACTCATCTACGCGCTCATATTCAACCCAGCCTCCACAGTTCTACAGTTCTCCGAAAACATGAGAAAAGTCGTAGTCGTCTCCCCACTAGTAGGCATGACCACAACTGTCTCTGGACTAATATCTTCACTGTTTTTTGACCTACCTGTTGGCTCATGCATAGTAATATTTTCGACCATAGTTTTTGCAGTTGCACTTCTTCTATCACCAAAACGAAGAAGAAAGGAGGAAAACAACAAATGAAAAAAACAAAAATGTTAACCCTTGTCATGGCTTTAATGATGCTTCCGCTGCTGCTCAGTTCAGCAGTTCAAGCTCAAACAACAGAAAAACCGATCATAGTGTGCACAACAAGCGCGATAGGCAGCGTAGTTGAAGAACTCTTAGGCGACACCGCAGACGTACTAGTTCTGGTTCAGCCTGGCTTGTGCCCCGCCGACTTCGACATGAAACCCGGATACGTGGACGCCGTAAGCAAAGCAGACATTCTGTTCAAACAAAACATTCAAGGTGAATTCTGGCTGGATGATCTAATTGAAGCCACAGGAAACCGAGACCTGACAATTGTTGCCGTTCCCGGAGTATACAACACGCCTGCAGGAGCAAAAAACTACATCAACGGAGTTGGAGGAAACCTTAGCCAAATTCTACGCATCGACTTAGACACGGCGATTTTGCAGATGCTGACCGATGTTGACAACGTCGCCAGCTTGATGGAAAGTCAAGCCGAAACTTTGAATGCTTCCGAAGTTAAAGTCATCTGCATGAAGTGGCTGCAAACGTTCATCGAATCTGCGGGCTTCACGGTTGTTGCAACATTTAATCCGCCAGAAACGTTGTCTCTTGACGATGAAGCTGTTCTAATCGGGACTGCCAAAAGTGAGGGAGTTGCTTTAGTAGTAGATAACCTTCAAATCGACACAGAGTTCGGGGCGGGAATAGCCACTGAAGCTGGCGCAGAACACGTAGTTTTGACTAACTTTCCGGGTGCCGTTCCAAACACAGAAACTTTGTCTAAGATGCTACGATACAACGCCCAGCAGCTTTTCAACGGCACAGTCACATGGCGATCCACATCTGAACTCAAGGCAGAAACAAACGACCTGAAGAACCAAGTGTCCATATTCCAGTTGACTACAGCATTGTTGGCTATCGTTGCTTGCGTGGAAGCAGTGTTGCTTTTGACCAAAAGAAAACCAAAACAGTGAAACAGAAAATGAACGCGAAAGAATACTTTGACAAGGCGGCAGAAACGTGGGACCAAAGGTTCCACACCCCCAAACTTTCCACGTTTTTAGAAAAACTAGTTCCCCAGTTCGGCATACAAGCTGGACAAAAAGTGCTGGATGTAGGCACAGGAACAGGAATTCTGATACACTACCTAACCAAAGCGGTTGGACCAGACGGTTCAGTGACCGCCATCGACTTTTCAGAAAAAATGGCTAAAAAATGCGAGACAAAGCACAGTAATCTCGAAAACTTAACCGTAGAAATAGGCAACATTGAAGAAGCAGCTTTTCCGCGTGAACACTTTGACGTTGTAGTCTGTTTTGGCGTGTTTCCCCATCTAGGCAACAAAGGAAAAGCATTGCAAAACATCAAACGCATACTAAAACCCAGCGGCAAACTCGTCATCGCCCACGCCCTCAGCAGCGAAGAACTCAAAACTCACCACAACAACGCTTCATCAGCTGTAATGCACGATGTTCTGCCTGAAGAAGCTGAGATGAAAAAGTTACTGGAGCAGACAGGCTTTACGCGAATCAGCATCAAGGATGAACCCGGATGCTACCTGTGCATCGCCCACAAGGCTTGAGGCTTGAAAACCCGCTGCCGCGCTAGGTGCGCTTTCCTTTTTGCCAGTAATAGAAAAACAGGTCTTTAGCCCAGTTCAGGAATGTTGGGTCCTTTCCGGAAAAGCCCGCGTAATCCAGTCTACCTCCAATAAATCGGAAACATACGGTAGCCTCTTTTTCAGTAATTCCAATAATTGCTGGGATGTCAGAGGTGCCACGTAATTCAACGTTTGGAGTTTTCATAGCTGGAACCGTAGAGAGATCACTTTCTGGAATAAGCATTTTGAGTTTTAACCCTTTGCGGATTTTTTCATCCATTATTGGGTCCATGAGTTCAGGGACACGTCCTTCTGCAAGTCCCCACGCGTACTGCTCAGCCTCTATAAACATTTGTTCACCCATGTTTATGTTCTCCATTGCATCAATTATCAGCTTCGTTTGTGAAAGCTCACCTAATCTGTTCACGAACTGCATAGGAATCCGCCAAACATCATGTGTTAAAAAGTATTCCCTGTGCTTAGAAGCAAACTCGAAAGAGGAGCAGAGATGCAACACAAGTTTGCCATAACACGTAATTGCGAATGACCCTTCAGGCTGCCTCTGAACCAACATTGCCTCACTCAGCCGCTGCAGTTGCCTGAAAGCCTCAGTTGCAGTCACATCTAATCGGCTGGCGATTTTATTCATCTTAAGATTTTCTGCCTGCAGTTCACGCATTATGCTGAGCCTGCTTTCGCTTGCAAGCTCAAAAAACAGTTTTTCTATCCTTTCATGATTTCCCAATTTCTTATCACCGATGCTAAAGTCTTACTGCCGCTGTTTAATCCTAAGCATCTTCATCAAATAAAACTAATCACCTTTTGGCTCCTTCCATGTAAAGTGAGGCTGTGAGAATGAAAAGCAAAATAGGAAACAAAGAACGGGTCTTTTCTGTCGAGCTCAAGTCAAAGAGGCACCTCAAGAACGTCACATTGACCAACGGCTCCAGCGACAGCGTCCTCGTGGAGGGCACAATAGGCGAACTAATGCAAGCCACGTTTGCGGAAGGCGTAATTCTGGAAGTCGTCGGCAAAAAGGGGGTCCTGAGAATAGACTTGGGAGAAGACGAAATCAAGAAAACAACCAGTCAAAACCGAGCCGAGGTGAAAAAGCAATGAGAACCTTGAGCAAGACGAGAGTTGCAGCTTCAGCATTGGGCATTTTTGCTGGACTTGGCGGCGCATCTCACGGACCTGGTGAAATACTTCAGGGCAACGTAGCTCCAGGCGGGCTTGTGATAGAGGCTTGGCCTGAACTGACAATGTTAGCGGGAGAGCCTGCAATGACAATTGTTCCCAGCTTCCTCGTAACGGGAATATTGGCGGTCATCTTCGGTCTCATAGTGGCAGTGTGGGCAGCCAAGTTTGTTCATAGAAAAAACGGTGGCATAATGCTGATTCTGCTGTCAATCATAATGCTCCTTGTTGGCGGCGGTTTGTTCCCACCAGTATTCGGAGTCGCAGCGGGGGTTATCGGAACACGTATTAAATCAGCAGCGAATCAAAATAAAACATGGAGGTCTGTTCATGACTAAAGCGTTGATTGTTTATGGCACCCGCTACGGGGCAACAGAAATGACTGCAAACGAGATTGCGGATGTGTTCCGCCAAGAAGGGCTAGACGTCAGAGTGGTTAACCTCAAAGACGAAAAAGTCAAAGACATAAGCGACTACGACCTTGTGGTGGTAGGCAGCGGAATCCGGATAGGCAAGTGGACGAAGGAACCTGAAAAGTTCCTCAAAAAGCATCATAAAGATTTGGCAAAAAAGAAGGTTGCAATTTTCGTCTGCTGTGGTGCTGCAAGACCAATAGATGAAGATGGGAAAGACGAAACAAAAATGCATGAAGCTAAGACGAAATATCTTGACGAAAAAGCCGCCAAACACAATCTGCAACCTGTTTCTTTAGGTTTCTTTGGAGGTGTCTACAACTTCAACAGGGTGTCTCGGTTGTTTAGAGCGTTTATGGCATCGGTTAAGCCGCAACTAGAAGCTGCTGGCGTCCCAGAAACAGAACCGGGACTATACGACACAAGAGACATACCCGCCATACGAGGCTGGGCAAAAGAGTTAGCTCAAAAAGTAAACGCCTGAATCTTCAGTAATGTTGTGTTATTAGATTATACTAACGTGTGTGTGAACTTTGAGTACCAACCTTTTTTGGTGTTTGGATTTTCTGAAAAAAGACTGTTTTCAACAATGAACCTCTATTAGTATTCTAATATGCGTAAAGTTCGTGTGAATAATTAGTGCTGCTTGATTTTTCAGAAAGGCTGCTTTTTGACAAAATGAAGTATTGTCAGATTACAAACATGTTTCTGGATGATTGTTGGTTTGGGTGGTGCCGGGGGCGGGAGTCGAGCCCGCGACTTCTGGGCACCTAAAGTTTAGGAGATTGCTCTCCAGATCATGAGTCTGGCGCCATAACCAGGCTAGGCTACCCCGGCTCTGTTTTCCTTTGCTATTTTGAAGGATAACCGTGAATTAAGGTTTTCTGGATAGGCGGCGGTTCTGGCGTTGCAGTTTCTGGTTTCCGTCAAGTTTTTGTTGGTTTGGACGCGTCTTATGCTGCTTTGATGTTTAACGTGTGCTGTATCTGTTCTACAATAACGGCTTGTTCAGGAGATGTGGATTCGTATGAATACTATTTATCTTTACTCAATAGAAACTGTATTATGAGTTAATGCTAATTAGAAAAATCGTTGCTGGATTCTTATTGTCGCTTCTCAAAGAATATAAACTATGCTTGTATATAGTGGAGCTTGGTTTACAGCATATGAGACGTTCAAAATTGGAAATTCACATCGACATTCTTCGGGCTTTGGCTTACCATGGAAGATTAAAGCCAACCCATATCACGTATAAAGCTAACGTAAACTGTAGTGCATTAAAAGAATGCATAAGCTTTCTACTGGAGCGTAACTTGGTTAAAGAGCAAACGATTAGCAAAAGAAGGAAGAAACGAAAAGTCTATTGCATTACAGAGCTAGGTCTAACTGCACTCCGAAACGTCAAAGAAATAAACAATGCTCTCCACGTATTCGAAGAGCCAAACGTGTCAGGAATCGAGTTGGCATACCAAAACCAGCGAACTCCCTTCTAAGCAGCCCTTCAGATCCTATTCCACTTTTTCGAAAAGCATCTAACTGCTGAAGTCTTAACCCTTAGTTCACCACTGAGTGTAATATCGGCGATCTTGGGTCTTCTTTATTTTGCCAAGAAATTCTCCGGCAAAATAGTCTAACCACATTTGCTCTTGACCGTCTAATTCTGCCTCTCCAGTTGTTACGGCGCTGTCTTTTGAAATGGCTCCTGCTTTTCTAAGCTTGTGGAGAATTTTGTAATGCATTTTGAATTGAAACCCGGAGAGGGACAATCGTAAACCTTCTTGTTTTTGTTCGATGTTTTTTCAGTATAATAAAGGCAAATGACAAATGTTGCGGAATGTTTTTGTCATTTATCTTCGCTGAAATTCCATCTATATATACTATATGGGCTGCCCCTATTTATATACGGCTATAATTTTTGTTCTGTGGTTAGAAATTATTACCCTAACTCGTTTTGTTAAGACTGTTTGGGCTTGTGACCTCTAAAAAAAGAGTGATTTGTTTGCTGCTTACCTGTGGGTTACTCGCTTTTGTCCATCCACTTCTCTATCTTGAGCGTGTTGTCTCCTATAGAGAAGCTGATTTTCACCGGAACTGCAGAACTTGTTTGGAATGGGAACATGCTGTCTTCAGCCAAGTCTACAGGAACGTAGATTAGATATTTGTCGTCTTTTCTTTTGAACAGTCGCCCTTTTGCTTTGTTAACCATAGCTGGCACCAACCAAGAAGAATGCTGGCTGCACGCGTGTATTTAAGGCTTTTATGCTCCTGTTGGCTTAACTGGACGTTACTTCGACCACAAGGTAAATTTTTGTTACACATCAAAAATTCAACTTTATATAATACGCTGCTCCGCTGCTCCATTTTTCTCCTTTTTCATAGAAAAATTTGGTGTTCAGTCACCCTTTTCGGCGCCCACATGCCTCTCAAAAAGTTTCTCCCAATCAATCTTAATCATCGCCACAATTATAACAATCAAGAGAGCGACAGTAATCACCATTCCCAACAATCCTGACCCCGTAAAGAGGGTTTTAATTACTTCGATGGACTGCTGACCACTGTACGCCACAATAAACGTCATCAGCATCTTACCGAAAAGTGCCGGTATGAAGGCTTTCAAAAAGGAATATCGCATGACGCCTAACGGAATGAACAGCAGATCATCAGGTAGAGGCGTCAGGGCAAAGAGGAAGATTGCAACCGGTCCGTAACGGTCAAAGACTTTCACCATGTATTCCATCTTTCTGCATCTTTCCTCGCTCACCACTGTTCTTCCATAGTAGCCGAGTGCGTATCCAGAGAATTCGCCGAGGGCAGAACCTAATCCGCCGCTGACTGCGACAAAAAGGGGGTCCAGAACAGCTCCTAACAGGTAGATTACGATTGTGTATGGTACGGGGAAGACAACCGACACGGAGCCGATGAAGCTTATGATGAAGACGCCAAGGTAACCGAATTGTTGAGCAAATTGCTCCATCCACTCTAGAAGCCAGTTCCCCCCTGCCTCCAAGATATGCTGCATGTATTTCACGTTACCAATGTTGCTTTAACTTTTTTCGGAAAAGACGCAGAAAAACCCAGAAATCTTGGATGAATTAAACCAGTTTCTGGAAACCAACGGAATAAAGTTTCATCCTTTTGCTCTATAAAATAGAGTAGGATGTCTGGAAAATAAAGGCTACACAGGCTGTGGCTAACATCATGCCTCCCCACAGTCTCGAGACGTTGCTGCTTAACTTGTTCAACGCAAACAGCATCAAAGTTGCAATCACCATGAAGGGAGCAGTCGACAAAAGTTCAGATAACGAGACGCTGAATGAAGAGGTCAATCCGACAAGTCCAAACACAAGAGTAAGAGTTAGAATATTATCGCCTATCACGTTGCCGAGCACCATGTCATGTTCGCCTGCAAGGGCTGCAGCCACAGATACAGCCAATTCTGGAACAACACACCCAAGCGCAACTACTGTTAGTCCCACATAGAACTGGTTTAAACCAAAAATTTCAGAGATGGAAAGGGCGCTGAAAACAAGTAGAAATGTGCTGATTACTAGAGCACCACCACCCAATAGTATGTCGGCGCTTACGTTCCCTAAACTGCGTTTAGGTTCTTCGCATTCTTCATGAATACTGCAGTTGCCCTTGCGGACAGAATAATAGATAAAAACGGGGTATAATGCAACAAAAACTACGCCTATCCACCATGTCACCATACCCGTTATTGCCAGCAAGGTAATCATCAAGAGGCTTAAGCCAATCAGGAAGAGACACTCTTTGCTTATGAACGAATTTTTTATCTTAATTCCCCCCATTAAGCCGCACACTCCGATGATGAGCGGGATATTGTAGATGTTAGAGCCGATTATGTTGCCTAAAGCTAGGTGAGATGACCCTAAATAGACAGAAAACAGAGAACTCAGAAGCTCAGGTAAAGCTGTCACTGAAGCCACAAAAACTGTTCCAACAACCACTCTGCTGATGTTCAGGCAGGAAGATAGTCCAGAGGCGCCTCTAACTACTCTCTTGGAGCCCCAGTAAAGAATCAACAGACTCACTGCTAATGCTAGAATGCTCAGGACTAATGTTTCCACGAATACTCCACCGCATTTCCCATAGCAACTTCAAGGCGCCGATATAAACATATCTAAAGAATGACAACTGCAAGTGCAACAGCAACACCGAGTTTTTGGACCAAATGTAAGAATTTAATAGGGTTGCCGAGAAAAACAAATAGTGGATTCACATGGAAAACGGTTTCACAGGCAAACTCTTACGAGTCAACCTGAAAACAGAAAAAATTTCGTTTGAAACCTTAGAAGAGACGTTCTATCGCCGCTATTTTGGGGGCAGAGGACTAATCTCCTATCATCTACTCAAAGAACTGAAACCGAAAATCGACCCTCTTGGTCCAGAAAACAAGCTGATTTTCGCTTGTGGTCCCGTAACCGGCGCACCCGTCAGCGGCAGCGGACGCAACAGCGTAGGCGCCAAATCGCCCCTCACAGGCGCATACGGAGAATCAGAGGCAGGAGGCTTCTGGGGGGCAGAACTGAAACGGGCAGGCTTCGACGCCATCATCTTTGAAGGAAAAGCATCAACTCCCGTTTATCTGTGGATTCATGACCAAAAAGTGGAGCTTAGGGATGCTTCCCGTCTGTGGGGGCTGGAGATCAGGAAATCTCAGGAAACGATTCGAAGCGAATTGGGCGACAGCAGCGTGAAAGTGGCTCAGATTGGTCCTGGAGGAGAAAAGCAGGTACGATACGGTTGTGTAGTTAATGACCTGAATCATGTGGCTGGTCGATGCGGCATGGGAGCGGTTATGGGATCAAAAAACCTGAAAGCTGTGGCAGTCAAAGGAAGCAGCAGAGTCCCAGTTCGCAAACCAAAGCGGCTTGGAGAACTAGCCAAGTGGATGGCACAAAACGTGGAAAAACTTGCCCATGGCTTGCATACATATGGAACAGGGGACGCAATGGACGTTTATCTGGAGACTGGAAACCTTCCAGTTCGCAACTTCCGGGACGGCGACTTCGCAGAAGTGGACCAGATTTCGGCTCAAGCCATCAAAGAGCATGTGCGGGTTGGAATGGGAACCTGTTTCGCCTGTGTTGTCGCCTGCAAAAAAGAGGTCAAAGTGAAAGAGCCGTGGAATGTGGACCCAGAGTATGGCGGACCTGAGTATGAGACCTTGGCTTCTCTGGGGTCAAACTGTGGAGTATCCGACATCAAGGCGGTCTGTAAGGCGAATGAGCTGTGCCAAAGATACTCTATAGACACCATAAGCACAGGAGTCACAATCAGTTTCGCCATGGAATGCTTCGAGCATGGATTACTCACCAAAGAGGACACAGGCGACATGGACCTGAGTTTCGGAAACGCAGAATCCATGATTAAAATGGTTGAGTTGATCGGCGAAAAACGTGGCTTAGGCGCACTATTGGCTGAAGGAACAAAACGCGCTGCTGAGCACATCGGAAACGGCGCAGAGGAGTTTGCAGTTCACGTTAAGGGACAGGAAGTTCCCATGCATGACCCCAGACTGAAAAGAGGCGAGGCTCTGGGCTACGCAGTGTCTCCGACTGGGGCAGATCATGTTCACAATATTCATGACACGTTCCTGTATCCCCGGCTTCCCAAAAGCTACAACAGTCTAGGAGTCTTGGAGCCTGTGCCAGTTGAAGATTTTGGACCCAAAAAAGTGCGGCTGTACAAGATTGTTGGCGAGTGGCGTACCCTCAACAACTTTCTGGTTATGTGCCTGTTTACGCCATGGAGTGTCGTACAGAAAGTCGAGATTGTACGCTCGGTGACGGGATGGAACACCACAGCCTTTGAGCTGATGAAGGTGGTGGAAAGAGGAAACACGCTTACAAGAATCTTCAACAACAGGGAAGGCTTCACCGAGAAAGACGACTGGCTTCCCCCCAGATTCTTCAAACCCAAAACATCAGGCGCCCTAAACAAAACATCCGTGGACCCTGAAGCGTTACAGAAAGCAAAGCTTCTCTACTATGACATGATGGGCTGGACTGAACAGGGAATCCCAAAACAGAGTACATTAGAGGAACTGGACATTGCATGGGCAGCAGACAAAATATCTGCACAATAGACGAGTGATAAGCTAATATCCATCAGTTTTTTTATTAGTGGGTCACCTATACAGGGTAACGTTTGAAGGTGCAAGGTTTGCCTGTGAAGAGACAGAAATGGAGCGAAGATTTCGGTGAGTGGTTCCGCGACGTGCTCATAACCGCGGGCATAATGGATTACCGATATCCCATCAAGGGCTCGGGCGTGTGGATGCCCTACGGCTTCAAGATACGAAGAAACGTACTCGACATTTTACGCTATTTGCTAGATACTACAGGACATGATGAGACCCTGTTCCCGTTGTTGATTCCCGAAACCTCCCTAGCCCAAGAGGCTGCCCACGTGAAGAGCTTCGAGGGAGAATGCTTCTGGGTAACCCATGGCGGTTTCGAACCCCTGAAGGTCAGGTATGCCCTGCGCCCCACAAGCGAAACGGTTATAGCTCCTATGCTGAAACTGTGGATTCGCTCCCACGCAGACCTGCCCATGAAACTGTATCAGGTCGTAAACGTTTTCCGCCATGAAACCAAGGCAACCCGCCCCCTCATAAGAATGCGGGAGGTCGCCACCTTCAAGGAAGCCCACACCTGCCACGCTACAGGTGAAGAAGCCGAACAGCAGGTACAAAAGGCTGTTGAGCTCTACAAAATGTTCTTTGATATTGTTGGCGTTCCCTACGTTGTTTCCCGAAGACCAGACTGGGACAAGTTCGCCGGAGCCCTTTACACGATAGCCTTTGACATGTTATGCCCAGACGGCAGGGCTCTTCAGATTGGAACTGTACATAATCTGGGGCAAAACTTCGCCAAAGCCTTCGACATAACCTACGAAACCAAGGATGGCGGTCAGGAGCACATCTGGACGACCAGCTACGGGATTTCTGGAAGAGGAATCGCCGCAGTTTTGATTGCTCACGGAGACGACAACGGTGTTGTTTTGCCTCCAATAATAGCACCCATGCATGTGGCTATCGTCCCGGTTCCGTACAAGGGAAAAGAGGAGCAGGTAAACGAAGCCTGCAAAACTGTTGCCTCCAAACTTGAGGATGCGGGATTTCGGGTTGCGCTGGACTCACGGGGAGACTTGACTCCCGGAAACAAGTTCTATTACTGGGAGCTGCGGGGTGTTCCCATCCGAATCGAGATTGGTCCCCGAGACTTGGCGAATGGGGTGGTGACTATTGTCAGGCGGGACACGCTGAAGAAGCAGACATGGAGGATGGATGATGTAGTTTCGGCTGTGCAAACGTTTGCGGCGGAGATTACCCGTGACCTGAAGGCGAATGCTGAGGCGTGGATGAAAGAACGCGTTTACCGTGTTGACAGTTTGTCTGAGGCGAAACGTTTATTGAATAAGAGGGCGGGCATCGTTGAGGTTCCGTGGTGCGGCAAGGACGAGTGCGGTCACAGCTTGGAGGAAACTGTTGAGGCTCGCCTGCTGGGATTTCCCGAAGACACCACAGAAAAGGTGGATGGAGAATGTCTGGTCTGCGGAGAAAAGGCAGTGAACGTTGTAAGGGTTGCCCTAGCATACTAGCATCCAGAGAAGCTGTTTAATACGTTGTAACCACAATTTCTAAGAAAGCATGACTCGTTAAGGTATTTCAGCAGATGTTGAAGTGGAGAAGCTTGGAGGCTATGAATGGTTGCTGACGAAACTTAAACAGCGAGCCCAGCTGTGGTTCGCCTCAGAAGCGAAAATGCTTCATAAGTTGGGCTTGTCTCCAAATCAGGTAAGCATCCTAGGGATAGCCTTTGCCGCGCTTTCCGCCATCACTTACTGGCAGTGGGAACGTCATCCCCTCCTTCTGATACTGGCGCCCCTTCTGATGCTTGCCTCTGGCCTCCTAGACGCCCTAGACGGAGCCTTGGCGAGACTATACGGGGAAGCCACAAGCTTCGGCGGATTCTTCGATTCCCTTCTTGACAGATACGCCGACGCAATTATCCTGTGCGGAATCATCCTCGGAGGATTAACTGAAGTATCGTGGGGTCTCGCCGCGCTCGTAGGCTCCATGCTGGTCAGTTACGCTCGGGCAAGGGCAGAAGCTGCGGGAGTGAAAATGGAGTCCGTGGGCTTAGCTGAACGCGCTGAACGCATGGTGTTGCTGGCGTTAGCAAGTTTCCTCAGCTTTTTTTGGCTCGACGCTCTATGTTGGGGAGTTCTTGTTCTCGCGGTTCTCACAAATCTGACTGTAATTCAGCGGGCGATCTATTTCCGCAAGGCGTCACAATGACTCAAAAAGAAAGAAGTGTTTTGGTTTAGCGTTGGCTTCTTCTTGAGGTGCCTTTTCTCCGCTCGTTTTTCGAGCGCACCTTTACTACGCCACGATGCACTGCGCATGAAATGCAATAATATGTTGTTTCTGTGCGGCTGGCAATGTATGTGCCCGATTGACGAAGTTCCTTGTAGAGGCGCGAGTCCACTAAGGAGACTCTTCGTGAAACTCGTTTGGCTTTGTCGCGGGGAACTTGCTGACCGCAACCGCAACACTGAACCAGTGTGCCTTTGCCTTTGCTGCCTTTTGCTCGTCCTCTGGATTTTCGTTTAACTGGCATTATTTTTCCTCATATTCCTATTTTGAATGGGGTTTATTAAGTATCACCGGAAACGGTTCATATACCTTACGTTTTTTACGAGTTAACAGCTATTATGCTCGTGTGGGGCGCCTCAGTAAACCCCTTTTCATGTCGCCGTCATATTTAGGCTTAATTCAAAAGAATTAAATGAGTGCGGTTTTAATATGCGATAAAGCCAATTGTATACGTGAAGAATCGGTGATGTGCTTTGGGTCGGGTTGGTAAGGGCGTTAAATGCAGTGTAGTAGGCTGTGACAAAGATGCAGTTCGCTCCATCGCTCGAGATAAGGTGAGCGCCGCGGGACTAAAAGTTGATGGCTCTAGGCGCTCCTACCTCTGCAGGCTTCATTACAAAGAATACAAGAAGGGCAGCAAAAAAGATAAGATGCTTGAGAAATGGAGGTTCAGAGGCTGAGAATTCTCCAGTTGCATTCAAACTTCATAGAGTACGAAGTTGTAGAGAAGGAGATAGCATTAGCTGAGGAACCTGAGAAAAAACAGGATCGCCTCGAAGAACTCGCCGTACTATTCACTGCAGTCGAAGAGGGAGACACCGCAGACGTCGCCAAAAAAGCCATGGAAAACACTAAAGCGTCCCTCGACAAGTTGAAGGTTAACCGGATTCTGATCTACCCATACGCGCACCTAAGCAACAACTTAGCGAAACCAGCCGACGCCCTGAAGCTCATCAAAGAAATGGAAAAACTCGGCAAAGAATTAGGACTCGAAACATACCTGACTCCCTTTGGCTGGTGCAAAAAATTCTCGGTTTCTATTAAGGGGCATCCTCTAGCCGAGCACCTCAGAGTCGTATCCTCTGAATCGGCTGAGGAAGAGGTTGTCTGCGAAGCCCTGAAGGCGGAGGAGAAGCTCAAATCGTCCTGGTATATTCTGCAGCCCGACGGGGAAATGATTCCAGTAAGAGAATTCCGCTTCAAGGGATGCAAAGGCTTGGAGAAATTATGCAAGTACGAAATCAAGAAGGTCCGCGCTGTTCAGCAGGTTCCGCCTCACGTTTCATTGATGAAGCGGCTGGAGATAGCGGATTATGAGCCTGGAAGCGACCCCGGCAACCTCCGATGGTACCCTAAGGGGCGTTTGATTAAGTCGTTGATTGAGCAATATGTGAACGAGAAGGTTATAGATTATGGCGCAATGGAAGTTGAGACTCCAATCATGTATGATATCGAGCATCCAGCCATTGCACATTATCTTCAGCGGTTTCCTGCGCGCCAGTATCTGCTGTGCTCTGATAAGCGGGACTTCTTTTTGAGGTTCAGCGCCTGCTTTGGCCAGTTTCTTATGGTTCATGATGCCCAGTTCAGTTATCGGCAGCTTCCCCTGCGAATCTACGAGTTAACCAAGTATTCCTTCAGAAGGGAGAAGAGCGGAGAATTAACTGGCTTACGGAGGCTCAGATGCTTCACCATGCCTGACTGCCACGCTTTGGTTGCTGACTTGGATCAGGCGAAGGAGGAGTTTCTGGTCAGATTCAAGCTTTCCAAGGAGATTCTGGAGAACGGCTTGGAGCTGAGCAAGGAATCCGATTACGAGTTGGCGATCAGGGTGACGAAGGAGTTCTATGAGGAGAACAAGGATTTCGTTCTCTCCATGGTGAAGCTGTTCGGTAAGCCTGTTCTGGTTGAGATGTGGGAGGAGCGGTTCTTCTATTTTGTTTTGAAGTGGGAATTCAATTTCGTTGACAACCTGAACAAGGCTTCCGCCCTCTCAACCGACCAGATTGACATAGAGAACGCCCGACACTACGACATGACCTACGTTGACGAAAACGGCGAGAAACAGTATCCGCTGGTTCTCCATTGTAGTCCAAGCGGAGCCATCGAGCGAGACGTGTATGCGCTGCTGGAGAAGGCGCACAGAGAATCATTGAAGGGCAAGGCTCCGATATTTCCGCTGTGGTTGGCTCCCACTCAGGTGAGGATAGTTCCTGTTTCGGAACGGTTCCTTGGTGACGCTGAAAAACTGATGAAACAGATCGAAAGCAGCAGCATACGGGTTGACGTGGACGACAGACCCCTAAGCCTAGGCAAAAAAGTCAGAGCAGCCGAAAAAGAATGGGTAAACTACGTTATCGTCATTGGCGAAAAAGAATTAGGCTCAGATGTTCTGCCGGTAAGAGACAGGAAAGCCGGAAAGAAAGCCAGAGAAATGAAACTCCAAGAACTAATAAACGAAATAAAAGCAGAAACAGCAGACAAACCCTTCAAACCCCTAGCACTGCCAAAACTGCTGTCAAAGAGACCCCAGTTCGCATTCTGAGGCAGTCGCTTTCAAAAGGAATCTGGTGAATCTGAACAGGCGTTGATGTTAAGGTAAGCATATTAAAATTTAAATATCTAGCTGATAGTTTATGGTTGGAGTTTTCCTTTCGGAGGAGTGTTTGGTATGACTGAAGAGCTTCTCGTTTACATCGACGGCAAGTATTATCCTAAATCTGAGGCTAAAGTCTCTGTGTATGATCATGGTCTCCTGTATGGAGACGGCGTGTTTGAGGGAATCCGAGCCTACAACGGCATAGTCTTCAAACTGAAGGAGCACATAGACAGGCTGTACAGGTCTGCTCACCCCATCTTTCTTGAGATACCCCTAACCAAAGCTGAGCTTACTGAAGCCCTGCTGGAGACCCTCAGAAAGAACAATCTGACGAACGCTTACATCCGCTTAGTGGTCACGAGGGGCGTCGGAGACTTGGGGCTTGACCCCAGAAAATGCCCCAAACCCACAGTCATCATAATAACTGAACCCACACTTGTGTTGCATTCGCCTGAGAAGCTTGAGAAGGGGATAAGCACTGTGATAACTTGGGTGAGACGAAATTCTGTGGATGCTGCAACTCATGAACTAAAGTCCCTTAATTACCTAAACAGTATATTGGGTAAAATTGAGGCGAACAACAGTGGCGTGGATGAAGCCATTTGTCTTGACAAAACAGGGTTTGTTTGTGAAGGTGTCGGCGAAAACATTTTCATAGTGCGGGACGGCAAACTTTTGACTCCGCCGCTTTCTTCCGGGGCATTGGATGGAATAACAAGGGCGTTGATTATCCGGCTGGCGAAGAAGCTGGGAATCGAAGTTACCGAGAGGAACATCACTCCTAACGAGCTGTTCACTGCCGACGAGGCGTTTTTCACCGGAACCGCTGCAGAGGTGGCGCCTATACATGACGTGAACGGGCGGGTGATAGGCGCTGGAAAGCAGGGTCCAGTTACGAAGCGGATAATGCAAGAGTTCATGAATGCTCTTAAGAATCCGAATGAGGGGACTCCCATCCAGTAGAATCTGCGAGAAAATAGTATAGGGGCATCCCTGAAACTTTTTTGTTCAGAACCGTAACCGAATCTTTAGGGTACCTTCTACGGCAGTGTCTGCTGTTTGTAGCCGAGGTATCCTTCTGGAGTCTTAACCTGAATTCCAACAGTTTCTCCTCGGTGATCTGACCAGTCCCACAGGCACTTCAATGTGACAGTGTCGCCTATTGGAAGTGTGTACGGCAGTTCTGGCGTCGATTCCACGGGCACTTCTACGGTTGTGTAGTCTTCAAACATTATCTCAACAAGTGTGAGGTTGGCTGCGGCAATCGAGTTTTCGGAGTTTTTGACGGTGATGCTGAATCTTGACAGAGCGGAGGAGTCGAAGGTGGCGTCTGTGATCGATAATTGCGCTGCTTTAGGTGTGGTTTCGGTTCGATGGAATTCGTAGCCTTGTGATGTGTACACGTTGATTGTGGCGTTCACTCCCCGGTAGTGTGTCCAGTTCCATGAGCACACAAACGTTGTAGATGTGCCGGTGAGAAGTGTTACTGGAATTGGCGGGGTTGTTTCGCGTATGTTAACGTCTGTTCCGTTCTCCATGGTCACGGTTATCTTGGTGACTTTAAGGTCGCTAGCAGAAGTTGCTGGGTTCTTTATGGTTACGTTGAAGTGCTGGGTGTCAGTTGTGGTGAAAATGGCGGATGAGATTTCAAGCCCCACTGAGGCTGTTTCAACTTCGTAAACTGCGCCTGACCCTTCTTCAGCTACGATTATGACTTTTAGGGTTTCGCCAGCGTGGTCTCCCCAGTTCCAATCGCAAGTGAAGGTTTCCTCTTGCCCCTTATCCAGTTCGTAGGGCAGTTCGGGGTTTACGGTTAGAATGGCGTGGATTTCGTTGTCTTCGGTTGCAACCGAGATTTCTGTGATTTTTGCTTCTGTGGGGGAGTAGGTTGGGTTGAGGATGGTTATGTTGAATGTTTCCGCGTTTTGCATGTTTAGGTTGACGTCAACTACTGAGAGTGTGGTGTTTTCTGGGACTTTGATGTCGAGGTTCATGTAGTAGCCTGCCAGCAGGAGGTAGGAGAAGATGGAGCCGATTATCATGGCTAGAAGTAACAGAAGGATGAGGAGAATCTTTGAGATGGCGTTTAGGTTTCGGGCTGTTTTCACTTTTTTCCTCTCTTGTGCGGGTCCCTGATTATTGTGTTGGTTTTGGAAGTTTATTATAAATGTTTGTGGAGTATTTTAATTCTCTCTTGTTTCAGTAGGTTTTTTGTGCGCTTTCGGAACCTTGTTTAGCGGCATTTCCGAAAAGTGTTGAAGACAACATTCCGCTGTTATCTGTCTGCGGCTGCGCGGTTAGGTTGTTGCTGCTTTTCTTTGACAATTTATATAACAGTCTACGTGAAGAAGTATCTGCGGAGACATCGTGGAGAGGTCGCTTATGCATCTGCTTACTCTTAAGGACTGGTCCTCAAAAGAGGTTAAGGAGCTGATTGACAGTTCGTTGGAGATCAAAAGTAATCCGGAGGATTACGAGTTTGCCTTGGAGGGCAAGTCTCTGGCAATGATTTTTCAGAAGACCTCCACGCGGACTAGGCTCTCCTTTGAGGTGGGTATGACCCAGCTGGGAGGGCACGCCATCTACATGGATTGGATGACCACGAATCTGGTCTTAGCTGACCTGAGGGATGAGGCTCGGTCTATTTCTGGATACGTTGACGGCATCATGGCTCGGGTGCTGCAGAACTCGGATTTGCGGGTTATGGCTGAGGCTTCCAGTGTTCCGGTGATTAATGGCTGTGACGAGAAGTATCATCCCTGCCAGATTATCGCTGACTTGGTGACCATTAAGGAGAGGCTGGGGCGTCTGGAG
>Ga0315550_1000569_pt1 | contig 22735 bp, 18 predicted proteins | sample SalMarSW160190MG_2_FD_203100 | JGI IMG/M metagenome (GOLD analysis project Ga0315550, IMG submission 203100) | Salt marsh sediment microbial communities from the Plum Island Ecosystem LTER, Massachusetts, United States - Salt Marsh Sediment SW1601-90 ... | reverse complement strand
GTCCGCCGATACCTCGATCCGTGCCCGAACCTTGCCGTTCACCTGCACCACCAGCGTGATTGTCTCTTCGGCAGCCAGCGCCGCGTCCCACCCGGGCCACGGCTGTTGGTGCACACTGTAGGGTTTCTCCGTCCGCGACCATAGCTCTTCGGTGATGTACGGGGCAAAGGGGGCCAGCAGCAGGACGTAGGTGCGCACGGCCTCTGCCAGCTCCGCCGTGATGCCGTGCTCACGATGGTGCGCGCTCATCGCGTTCAGCAGCTCCATCAGCGCGGCGATGGCGGTGTTGAACTTGAAGGCCTCCACATCGGCGGTGACGCGCTGGATGGTTTGGTGCAGATGGGTGGTTAGTTTGGTGGTTGGTTGGCTGACTGGTTGGCTGGCGATGATCTCGTCTGCTAATCGCCACACGCGTTGCAGGAAGCGCTTTGCCCCGGCGATGCCGTGCGACGCTTGGGCGTCGCCACCCTCCCAGACGGTGTTGTTCTCGAACGGCGCCATGAACAGCAGGTAGATGCGCAGGGTATCAGCGCCGTGGGTCTCGGCGACACTATCGGGGGTGACGACGTTGCCCTTGGACTTGGACATACGCGTGACCTCACCCGTCTCTGGATCGCGGGCGTGCATCACACCCTGGCTACGTAGCTTGGGGAATGGTTCCCGAAATGGAATCAGCCCTGCGTCCGCCATCACCTTGGTCCAGAAGCGAGTGTACAGCAGGTGCATCACGGCGTGCTCCGCGCCGCCCACATACAGGTCGGGCGGACCCCATGCGGCCAGCGCTTGTGGGTCAAAGGGGCCGTCGGCGTAATGCGGGCTGACAAAGCGCAGCGCGTACCAACTGGAGCAGGCAAAGCCGTCCAGTGTGTCGGTCTCGCGCCGAGCCGGGCCGCCGCACTGCGGGCAGGTGGTGTGGACGAATTCGGGGACGTTCGCCAGGGGCGAGCGGCCATCCTGACCCGGCAGCCATTCCTCGATGTGTGGCAGCAGCACCGGCAGATCGTTCTCCGGCACAGGAACGGTGCCGCAGTCATCACAGTACACGATGGGGATCGGCGCGCCCCAGTAGCGCTGGCGAGAGATCAGCCAATCGCGCATGCGGTACTGGACCGTGCGCTGGCCGATGCCTCGTTCCTCCATCCACTCGGCGATGTATCCCTTGGCCTCTTCTGAGGGCAGCCCATCCCACGGGCCGGAGTTGACCATCGTGCCCGGCTCGGTGTAGGCGGCGTTTAGAGGCTCACCGTTCCAATCCAGCGGTGCTATGACGACCGGGATGGCAATATCGTGCCGCCGGGCAAAGTCCAAGTCCCGCTCGTCGTGGGCGGGCACGGCCATGATGGCCCCGCCGCCATAGTTCATCAGTACGTAATCGGCCACATAGATGGGGATACGCGCATCGTTCATCGGGTTGATGGCAAACGCCCCGGTAAACACACCGTCGCGGCCCGCCTGCGCTCGATCCATGTCGCTGCGGCGAGCGGTCTCTTCGGAGTAAGCGTCTACCTCGGCGCGGCGCTCAGGTGTGGTGATGGCAGATCGTTCCGATCCGGCCACCAGCGGGTGCTCCGGCGCCAGCACGGCGAACGTCATGCCATAGACGGTGTCGATGCGGGTGGTGTAGACGGAAAAGGTCTCGTCGGTGCCCGCCACCGCCATCTCGAACGTGACCCCCTCGCTGCGTCCGATCCAGTTGCGCTGCATTGCCAGGATGTGCTCTGGCCAGTCCAGCCTCTCCAGATCGGCCAACAGCTCGTCGGCGTAGGCGGTGATGCGAAAGTACCACTGCTCCAGGTCGCGCTTGTGTACCGGCCCGTGGCAGCGCCAGCAGGTTCCGTGCTCGATCTGCTCGTCGGCCAGGACGGTCTTGCACTCTGGGCACCACCACTGGCGGCCCGTGGCGCGGTAGGCCAGCCCGCGCTTGTACAGCAGCAGGAAGAACCACTGCGTCCAGCGGTAGAAATCGGGCGTGCTGGAGTTGATCTCCCGTTCCCAGTCGTAGGAGCAGCCGATGCGCGTCATCTGGCGGCGATAGTTGGCCGCGTAGCGCGTGGTCGTCTCGCGCGGGTGGACACCCTTCTTGATCGCCTCGTTCTCCGCCGGCAGCCCGAAGGCATCCCAGCCCATCGGATGGAGCACGGCGTGTCCCCTCATTCGATGGTAGCGTGAGATGACGTCGGTGGGCACGTAATTGCGCCCGTGGCCCACGCTCAGGCCGTCGCCGGAGGGGTAGGGGAAAAAGTCGAGGCAGTAGAAGGTTGGTAGACTGGTATCTGGTAAACGGGTAGTTGGGTCGGGTGTGCGATAGATGCCGGTTTCGGCCCAGCGGTTTTGCCATTTGGCCTCGATGGCCTGTGGATTGTAGGTTTCTACTTGGTAAGCCCCATTTGCTCATACCTCCTTGGATTTGATGTAGGGCGGCAGGCAACCGCAGGTTGCACGCTAACCGCCGGTTCGGAGAATTGCCGGGTCGGATAGCAAATCCGACCTACTGTGGCATAACCGTGATGGCCTCATTCCCGGCTAGTTCCTGGACCGGAGGCGCATCGACCAGAGTGAATTGCCTCAGTAAGAGACGTTCTGTAGTGAACGCGGGTTGTTTATCCATTTGCTCCTCCTTGTGTCGTTCTTCGCCATCGCGTACCCGATGGGGTGTCCTCGATTTCATAGCCGTGTCGCCGGATGGTTCTGCGCAGCGCATCGGCGGTTACCCAGTCGCGGGCGGCACGGGCGGCCTCGCGTTGCTGGATCAGCGCGGCGATCTCGGCGGGCAGCGTTTCGTCGACTTTGACGGCGTTGGCCAGTTTCAGTCCGAGCACCTGGTCAAAGTTCAACACTGCGTCGAGCAGCGCGCGTTTTTCGGCTCCATCAGTGGCTCGATTGGCTGCGCGGATCGTCTCCCACGTCACGGCCAATGCCTCGGGGGCGTTGAAATCGTCGGCGATGGCGGCTTGGAAACGTTCGGTGAGTGCATTCTCCCTCCCCCAGTTTGGGGGAGGGCTGGGGTGGGGGCTAACCGCTCGAGTCTCATCGGCCAAACGGCGCACGTTCTCCCGCAGGCTGCACAGCCCTTCAGCGGCGCTATCCATTCCGGCCCACGAGAAGGTCAGCGGCACGCGATAGCTGGCGGTGAGACAGTGGGTGCGAAAGGCCAGCGGATCGAACCCGCGCGCGGCCAGGTCGCCGACCACCAAAAACTCGCCCGACGATTTGGACATGCGCCGGTCGTCCTCGCTCCAGCGCAGGAAGCGCCCGTGCATCCAGACGTTGACGAACCGCTTGCCGGTGGCCGCCTCCGATTGGGCGACCTCGTTAGGGTGGTGGGTGGCGATGTGATCCTCGCCACCGGTGTGCACGTCCAGTGTCTCGCCCAAGTATTTCATGCTCATCGTCGAGCACTCGATGTGCCAGCCGGGAAAGCCGCGCCCCCAGGGGGAATCCCACTGCATGATGTGGGTTGGCGTCGCCTTGCGCCACAGGGCAAAGTCGGCCGGGTGGTGCTTCTCCGGGTTGACCTTGACGCGGGCGCCGGCGCGCAGCTCATCCAGGGTCTGTCCGGAAAGCCGCCCATAGTTTGGGAAGCGGCTGACGTCGAAATAAATGCCGTCTCCGATCTCGTAGGTGTAGCCTTTGTCCTCCAGCTGTTGCACCAGCTCGATCATCTCCGAAATGTGCTCGGTGGCCTTGCACACGACGTGCGGGCGTAGAATGTTGAGCGCGGCGCAGTCCTCGAAAAAGAGCTGTGTGAAATGCTCGGCGATCTCCCACGGGTCGCGGCCCGCCCGCCGCGCGCCGACCAGCATGCGGTCCTCGCCCTCGTCGGCGTCGGAGGTGAGGTGCCCCACGTCGGTGATGTTCATCACCTGGCGCACCTGGTAGTCCAGGTACTCGAACCCGCGCCGGATCAGATCGGCAAAGATGTAGGTGCGCAAGTTGCCGATGTGAGCCTGGTCGTAAACGGTGGGGCCGCAGTTGTACATCCGCACCCTGCCCGGCTCGATGGGGCGAAAGGCCTCTTTGTGGCGTGTCATGGTATTATAGATCTGGATGTCCATCGTGCTTGCTCCTGGTAACGAAAAAGCCTCCCGCTTGGGGAGGCTTTGTAGCAGATAGATTGAACCCGGCGTCAGCGCGCTCCCAAGCGATGATGGCCCCTCTCAGAGAGGAGCTTATCACAAAGGCTCATCAGGGTGCTGGCGAAAGGTTGGGTCGTCATTTAATTTTCCTCAACTGACCACATTCTACCACAGTTTTTGGGTGATGACAAGAGTTTTTCTCGTAAACGGTCTAGCGCCTGCCCCGCTTCATCAGCCCCAGCAACCCAAACAGGCCAAAGGCGGCGATGGCCACACATATCGGCAGAACGATAGGAGCAAGCTTCTCTATGTCCTCGACCTCGTTCACCAGGCCGGTGCCAGAGTCCGAGTAGGCCTTGATGTCATCCCAATACACCGACTCCTCTCCAGCCCCTTCTGCGTAGAGATGTATGGCGATGCTGTTGGTTCTTGGAGGAATGGTCGCTGTACCAGAGACTGGGGCCCATCCATCGGTCGGGCTGGGCACGGAAGGCGTTGGTTGCCACTGGAGGGATTCACTGCAGCTTGGATCGGCGTAAAAGTGCGCTTCCAAGCGGATTAGGCTGACCGTGGTGGCGTTGGTGTTGACGTATCCGAACAGGGTCAGTTGTTTTTTCCCGTTGGAGGCCGGCCACGTTTCGATCAGGACGCTCACGTCGGCGCACTGTACGACGTCGCTGGCGTCCCATTGGCTATGGATGGTCGTTTGAGCAGCGCCGCTCCCGGCACGCACGGTCGCCGTGGTGTGGTGCAGGTCGCCTTGATTAACGGTCCACCCACCGACGTCTGTCTCGAACCCGCCGTTCTGGACAATCTGGTGGGTTTGGGCGCTGGCTGGTATGGCGAGCACTAGGTACAGGGCCGCCGTTATCGCGATCCATCGAATGGTGCTAATTAGGAGTCCTCCTAGAGGTGTTCGCAAGTTGACGATGGATGAGACTGGTGCCTGAGCTTGCCATGAGTGTACAATGAAATTATAGCTCACGAATCTTACGAATGATATTGCGTGTGAAGGTTCCCTTGCTATCGCGCACAGTATACACCCTTTGAGATTATACGGTACCGGAAGCACACGAAAGACATCGGGCGCCGTCACTCTGACGGCGCCCGACTAAAGCACGTTTTTTCAGTAGAGTCATCCAGCATACGCCTTGTGAAAGGTGGGTTGCTGCACCGGGGTTCTTGGACAAGGCGCGACTGCAAGGGGGCCGAACGAAAAGTCGCGTAATAGCGCTTGTAGCTTGCCCGCAGTGCAGCCCAGCTTGTAATAGTGCGTGAAGCGATACAGGGCTGGCAGTTCTTGTGATATTCTAGGGTGATCGGGGTCCAGTTCCCACGGGTGAAAGTAGAACACGGCCGGCTGCCCGTCGGCGTTGAGTCGTTCTACGGCACTCCGTATCAACCTATACGGCAACAAGCGGGCGTAAAAATCGCCGCCAAAGGGCAGGTTGACGTTGCCGATGGGGACCGTCGAGACAGGATACTCGGCCAGCTTGGGGGGATAGTTTGTGAACACTGGATAGGGAAAGCGGTCGGCGTCAGGGATGCCATAGCGTGGGTTATGCGCGGGGACAATGCTGGAATTGCGCGTGATGCCGGCCTTGACCAGGATGGGCAAGGCCCACAGATTGCGGTTGGTGATGGGAAAAAAAGGCGCGCGATAGCTCTTGACCGGCTGGCCTGCAATGGAGTGAATCGCCGACAGCGCTTTGTAGAGGTCATGGGCAAAATCGGCGGGCGATAGATGGTACACCAGCGTGTGCTGGTAGCCGTGAGTGGCGATCTCATGGCCCGCGTCGGCGATCGAACCCAGGAGCGAGCCGTATTCGTCGGCCAGCGAACCGAGGATAAAGAACGTGGCCCTGACCTGGTGGGCGTCGAGGATGTCGAGGATGCGCAGGAGACCGACCTGCAAGCGGTGGGGCAGGTGGCGTTGTTCTGCTGGGGAAAGGCCGAATCCGTGGAACCAATCCTCGACGTCAAAGGTCAGTACGTTGCGGATGCCTGTTCCATTGTCACGTTGCGATTGATTCATATACGTTTTCGATCCGCTGCACCATTCTGGTAGCTGTGTATCGCTGCTCTACCTGTCGCCGCCCGGCCTGGCCCATCCGGCGGCGGAGGGTGGGCGACTGTAGCAGGCGATTGATGGCGCCGGCGAGGGCCACAGCGTCACCAGGGCGAACGAGCAGGCCGGTGTGGCCGTCGACGTTGACCGTCGAAAGACCGGGGAGATCGCTGCAGATCACAGGCCGGGCGCAGGCTTGGGCCTGGAGAATGACCAGGCCAAAGGCTTCGCTGCGGTAGGTAGAGGGCAAGATGGCCAGGTCGCAAGCGCGATAGTGGGCCACGAGTGTGTCGTCATCGACCGGGCCGATGAGGTTAACCTTGCGCTGTAGGTCGAGGTCCTGAACCTGGCGGCGTACCTTTGGAGCCAGCGGGCCGCGGCCCACGATCAGCAAGGTGGCGTTCACGTTCTGCATCGCGGCGATGGCCACATCGAGTCCCTTGTAGTAGCATAGCCTGCCGACGAAGAGCACGATGGGGCCGGGATACGCGTTTCGGATGCGGGCGGCGAGCGATTCTGCGCCGGCGCCCGGCGTGAACTGCTTGATTGGAATGCCATACGGCACGACGTGGCATTTGGCTCGAAAGGCGGCGAGGTGCGGGGAGGTATCCAGATAGCTCCGAGTGCCGACCAGTATGGCGCTGGCGCGATGCATCATCGCGCGCTGCCAGGGCAAGTAAAGCTGCAGCAGCGCGCGTGGCTTGACAATGTCGTTGTGGTGGCCCAAGACGATGGGCGCCGCTGGCCGGGCTAGCAAACACGCCGTGTATGCCATCGGGCAAGGGTGATGCAGGTGGACAATGTCCGGGCGCAACCGCCTGATCCAGCGGGGCATGCCCGGGCAAAAGGGAGTACAGTAGCGGCCATAGGCGGCGGCACGCACGACCGGGATGCTGAATATCGTCTCGCGTCGCGTGAATGGCCCCGGCGCCGAGACCAAGACGACGTGCTCGTAGGTATCGGACGCGGTTCGCGCTAACGTCAGGATGTGGTCTTCTATGCCCCCGCGTTTTGGGAAAAAATCTTGATAGATGTGCAGGACGCGTCGTTTCATCGCGTGCTGTGCCTCTCGAGTCTGTGTGAGGTCGTTGTGTGTTTTGCAGACAATCCTTATACGCGAGGTGGGGGGAAAAAGTTTGGTTCCCGGGAACTAGAGAATGTCGCTCCCTAGATGGGAATCGCTGCAGCGACGAACCGCCGGACGCCATCTCCTTGATGGCATCCGGCAGCCTTGTGAGGAAAGGGCAAGAAAGGCCTTGCTATGGATTGGGTTGCGGCGTGCTCTTTTTGTTTGCTTGCCTTCTCGTCCAACGCCGCACGATCCAGGCGATGAAGGCGACGACGATCACGGGCGGGGCCACCAGCGGCACGACGACGATGCCGAGCCAGATGGCCAACTCGGCCAGGGCGCACAGGATGGCGCCCAGCGTTCCTCCGGCCTGCTGGATAGTGTCGCCGGGGTCCCAGGGTGGTTTGGGCGTCGGCGTGGGTGTCGGCGTGGCGTCCGGCAGCTCGGGGTTGAGATCGACGGTGATGGTGGAGTAGGCGGCGCGGTCAAAGAGATAGTTCATCCGGCCCTGCACCAGTGCGATCTCCTCCTCGACGACCTTTAGCTCCTCGTTGATCGTGAGCGCTTCTGTGACCGTCGTCGTCTGATCGAGGAAGGTGCGGATGCGGTCGCGGGTGGCTTCCAGGTTCTCCAACCGCGATTGCAGGTCGACGTACTCGTCGGTGACGTCTTGTCCGGAGGCGTTCTCGTCCGTCACGCGCACGGCCAGGCCCCGCAGGCGGCGCATCGCCGCCTCGAACTGGTGGGCGGGGACACCGATAGTGATGGTGGCGTATTTGTAGTTATCCCCCAGCCACTCCTGGTACCACACGCGGGAGCTGAGGATGTAGCCGCCGGTATCGGCCGCGATCTGGGCGGTGCGGTCGATGGCGTTGTCCGTATCGGTCACCAGCAGCGACAGCTCGGCGTTCTTGATGATCAGGCGGTCGGAGCGGTAAGGGAGGGTAAGCGCGTCATAGTTGATGGGGGTGTCCTCTCCCGAGGCGGCGACGGCGGCCTGTGCAGTGGACAACTTCTCTGTGCCCACCTCCACCGTCACTACTACCGCTTCTCCTTCTACTTCCACAACTTTGGTGACCGCGACTGCATGCTCTACCATCAATGGTTCTGCCGGGCAGCAACTCACGAGTAGGGCTAGGGCAGCGATGGTGACCAGCAGGGCCAATACGATTCGGGTTTTGGCGAACATTTCTTCCTCCTGTGTTCACTCACTCACTCACTCACTCACTCACTCACTCAAGCTCGCTGCCCGGTCGACCAGGCCGACGAACTCGGTCACGGCCTCGTCGCCGGGCAGGTACTCGGCGACGCGGTGGGCTTCTCGTGCCACGTTCTCCAAGCTCGAGCCCTTGGCCCAGTAGCTGTTGCGTAAAACCTCGGCGTACTCGGCCACCACGGCGGCCAGTTGGAAGCGGGGTGCGGCTTCCCCAAAGGTCGGCGCAAAATCGGCCTGGGCGATGGCGCGGCTGATCTCGACTGCCTCGCCGCTATCGGGCTCTTGGTAGCGCACGAACACGGTGAACGCCACCTCGTGCTCCGGGGCGTCGGGCTGGAACTTGAGCTCGTACAACGCGGTGACGCTGTGTCCGGCGCCGATCTCGCCGCCGTCCACCGAGTCGTCGCGAAAGTCCTCGTCCGCCACGTCACGGTTCTCGTAGCCGATGAGGCGATAACGGCTGATTGTGCCGGGGTTGAACTCGACCTGCACCTTGGCGTCCTTGGCGATCACCTGCAGCGTGGAGGTCAACTTGTGGACAAACACTCGCTCGGCCTCCTTGATGTCGTCGACGTAGGCGTAAAAGCCGTCGCCCTGGTCGGCCAGTTGCTCCATCAGCACGTCGTTGTAGTTGCCCATGCCGAATCCGACCGTGGTCAGATAGATGCCCTCGTCGGCGTAGGTGCTGATCTGCTCCATGATCGAGTCGGGGCCGGTGTGCCCGACGTTGGCCACGCCATCGGAGCACAGGATGACGCGGTTGATGGCCTCGGGGTCGTAGGCCTCGGCGGCCATCTGATACCCGAGCACCAAACCTTCCTCGGCGTTGGTTGAGCCATCTGGGCTCAGGCGATAGATCGCGTCCAGTATGCGCTCATAGTCCTCGCCGATGGCGGTATGTTCCAACACGATGCGGGCGCGGGAACCGTAGACGACGATGCCGACCTTGTCGCTGGGCCGCAGCTCGCTCACCAGCAGTTGCAGCGCGTCCTTGACCAGTTCCAGCCGGTTCTCCATGTCCATCGAGCCGGAGACGTCGATTACGAAGGTGAGCACGACGTCCTTGCGCTCCTCCGGGGGCACCGTATATCCCTGGATGCCGATGCGCACCAGGTGATACCGCTCCTCGCTGAAGCGAGACGGCGCGCCGTCGATGTGGATGGCAAAAGCGCCGTCGTTCTCACTTGGCGGCTCGTATCCCTGGTCAAAGTAATTGACGTACTCCTCGACGCGCACGGAATCATCGTCGGGTAGGTAGCCGTCGCCGATGTAGCGGCGCATGATGGTGTAGGAGCCGGTGTCCACGTCGATGGCGAAGGTGGACAGGTAGTCGTCCTCGGTGTCGATGAAGGGATTGACGCCATAATCCTCGAAGAACACGTCTCCGTAGGGCTTGTCGTTGGGCTCGGTCTCGCCGCCAGTGGAGGGGCCAGGACCAGCGTCGGCTTCCGCTTCCGGCACTGCTGTGACCATAGCCAATTCGCCCTCTTCTCTGACTACTACGGTCTTTTTGACGACTAATTCCGGCATTGGCGCGGCCGAGGGACAGCAGCCTGCCAGCAGCGCGGCGGCTGTGGCCAGTAGGGCCAGTGTGACATACGGTTTGGTAATCATTTCGCTTCCTCCTTTTGAATGTGATGAGCGGCTCTCTGGTGGCCGCTTCTATGGGGTTACATGCAGTTCTACAGAAAAAAGTTCATGGCTTTTGTAGGACAAGATGACATCTTGTCCCACAGGTAGGAAACGGAAAGGGTTACAGATTGTAACGCTACTGTAACCCGCGCCCGTAGAATCTGTGCTATGATGAAGTGAGCAAACGCTTGTCGTGTGGAGGTCGGTGTGACGGCGATGGACGACAGTCCGATCAAGGCCCTGATGATCGAACATGATCTGAAGTATGCCTGGCGGCTGCGGGAGATGCTCTCGCAGGTTCCGGGCGCCTTGTTCCACCTGGAGTGCGCCAGCCAGCTCTCGGCGGGCCTGGACCGCCTGGAGATGGGCGGCATCGACGTGGTCTTGCTGAGCCTCTCGCCGCAGAACGCGCTAGGTTTTGACGCCCTGGCCCAGGTGCAGGCGCAGGCGCCCGATGTGCCGTTGATCGTGATCGGCCTGCACGACGACCAGGCGCTGGCCATGAAGACGATCCGCTGGGGTGTGCAGGATTATATCGTCCGCGGGCGGGTGGATGGCACGCAACTGGCGTGCTCGATGCGCTACGCCATCGAGCGCAAGCGCATGGAGACGGTGCTAGCGCAGCAGTACCACGAGGTGGGACTCCTCAACCGGGCCATTCAGGCCTTTAACTCTTCCCTCGATCTGGATCACGTGTTGGCCACCGTCTTGGAAGAGACGCGACATCTGTTGCAGGTGGTGGCGTGTTCCATCTGGCTGGTCGAGCTGGAGACGGGCGACTTGGTCTGCTGGCAGGCTACCGGCCAGAAGGGCGACGTGGTGCAGGGATGGCGGCTTTCGCCGGGAGAGGGCATCGCCGGCCTGGTGGCTGTCGAGGGGCAGAGCCTGATCGTGCCGGATGCTGTGGTGGACGAGCGTCACTTCGGGGGGTTGGACCAGTTGACCGGGCTGGAGCTGCGCTCTATATTGACCGTGCCGTTGCAGGTCCGGAACAGGGTGATCGGCGTGTTGCAAGTGCTGGATTCAAAGCCTGATCGTTTCAGCACGGCCGATCTGACGCTGTTGGAGCCGCTGGCCCTGGCCGCAGCGGCTGCCCTTGAGAACGCGCGGCTGTACGAGGAGACGGAAAGGCTGCGGGCGTTTAACGAAAAGATCGTGCAGGGTATGGAGGAGGGGGTTCTGCTCGACGATGCGACGGGGCGCATCACGTTTGTCAATACCAGGGCGGCGAAAATGTTGGGGTACACCCCCGAAGAGTTGGAGGGGCAGCATCGCATGGTCATCCTGGCGCCCGAGTGTATGGTCGCGATCGAGGAGGAGAGCGCCAAGTGGGCGAAGGGTGGTTCCAGCCGGTACGAGGCAGAGCTGCTGACCAAGGAGGGCCAGCGCGTGCTCGTCGTCGTCAGCGCCAGGCCGATGTTCAACGATGGGCGTTTTGCGGGCGTGCTCTCGGTACTGATCAATCTCAACGGGCACAAGCCGGCAAGCTAGTGAGCTCATAGTCGTAGCCGCGATTTCCGAATCGCGTGCATTGTGTCACAGACACACCCGGCGCGATTGCGAAATCGCGGCTACAGATCAGGCTTTGGCGCTATGGTGCCTCTATGACTGTCACCTCCGACGCGACCACATCCGACATTCCCTTGCTCGCGGCGTTCACTCTGAGCGCAAAGTCGCCGACGTCCCCAGCGCGGATGACGAACGCGGTCGATGCAACGCCGCTCGGCGGCAGGGTGAGTGCCTGGGGCGGCGATTCCAGCGTGTACCAGCCGGCGGGCTGTGGCGAGAGCTGTATCGTCTGCGCCCGGTCGAGGTAGTTGTAGAGCGTGACGGTCACGGTGACCACCTCGCCCTGGGTGACCGTCTGCGGCAGGTCGAGCTGGGCGAAGAAATCCTGAAAGACGACGATGTCGTAGGTGGCGGTGCCCAGGTCGCCCTCCCGCGTTGAGGCCAGCGCCGTCAGACGCCAGGTGGTGACGCTGTCGGCCAGCGGGAGATCGAGCGCCAGCGTGCCGTCCTCGCCCGTGATCGCCTCGGGGACCCAGTATAGCGTCTCGGGAAAGACCTGGCGCAGGGGGTACGGCTCGGTTGGGAGGGGTACCGTGGTAGGGACCGGCGTGGGCGGCGGCAGTACCGGCGTTGTGGTCGGTTCTGGCGCCAGTGTCGCCTCGGCTGCCGGTTCGGTTGGTTCGGTCGTCGCCATCTCTGGTGGGGCGATCACCTTGGTGGGTTCGGTTTCTACTTCTACAGTCACCACTACCTCCTCTCCTTCCTTTTCCACGATTTGGGTGACCACGACCTCTTTCTCGACCACCTCCGGCGCCATCGCTGGGCAGCAACCGGTCAGCCAGCCCACTGGCCCGGCGTAGACGGCCGGGTTGCCCAGCGCGCGGGTCAGGTCGGAGGCCGCGCCGGGGACGAAGGGCAGGTACACGGCCAGGGGAATCAGCAGCAGGGCCAGCACTGTGGTCGCCCAGCCGGTGGCGCGCCGCCCTTCCAGCACCCATCCCTGGCCCAGCGTCGCCAGGGCGATCACCGCCAGCAAGAAGGTGATCACGATCCACGCGATCACCACACCGGCCGGATCGCCGCCGCGTGCGGCCAGGGCCACCAGCAGCCCGGCGAGGACGATGTAGGCCGCCAGCAGCCCGGCTGCCAGTTGCGCGCGCGCGTCTCGCCTGTGCCAGCCGTGGACGGCCAGCCATATCAGCAGGGCGACGATCGTCACCAGGACGGCCACCGGAGCGCCGATGCCCAGCACGGCCCACAGCAGCAGCATCACGCCGCCGGCGATGAGCCCGATCACCGGCGAAGCGACGAACAGGATCAAGGCGCCGATGAAAACGCGGCGCAGCGCGCGTTTGAGGCAACCGCTCAGCCGCAGCCCTTGCGCCACCACGCCGCTCAACAGCAGCGGCAGCGCGGCGAGCACGAGACCGAGGCGGTTGGCCAAAGCGGAGCGAGCGACTCGTGCGATGTCCTGCGCAGGCTTGGCGGTGGAGGTTTCGGCGAGGGAAAAGTCTGTCCCAGGCACCCCGGCCCAGGCGGCGCGGGCGGCTTTTTCCTGTGTCTCGCGCATTTCTTCTTCCGCGTCTAGCAGCGTGGGCACGTCGAGGCCCTGTGTGCCTCGTTCGGCCAACTTCTCTTCTAGCAGGAAGTAGGCCCGCACAAAGTCCGGTGGCCACGCCTCCAGGGCGTAGACCGACTCGTCGACGATGCCGATACCCAGGGCGGTTTGAGTGGGTTGGTTGATCGGTTGGTTGGTTGAGGTGAGGGTAGTGCGGATTTGTACGTGTGCGGTCTCGCCGGGGTGGTAGGACTCTTGGTCGGCGCTCACGGCCACGGCGACCTGGCGCGGCGCGTCCACGATCACCAGGCGCGTGTCGCGCACGAAGGTGTCGGTGCCGCCGCTGGCGTCGGTGCCGCCGCTGGCGGCAATGGCGTAAGCGTGGAGTTCGAGCGTGCCGACCATGGTGCCGTCCAGGTCGAGGGCAAAGGTGGCCCTCCCGTCTTCGACCGGGGCCGAGAGGGTGGCGATCGTCTGGTGGGTTCTAATGACGTCCAGGTAGATCGTCTGAGTGGATTCGTCCAGTCCAGAAGCCAGCACCTCGGCCCGCAGCGTGTCGCCGACCTCATAGGCGACGCGTTCGGTGCGCAAGAGGAGCACCTGTGGTAGACTGTCGCGCTGGAAGCTGAACGCAGCATCGCCCTGGTTGCCCCGCGCGTCTTTGGCCCGGATCGTGATCTGATCGGACGCGCCCGGCACATAGCGGAATTCGGCCAGTCCGTAAGGGCCGGTGGTCAGGGTCCGGCTGCGGTCCTCTGCCTCGACGGTTAGCGTCGTCTGGGCTGGCTGTCCGTCGGGGTAGGCGGTCATGATAAAGACGACGTTTTCGACGCCGGGCTTGAGTTGGCCGCCCTCGGGAACGGCGCGGATGAGGAGCGTCTGCGCGGATACGGGAAGAAAGTGGCGCATGCCCGCCCGCTGTCCGGCCGTGTCGACCACGTTGGCTTCCAGGTCGAAGAAGGCCGACTCCGCCGTCGTCGACGCGCCGAAGGAGGCCGGCAGGACGAATTCGAACCTAAAGACGCCATCCGCGTCGGTCTCTCCCTGCACGATGCGATCCGGGTCGCCGCGCGGCGACGTGGTGTAACCCTGCAGGGTCACCTTGCCGCTGACCACCGGCTGGCCGAAAAAGTACGCCGCCTGCACGGTCCCGGTCACGCGCTCGCCGGGGGCGTAATAGTCGCCCTCGGTCTCCAAGGTGACGTGGAAGGCGGGCCGGTCGTAATCGCCCACGGTGACGGTACGTTCAGAGATGGTATTGTCCAGGCTGGTTTGCAGCGTATACTGGCCGTGCAGAGCGTCGAGTGGCAGCGCGAAATCGAACGCGGCGATTCCGAACTCGGAGGCGTTGCCTGTATAGTCTGCTAGCCTCTGGCCTTGGGGGCCGTCGACGGTGAAAGCGATCTGCCGACTCGCCGCCGGTTTGAGGTTTACGGCGTCGAGAGCCAACGTGCGCATGTGGATCGTCTGACCGGGACGGTAGGCGGGCTTATCGGAATTGAGGAGCAGTTTGTAGTCGCGCTCGATGACGATAGGGCTCACGATTCGATCCGTGCCGCCTGCCGAGACCGTCTCGACCACCAGGTCGGCCTGACCCTGCAGATCTTGTGGCACGGTAAAGCTGACGTTCGCGGTGCCGCTGGCGTCCGTCTGGCCGGTGTAGACAGTGCGGGCCTGTCCCGGCGCGCGTCCGATCTTGACCACGACGTCTGCGCCCGCGATGGTCTCCACTTCCTCGGTTGATTGGACGATGACGCGCAGCGCCGCCTGGCTGCCGGGAGCCAGTTGATTCTGGCCCAGCACCAGCGTCTGGTGTGGCGCGGCCGGCGCGGGCAGGCTCAGCACCTGGGCGGTGTTGACGGCAAAGAAGAGGATCAGCACGGCCAGCAGCCCCTGGGCGATCAAACCGCGCCGCTGCCACAATCCCAACCACGGACGCCGCCGCGTGCGTCTCTCTAATCGCTGGCGGAGGAATTCCCGAATCCGTTCGTCCGCTTCTGTGGGCAGGCGCACGGGGGAAAGGGCGGCGTCGAAGGTAGCGCCTAATTCCTGGCGCAGTGCGCGCAACCGTTCGAGTTCGGCGGCGCAGCGGGAGCATTTCGCCAGGTGGGCTTCCACCTGTGCTCGTTTCCGCTCGTCCAGTTCCTCGTCCAGGTATGCGAGTAGTTCAGACTCGACGTGCGCGTTCATCGCGTGTACCTCTGATTTCCAACCAACCGATTCTGTCGATCACTCGCCTCTCGATTCCAGCTGCTCCTTCAGCTTAAGATGGGCGTAATACAGCCGCGACTTGACGGTGCCCAGGCTGACAGACAGCGTCTCGGCGATTTCGCCGTAGGATAGACCCTGCTGGTAGCGCAGCAGCACGGTGACGCGCTGCTCCTCGGAAAGCGTATCCACTGCCTGCCACAGCCCGACCGCTTGTTCTCGATCCAGCGCGACCTGTTCTGGATTGTGGTCGGGGTTTGGCTCTGGGATGTGCTCGAGCCGCTCCTCGATCTCGTCCCAATCTGCTGTAGACGGGCGCTTGCGCCGCATCCGCGAGCGGCAGCGATTGACGGTGACACGATAGAGCCAGGTCTCGAAGCGCGCTGGCCCGGCGACATCATAGTTCGGCAGCGCGCGCAGTACATCGAGGAAGGTTTCCTGCACCGCGTCCTCGGCCTCATCGCTGTTGCGCGTGGTGAAGAAGGCGACGCGATAGACATAGTCCTTGAATCGATCATACAGTGCCTCGAATGCCCTGGGCTGGCCGCTCTGGAAGCGACGAATCAGGTCGCTCGTCGGAACGCCCATCTCTTGCGCCTTTTCGCCGATTCGGGCGCCGACGCGCTTGGCGAACGAGGCGACGCGAGAGACGCATTTGCTGGCACAGTTACAGAGGATCGTCAGGATCCCTGGCTGGCTGTGCCAAAAGTGGCCGAGCGGGCCTTGAACAAGCACGGCTACCTTGGACATCGGTATTATCGTACTCTATAAGTTACATGCGGTCAAGCACGGAGAGGTTCAATGCGATTTATAGATCGCGGAGGAGCGCGCCGAGGATGAGGAGACCCCCGGCGGCGGCCAGCAGGATAGTGATGAGGGATTGTGATATCGACAGAAAACCCAGCGCGCCAAAGAGGCCGACGATGTAGAGAGCGACGGCGATGAGCAGGGTGCCCTTGCGTGGCGCGCGGGTGTAAAGCAGGCTGCGTTTGCGGGAGGATCGACGTCGTGTCATGGATTTATCCTTTCATTGCTTGCCAGACAAAGAGGAGGATCATCAGAACGCTGATACTGCCCTGCACGATTCCCGATAGGGCGCAGCCGATCAACCACCCGCCGCAGGCTTTGAGCGCCTCGCGCCAATCGCCGCGTATGTACCGCTCGACGAGAAAGACGCCGAGCAGGGCGCCGACGATGGCCAAGGGAATCGCGCCTATTTCCAAGAAGGGCGTGCCAGCCAAAAAACCGACCAAGCCCAGCACCACCCCGACGATGGCGCCCAGTATGCCCAGCCCCAGCCCGGCCAGCAGAGCCTGAAAGGAGGCGCCGCCCAGTTTTGCCCCCAACTTGCTCATCCAGATGTCGGACGTGACGCCGACCGCGCCGAGGATAGTGAGGGCGGCGAAGGTGATGGGATCGATAGTGGCAAACCCCTCAGCGATGGCATAGGCCAGCGCTACGAGCCAGATGAAGCCGACGCCGGGGACGAGCGGCAGGAACACGCCGAGCAGCCCGACGAGCATCGCTATCAGCGCGGCCCAGAAGGCCCACATGGGAAGTACCATTGCCGTTTATTTATCCCTTTTGGAATGAATGGATAAGGAAACAAGTAGACAAGTCTGTCACTTGTCTACTCGTTTCTCGTCATCCTTGTCTATTCCTCCCAGTGGGTCGTGCAGGATTCGAACCTGCGGCCCTGGGCTTAAAAGGCCCCTGCTCTACCGGGCTGAGCTAACGACCCAGCGTGAGGCAAAGTATAACACGCCGGGGAGCGGTTGTCAACCAAAACGGCGAAAGGGCATTCGAAGCAGTTCTAAAGTGCTTTGTGCCCATTGACAAGCTTTCTAAGCGACACGTACTCTGTGTCAACCCTGAGCGAATGCCTTGCTCTCAATTTGGCGATTCGATTTGGCCTGGAACGCGGCTTTGGCACCTGATTTGCTTCGAAATCCCCGAAAGTTGTGCGAGTTTCCAGACGGCTTTTGGGCCTCCCTCCACGGGCGGTGGGGGGCTGAGGACGGTGTTACCCCGCCCGATGGGCGATGGTACAATGTGCCTCATCCCATGGCAAGGAGCGAACTCAAATGGCACTGACACTCGAATGGGGACACAGGATCGATCGCTGGCGAGAGGAGCTTGCGCGCCACTTTTACCATCCGCTGGGGACCGTCGCGTTGAGCGGTTTCGTGACCCGGGACCAACTCACGGCCGAGGAGGCGCTGCGGGGCGACTTTGCGCCCATGCCGCCCGGCACAGAGTGGGGGGGCAAGTGGGAATACGGCTGGTTCAAGGGGCAGGTCGTGCTGCCCGACGCGGCCGCAGGCACGCGCGTGGTGCTGGCTGTGGACGTCGGAGCCGAAAGCGCCGTCTTTGTCGATGGCGACCTCGCGGGCGCGCAGGACCGGTTTCATCACCACATCACGCTCGCCGCGCGCGGGGTGCCCGGAACCCGGTACGACGTCCTGATCGAGGCCTATGCGGGCCACGGGCCGCGCGTCTGCCACGCCGGTCCTACGCCTCCCGGCAGGGAGACGGTGCCCCCAGCCCGGCCCCACGCAGGCCACGGTCGGCACGAGCACATTTGGCGTGTGGCAGGAGGACGTCTACCAGCTCTGGGTGGACGTCGAGACCCTCTACCAGATTCGCGAGAACGTCGATCGAGATTCGCTGCGCGTGGCCGAGATCGACCGGGCGCTGCGGGATTTTACCGTCATCGTGGACTATGAGCGCCCCCGCGCCGAGATGCTGGAGACGGTGCGCGCCTGCCGCCGGCGACTCGCGCCGCTGCTGGCGTGCGTCAACGGCTCGACCGCGCCGACGATGTTCGCCTTTGGTCACGCCCACCTCGATGTGGCCTGGCTGTGGCCGCTGGCAGAGATGGAGCGCAAGATCGCCCGTACCATGGCCACCCAACTGGCGTTGATGGCCGAGTATCCCGAGTACAAGTTCCTGCAGAGCCAGCCGCACCTCTATCGCGTGGTCAAGACGCGCTACCCCGAACTGTACGCGCGCATCCGGACGGCAGTTGAGGCCGGACAACTGATCCCCGAGGGCGGCACGTGGGTCGAGCCGGATACCAACATCCCCGGCGGCGAGAGCTTGATCCGCCAGTTCATCTATGGGAGACGCTTTTTCCAGGAGGAGTTTGGCGTCGCGTGCAAGCTGCTGTGGCTGCCGGATGTGTTCGGCTACTCGGGCGCCCTGCCGCAGATCATGCGAGGCTGTGGGATCAGGTATTTCTCCACACAAAAGATCTTTTGGAGCTACAACGGCGGCGACCCGTTCCCTTACAACACGTTCACCTGGGAGGGGATCGATGGCTCCGAGGTGTTCGTGCACCTGCATAACGACTATAGCTCTCGCACCGGTCCAGCTGCCGTGATCCAGCGCTGGAACGAGCGCGTGCAGAAAGATGGCTTCTCCACGCGTCTATTTCCCTTTGGCTGGGGGGACGGCGGCGGCGGGCCGACGCGCGATCATTTGGAATTCCTGCGGCGGGAGGGGGATCTCGAGGGCGTGCCCCGGGTCATAATCGCCTCGCCCCTGGCCTACTTTGAGGATCATGAGGCAAAGGGCTGGCCGGACGAGCGGTACGTGGGCGAGCTGTACTTTCAGGCCCACCGGGGCACTTATACCTCCCAGGCGCGCACCAAGCGCGGCAACCGCCTCCGGGATTTCGTGTGATCTCCATGTAGTATACCCAGACCGGCGTGAGACGCCAGTTACACTTCTCTAGCGGCCTAGTAGAACTCGCCTGCTATGTAGGCACGCGTCCTTTCTTCTTTGGGATTGGCAAAGACCTGATCGGCGGGTCCGTGCTCGACCAGCTCGCCCAAGTACATAAAGATGACGTAATCGGCCAGCCGCCGCGCCTGGCGCAGGACGTGGGTCACCAGGACGATCGAGTAGTCGGCCTTGAGCGCCAGCAGCCGATCCTCGATGCAGCGCGCTGAGATGGGGTCCAGCGCCGACGTTGCTTCGTCGCACAGCAGCACCTCCGGCGCTACGGCCAGCCCGCGGGCCAGGCACAGCCGCTGCTGCTGCCCGATGGAGAGCGCCGAGGCCGGCGCGTGCAGGCGGTCTTTGACCTCCTCCCATAGCCCGGCGGTCCGCAATTCCCGCTCGACGAGCGCGTTCAGCGCCGCTCGCTTGCGCAGCCCGTGGACGCGCGGGCCGTAGGCCACGTTGTCGTAGATGGACATCGGCAGCGGAAAGGGTCGCTGGGCCAGCAGCCCGATGCGTTTGCGGATCTCGGTCACGTCGGTGTTGGCGTCATAGATGTTTTTGCCTTGAAAGAGCACGCGTCCCTCTATGCGCACGCCCTCGATCAGGTCGAGCAGCCGGCTCATCGAGCGCAGCAGCGTCGTCTTGCCGCAGCCGGAGGGGCCGATGATGGCCGTGATCTGCCGGCTGGGAATGTCCACGTCGACGTTGCGGATCGCCGAGCCGTTGTCCCGGTACGTCACGTTCAGCCCGCGAATCTGGATTACCGAATCGGTCATTGCATTGCTCCTTTCGTCAGCGCACCACGTGCTTGCTCAGGCGGCGCGCCAACAGGCGCGTCAGCAGGCTGATGATCATGATGATCACGACCAGGACCAGGGCCGCGGCATACGCCCGCTGCTGTACCTCCGGCAGGGGGGTGCCCAATTGGAAAAACACGGCCAGCGGCAGCGACGCCACGGGCCGTAGCGGCGAGCTCGGCATGTGGTCGGTGTAGCCGGCGGTAAAGAGCACGGATGCCGCGTCGCCGATGGCCCGGCCAAAGGCCAGGAGTATTACGGTGACGACTCCGGGCGCCGCTTGGCGCAGCAACACGTGCAGCGACGTCTCCAGCCGCGTCGCGCCCAGTGCGTAGGAGGCCTCCTTCAAGCCAAAGGGCACCATGCCCATCACCTCTTCCATCCCCCGCACCATGATCGGCAGCTCCAGCAGCGCCAGGGCGATTACCCCGCCCAGCAGCGACGCCCGCATCTTGAGCAGCAGCAGGAGCGTGAACCCGAACGCCCCATAGACGATCGAGGGCACGCCCCACAGCACGTCCAGCGAGAGCCGCACGAGGTGCGCAAAGCGGCTGGACTGGCGCACAAAGAGTTGCAGGTAGAGCGCCACCCCCAGGCTGAGGACGAAACTCAGCGCCGTCGCGCCTGTCGCCATCGCCAGCGAGCCGGCGATGGCGTTGAGGATACCGCCCTCCTTGCCCAGGTAATACCCGCCCTTGGGCACCTGCGTCAGCATGGCCAGGTTCAGCGCGGGCAGCCCTTTCGCGATCACGGTCCCCAGGATCAGGAACAGGCTGCCGGTGACGAGTGCCAGCGACGCGAGCATCAGCCCCAGCATGAGTCGTTCTTCTAGGTGTTTGCCCATCAACTTGCCCTCCTGACGGCTTGCAGCAGGATGAGGCGTGCGGCGATGGTAAAGGCCAGCACGATTAGCAGCAGGACCAGCGCCGCAGCCATCAGCGCCGAGTCGTACATCGGGATCGACATCATCTCGCCATAGTTGTTGGCGATGAGCGCCGGCAGCGGGTAGGCGGGGTCGAACAGGGATCGCGGTATCTTGGGCACGTTGCCCACGACCATCATCACCGCCATCGTCTCACCAAAGGCGCGGGAAAAGCCCAGCACCACGGCGGCGATGATGCCCGGCAGCGCGCGGCGCAGCGTCACGCCCTTGACCATCTGCCAGCGGGTGGCCCCCAGTGCCAGCGCTGCCTCCCGCATCCCATCCGGCACGGCGCGGATCACCTCCTCGGCCACGGAGATGATGACGGGAAAGACCATCACCGCCAGCACTACGCCGCCGGACAGGATGCCATAGCCGGTGGGGTTGTCGGCCCGCAGCAGTGGAATCGCGCCCAGGTGGTGCGCCGCCAGGGGGGTGATCGTGTCGCGGATGAAGGGCACCACCATCAGGATGCCCCACAGTCCATAGACCACCGAAGGGATGCCCGCCAGCAGGTCGATGGTGGGCTTGACCATCCCCCGCAGGCGGCGTGGCGCGTACTCGGCCAGGTAGATGGCGCACAGTAGGCAGGGAGGCAGGGCTAGCGCCATAGCCAGGAGCGTCACCCAGAAGGTGCCCACGATGAACGTCAGGAAGCCGAATTTCCCTTGCTGCGGATGCCATTCCGATGAGGTCAATAGCTCCAGCGGCGATTGGATATCCAGCAGTGGCCGGGCGCGGCCGGCCAGAGCGACCACGATGAACAGGACCAGCGCCGCGACCAGGACAGCCAGCGCGCCCATGGCGTACCCGGCGAGCGAGTCCGTTAGTTGGCGCATTCGCTTGACAGTCATTCCTCACTCCCCACTTGTATTCAGCTTTTCCAGTTGCGCCTGCAACTGTTCTTGGCCGAGCTGAATGTAGCCCACCTCGCCTACAAAGGCCTGACCGTCCGTCAGCACCCACGCGATGAAGGTCTGTGTCAGTTCGTCCGGCGCACCCAGCGTCACCAGGTGTAGGTCGCGGGCAGGCGGTGCGGGATACCGCCCGTCGGCGATGGCCGCCGTCAGATCGGACTTGGTGTCGTAGAAGCGCTCTTCCTCGTCTACTTGGACGTTCTCGTCCAAATCTAGGGGGGCAATCTGAATCTTGGCCACGGGTCGGTCGGTGTCGGCATCGTAGGCAAAGTTGAGGTTGTTATAGCCGATGGCCAGCGGGTCGTCGGAAACCGCCGTCGCTAGTCCGGGATCGCCGTACACGGCCACGCCCTGCAGGTCCTCCTGCTTGTAATCGCCCAGGTAGGCCGCCCAGGTCGCCGCTGCGCCGCAGGCGTCGGAGCGGGTATAGACGTGAATCTCGTCGGTCACGGCGGGATCGCCGATGACCTCGCCCCACGTTTTGACCTGACCCATCCAGATAGCGGAGAGCATCTCGCGGGTGACGCCCTGCTCCTGGACTCGAGCCAGATGTGGGTTGTCGCCGTTCATCGTTGGCACGACGGCGTCCATAGTCACCGCCACCCACCAGGCGCCTTGCTCGATCTCCTCCGGATAGATCTCGCGGGAGACCATGCCGATATCGACTGCACCGCCGAGGACGTCGGCCATGCCTTTACCTGCGCCGCCGGCCGAGATATCGAACTGGACCCCCGGATGGTGGGTCTGGAACTCTTCGCCCCAGCGTACCATCATCGGGTACAGCGCCCAGGCGCCAGAGACGGCCAGGGTGCCTTTCAACTCCCCTGCGTCCTGCGCTGCTCCCGAACGGCATCCGCTGAGAATCGGGCTAATTATCAACGCCAGGGCAAGGAATACTGAAGCGGAACGGTAAGGGTGTTTCATCGAAAGACTCCTTCTTCGAATAGTCTCAGTAGATCCAAATTCTTGGTGTGCACATGTGCGTGTTGATGAAAATCACCTGCGAAACCGTCATTCTGAGCGTAGCGAAGAATCTC
>Ga0315550_1000567_pt1 | contig 22758 bp, 18 predicted proteins | sample SalMarSW160190MG_2_FD_203100 | JGI IMG/M metagenome (GOLD analysis project Ga0315550, IMG submission 203100) | Salt marsh sediment microbial communities from the Plum Island Ecosystem LTER, Massachusetts, United States - Salt Marsh Sediment SW1601-90 ... | reverse complement strand
AGAAGATTGCCGCTGAAGATGTTCCCGATTCTCTGAAGGGGAAAAAGGTGGTGGCTTTAGACATGGGAGCACTGGTGGCTGGAAGCAAATTCCGAGGGGAGTTTGAGGAAAGGTTGAAGGCAGTTCTAGATGAAGTGCGGCAGGCAGCCGGTGAAGTTATTATGTTTATTGATGAGCTCCACACCGTGGTAGGAGCCGGAGCTGCCGAAGGAGCAATCGACGCCAGTAATATGCTGAAGCCCGCACTGGCTCGTGGTGAGATTCAATGTATCGGGGCTACTACACTAGACGAGTATAGAAAGCATATTGAAAAAGATAAGGCTCTGGAGAGACGTTTCAGCCCTGTTTATCTCGATGAACCCAGCGTAGAAGCCACCATAGAGATGCTCCGAGGACTTCGTCCCAGATATGAAGCACATCACAAAATAAAGATCAAGGATTCTGCCCTGGTAGCTGCTGCCAAGCTGAGCCAGAGATATATATCCGATAGGTTCTTGCCTGACAAGGCAATTGACTTGATCGACGAAGCAGCCAGCAAGCTACGCATCGATAGAGAAAGCGCTCCTAAGGAAGTTAAAACACTGGACCAGAAGATGAAGCATCTGGTTGACGAAGAGGAGGCGGCTTCACAGCGAGGGGACTACCAGAAAGCTGCCGAATTGAAGGCGGAAAGGTTGCACTTGGAGCAAGAGTATAACCAGGCCAAATCGCAGTGGCAAAAAGAGAAAAAAATTGACAGTGTGGTGGATGAAGAAGATATCGCCGGACTGGTTGCTCAGTGGACGGGCATACCTGTTTCGCGGATGATGGAAACGGAGACTGATAAATTGGTTCACATGGAGGAAAGGATTCACCAGAGAATAGTGGACCAGGAAGAGGCAGTGGCTGCTGTCTCCGAGGCCATCAAGCGAGGCCGGGCCGGGCTCAAGGACCCTAAACGCCCTATTGGCAGCTTCATTTTCCTCGGCCCTACCGGCGTGGGGAAAACCGAGCTGGCTCGCGCTTTATCTGAGTTCCTCTTCGACGACGAAGAGACCATGGTAAGACTGGACATGTCAGAATATATGGAAAAGCATACCGTATCCCGTCTTATTGGTGCACCACCTGGCTATGTGGGGTATGAGGAAGGAGGACAGTTGACCGAGGCAGTGCGCCGCCGTCCCTACCGGGTCATCCTGTTCGACGAGGTAGAAAAAGCTCATCCCGACGTCTTCAACATACTATTGCAGATGCTGGAAGACGGCAGGCTTACCGATGGGCATGGCCGGACCGTGGACTTCAAAAACACGGTGGTAATCATGACCAGTAACCTGGGCACCGAAGAATTCCAACGTGGGGGAATTGGTTTTCCCCTTAAAAAAGAGGAAGGCGACGAACAAAAAATGAGAACCGCTATAGAAAGCGCCTTAAAGAAAACCTTCCGCCCTGAGCTGCTCAACAGGATAGATGATGTCATTATATTCCATCCTCTAACTGAGGAGCACTTGAAGAGCATCGTTGACCTGCTTATCCGTGAGGTGGAACGGAGGTTGGCTGAGCGGAGTATTAAGCTTGAAGTCAATGAGAAAGCCAAAGCCTGGTTAGCTCAGAAAGGCTATGATCCTGTATACGGGGCCCGCCCCTTACGCCGGGCTATTCAGAGGTATGTAGAAAATTCCATATCGACAAAGATATTGCAGGGCGAGTTCAAAGAAGGAGACACCATAGCTATTGGCTTGAAGGAAGATAACCTGAGCTTCGCTGCTCTGGAAACTGCTAAGGCAAAAAAGAAAACAAAAACAAAACATGAGTAAACTCCGATGAGATCGGAGTTTACTCACTCCTCTCCAAAACCTCTTTCCTTTGCCACCTGAGCCCTCAGCTTCCTGTTCGTCCCCTTTGACGCCTGTGAATAAAGCTGGTAAGCTAAGCTCCGATGCATCGGAGAAAGGAGACCTGAGGATGCCCGCTAAAGTGGATATGGATAAAATCGTCTCTCTCTGTAAGCGGAGGGGGCTTGTTTTCCCCAGCAGCGAAATATATGGCGGTTTAGCTAGCTGCTGGGATTATGGCCCTATGGGGGTGGAGCTTAAGCGCAATGTTAGAGATGCCTGGTGGAAAGCAATAGTCCATGAGCGGGACGATGTAGTAGGTCTGGACACATCGATCATGATGCACCCGGGAGTCTGGGCAGCTAGCGGCCACATTGATAGCTTCACAGACCCCCTGGTGGAGTGTAAATCTTGTCACCTGAGGTGGCGCGCTGATGCAATAGAGGGCAAGGGATGTCCCAAGTGTGGTGGTGAGCTAACCGAGCCTCGCATGTTCAACCTGATGTTTAAAACTTCTATGGGTCCTGTGGAGGAGGAGGCAAGCACAATCTACCTCCGCCCTGAAACTGCCCAGGGCATATTCGTTAACTTTGATAATGTAATCACCACTTCCAGAAAAAAGTTGCCTTTGGGCATCGCCCAGATAGGCAAATCTTTTCGCAATGAAATCACCACAGGCAACTTCATATTCAGGACCAGGGAGTTTGAGCACATGGAGCTGGAGTACTTCGTTAAGCCCGGGACCGATGAAAAGTGGCTTGATTACTGGGTCAAGGAAAGGTTCGACTGGTATGTCAAACTGGGTATCAGGAAGGAAAATCTTCGCCTGCGCCAGCACGGCAAAGATGAGCTGGCCCACTATGCCCGGGACTGCTACGACATCGACTATCTATTTCCTATGGGCTGGTCGGAGCTGGAGGGTATAGCCAACAGAGGCGATTTCGACCTTATTCAGCATGCCAAGCATAGCGGTAAAGAGCTCGGTTACTACGATGCTGAGGCCGACGAGAAGTACGTTCCCTACGTTATCGAGCCTTCGGCGGGCGTCGACCGCTCTGTCCTGGCTTTCCTCATTGATGCCTATGATGAAGAGGAAATCGAAGGAGAAAAGAGAACACTTCTCCACCTGCACCGTGATCTGGCTCCTATCAAAGTAGCTGTTTTGCCCTTAAGCAGGAATGAAAAATTAACCCCTCTGGCTAAAGAGGTTTTCAACAAACTGTGTCCCAATTTCGTGACCGATTACGATGATTCACAAAGCATAGGGCGGAGGTACAGGCGGCAGGACGAAATCGGCACCCCGTTCTGCGTTACCATAGATTTTGAGTCCTTAGAGGATAAGCAGGTTACCATTCGGGAAAGGGACAGCCTGGCGCAGATTCGCGTGCCCATAGAGGAATTGGATAAGATTTTAGAAGCCAAACTCAAAGGTGAGGCTTTCGACGCTTCGCCACTATGGGCCACAAGGGAGAAATAAGAATTCTGCACTCTGCTGCGCCTCTACAGTAAATGCCTATAGAATAAGTATAGAAAAATTGTACTAGATGATAATTAATAACCAGAGGACCTATAATATCCCAAACTTGTAATAGAATAAAGGTAATTATGAACGAAACCCAAATCCTAGGAATAGCTTTAGGCGATTTTGTTATCGCTGTGAGCACAGTATTAGCGGTTATCGTTGCTCTATTTATAGGAGTCAAAACATTGCTACAATCAACCTCACTCCAGAAGAGGGAATATAAGGCTAGGCTGTTAAATGAAATTAAGGAATGGGCAGTGAATTTTCAAGAAACTTTGGTGCCTAGTATTCCTAATTTTAATGATTTGATGCAAACTAGTAGCATCAAAACCACAAGTGGATTAGCTAGAGAAGCAATAGATAAGGCCAGAGTGGCGTTAGAAAAAGCCGAGTCATCAACGAAAACGGCAGTGATCTTGCTTGAGGGTTCATACATTCGACAGTTGGCCGAAAAGGTATTCAAGGAAGAGCTATGTGACGTGTTTCAGATCATCGATTCTGAGATAGGAATATTGACGTATCTCAAAAGCAAAGATGCTGGCACTGATTATTGTGTTAGTAGCTCCGATCGTGCAATAGTCCAAAAACTTGAAGAAACCCTGACAAGTGGAGAGAGTACACTTGAACAGCTCTTGGACAAGCATCACCAATTGCTTCGAGGTCGAATAGGAGAGCTCCTGGTCAAAATAGCTGACGCCAAAGCTAAACTTCTATAGCTTTTGGTATCATTAAACACTAAACAAAGGTGCCTTTATTTGAGAATAGGGGGCCACGTAACAAGTCATTCCAGGCGACACCAAGGGCGCGCCACTTCTGAGCCTTGGCTTGCTTCCAAAACTGATTTTCTTTCAACTTTTCGGCAAGAGGGCAACAACATGTCGAGTTTACAATCCTACGCTAATCTGGCATAATCCGAACTAACTTGGGTTGCCGCAAAGTGCCGGCTCGCATATCACCCTTGGCGCTCCTGAACTCGGTCGTAGCGAGGTGCGAGGGATTACCAAATGCCTAGAGAGATTCCATCTGATGAGGAGTTAAAGGAATTTGCGGAGGAGCATCTAGCTTATGAGGTCAACATGATGAGAGACGCCGCAAAAGGGCTATCTCAGCCAAGCAATTCTCAGTTTGTTATCAACGCCCTCTTAGAGTCATTCACAATTCACTTAAGGGCATTAATTGACTTTATTTGGGGGGAGCCCTCAAACGTTCGGAAAGATGATGCGATAGCATGTGACTTCTTCAACTCTACAGAACAGTGGGAAAAAGTTCGTCCTGATTTTCCAGCAGCGTTGGAACCGGCTCGATCTCGCACTAACAAAGAGGTAGCCCATCTAACATATGCTCGAATGAAAGTCACACCAGAAACTAAAGGCTGGAATATTGGGGAAATGACCGAGGCAATGGTACGAGCACTGAAAGTATTCGCTGATAATGCAGATAAAAAACGCATTGGCAAAGCGCTGGAGAATCTATAGATATGCCAAGGCACCCTAACAAGGCGTTGCGGCCGGACAAATTGCTCGCGTGGCCGCTCGTAATTTACCGCTGAGCGCGGGCGTTATCAGTTTAATTCTACTTGAGCAACTTAAACTCTACCACGTCCACCAGGCCTAAATCGGTCAGCCTGAGCTCGGGAATCACGGGCAGGGCCAGGAAGGAGAGGAGGGCAAAGGGTGCTGGGGGCAAGTTGCCCAGACTGGCGGCAGTCTTCTCTACTATTTCATGATGGGACGCGACTACGTCCAGTGGCTCAGGGGAAAGCAGGCCGGCGATGGGCAGGGGCAAAGAAGCGAGAATTTCCAGGTTGGCGCAAACAACCAGCCCGCCCTGCAGCCTATTAATTTCCTCGATTGCCTTGAGGATGTCGAAGTCATTGGTACCCACCGCTATTATGTTGTGAGAGTCGTGGGCCACTGATGAGGCTAACGCTCCCTTCTTTAAACCGAATCCCTTGACCAGTCCTACTCCGATATTGCCGCTAGCCTTGTGCCTTTCCACCACCACCAGCTTCAGAATATCTCTTCCCACGTCAGGCATCACCGCCCCATCCACGACTTTCATCTTTTCCATCACCTTCTTGGTGATTATCTGCCCGGGGACGATTTCGATAACCGGATAGGTCTCATCAGAGGTCTCACCCTCACCTAGCCTCTCCCGTCGAGGGAGAGGAATTTTTAGCGATTTTGCTGTGGGGGGCTTAATGTGTACAGTGTCCCTTAGCTTCAGAGTAATAGGGGGCAAGGGGAACGAGGGCTTGCCTTGCCTTGCTACCAGCTCCCCTCGGTAGAACACCATGTCTATCTCTAATTTAGTCAGGTCGGTGATGGTTATAAGGTTGGCTCTGTACCCCGGGCCGATGCCTCCTCTATCGTAAAGCCTGAAATACTCGGCAGCGTTAATCGTTGCCATCTGGATCGCCCGGACCGGCTCCAGGTCTCTTTCAATAGCCTTTCGTACCACGGCGTCGATATCGCCTTCCCAAAGTAAGTCAGAGCAACTAAGGTCATCCACCACAAAGAAGCATCTTTTATAAGTATTATCGGTAACCAGGGGCAGAAGGGCGTCCAGGTTCTTCTCTGAAGAGCCCTCCCGAATCATGAGGTACATACCCCGGCGCAACTTCTCCCTTCCCTCTTCCAGGGTAGTGGATTCGTGGTCGGATCTGATACCAGCGGATAAGTAGGCATTTAGCTCCTTGCCAGCGAGTCCCGGAGCGTGTCCATCGATAACCTTGCCCTTAGAGGCGCTGATTTTCTTCAAAACCTCTTCATCCCCACTGACTACGCCGGGAAAGTTCATCATCTCTCCTAAGCCGATTATATTAGGGTGAGCTAGAATTCTCTTTACTTCCTTAGAGTTGATTCGGGCGCCTGATGTCTCCAGATGGGTTGCCGGCACGCAGGAAGGGGCCATGAATAGCATATCCAGCGGGAGCTTTCGCGCCAGATCCGTGACGAACTTTATTCCTTCAAATCCACAAACGTTGGCGATTTCATGTAAGTCGGTGACCACAGCCAGAGTGCCTCTGGGGATTACGGCCTGAGCATACCTTGCCGGGTGAAGCATAGAGCTTTCTATATGCGTATGGCCGTTAATCAGCCCGGGAGCTAAAAACCTGCCCTGTAAATCGATAATTTCCCTGGCTTTACCATAATTTCCTACCCCGGCAATCCTGTCGCCATAGATAGCCACGTCGGCTTGCTCTATTTCCCCAGTAAAGGTATTTACTATGCGGGCATTTTTCAGGAGCAAATCAGCCGGTATTTCCCCCCTGGCCACAGAAATAAGCTCCTTTAAATCCATTTCCTAATCCTCCAGGGTGTAAATATCGGGCAAATAGCGGAACTTCTCATCACAGTCGATTCCATATCCCACGATAAATTCATCGGGCACAGTGAAGCCAAGATAATCAATGGATACCGGAACTTTGTGTCGAGAGGGCTTGTCTGTTAAAGCACAGAGCTTCAGTGAAGCGGGCTTCCTCTTCCTTAAGTAATCAAGTAAAAAAGAGGTGGTAATCCCAGTGTCCACGATATCCTCAACCACCAGAACATCTCTGTCTTTTATAGGCGTATTGAGCCCTTGAATTATTCTCACTTTGCCCGAACTTTCCCTGGCAGCGCCGTAGCTGGAGAGCCTGACGAAATCGAGCTCCAGGGGTAAATCGAGCTGGCGAATGAGGTCGGCCATGAACACAAAGGACCCTTTAAGGATGCCAATAAGCAAAGGCTGCTTGCCTTGATAATCCCTCTTTATTTCAGAAGCCAGCCTGTCTACAGCTTTAGCTATCTCGCCACGACTGATAAGAATTTTGCGTTGCGGTTGAAAGACCATTATATCGTGCCCAAACTGGTTACTATGATAGCATAATTGCATCTGGTTACGGATGGTGGACTTTTCCTGCGCCCTGTTGTATACTTAGGCGAGAGATTAAGATGCGGTCCAGCCTTATCGGGAAGATTGAAAAAGCCAAAAGGTATGCTCAAGAACCGGGCCGTGTCACCTTCTCAGGTTTAACCGCTGTTTTCCATGGAGAGAACGATAACCATAAGCTAAGCTATGCCAATGGAAAATGGCATTGTACCTGTCTTTTCTTTTCCCAATGGGAGATATGTAGCCACATCATGGCACTCCAGCAAATTCTAGGCGATATGTTACCCCAGGAAGCCCTTGCCTCTCCTGTGGAAACTCAGCCCTTCGAGAAATAATCTAACGCTTCCGCCACAACAAACAGAGAGCCGGTGACGCAGATAATATCCATTCTTTCTGCCAGGGACAAAGCTCGGGATATAGCTTCGGCTACAGTTTCTTTGGTTTCAAGCTCGATGCCTCGCTTGGTGAACTCGGCAGCCAGGGTTGAAAGGGGGGCAGCACGGGAGTGTGCTGTCCGTGTAATTATAACTTGAGGTGAGAGGGAAACAAGCTCATTCACTATTCCCGGTATGTCTTTGTCACAGGATGTCCCGAAAACAAGAAAAATCCGTCTGTGAGCGAAGTATGCTTTGATATTACGCACCAATCCTTTCATTGACGCCACATTATGAGCACCGTCAACCAGCACCGTAGGGTGCTCCTGCAGAATGTGGAATCGGCCTGGCCATTTTAGTCGGGCAAGCCCTTGAGCAATGTTGGCGGCTGAGATGGCGAAGTCCATGGAAGCCAATATCTCTAGAGCAGCTACGGCGGCGGCAGCGTTCTCAAGCTGGAAGTCGCCTAAAAGAGGAATGCCGACCTGGTATTTATTTGTCCTACCTTCGATTACCAACGATTGATGATGGAAGTCACCGCCTATCTTATGCCAGGTGATTTCCTTGCCTACCTGAACTACCTTCGCTTCCTTCTCACGACAAATATCGCTGATTACCGAAGCTGCCTCTCCTGGCTGGGGGGAAATCACCACCCAGCAGCCGGACTTGATAATGCCTGCTTTTTCCCGGGCTATTTCCTCCAGGCTATTACCCAGAATCTGAGTGTGGTCCAGGCTGATAGGGGTAATAATACAGACTACGGGCCTGGTCACATTAGTGGCATCAAGCCTGCCGCCCAGACCTACTTCCAGTACCTGAAAGTCCACCCGCTTTTTCTTGAAATAGGCAAATGCCAGAGCAGTCATCGCCTCGAAATAAGTCAGTTGTCTGAAGCTTGTGTCTTGCTTCATTGATTCGATAAAGGGCTTGACTTCCGCCATGGCAGCAGCAAAATCAGCTTCAGAAATCAAACTGCCATCCACGCTAATACGCTCCCTTAGAGTATGAAGGTGGGGGGAGGTATATAGCCCTGTTTTATAGCCTGAATCGCTTAAGACCTGAGCAATCATAGTTGCCACACTCCCTTTTCCCTTGGTGCCTGCGATGTGAATCGTCCTGGCTGCCAGCTGAGGATTGCCCATGCGGTTTAGTAGCTCTTCTACGTGCCTTAAGCTATAACCGGGCTGGGCATAAGATATGCCCGGAATCTGCTCATAATTAACAAAGCTGTTGAGATACTCTTCTGCCTGGCTGTAGTTCAATTCTTCGCCTCGATATCCAGCAATTATACTATAGTTAACCGCATAACCTCGTATAGAATTAGAATTCCTCGCCCTCGATGGGAGAGGATTAAGGTGAGGGTGAATCCCCCTCCCTCTAACTCCCTCCCGCCAGGGGAGGGAGAATTATAAGGAGTTTTGCAATTGACTATACTTACTCATCACTCTCTGCTCGGCCTGTGATAAAATTTTAAGATATTATTTGGGAGAAGAGCCCCGATTTATCGGGGCAGAGAATCAAGTGAAGATCACGCTTAAACCGTTAGGCAATATAGCTGACGAAACAATGGAGGAGCTTAGGGATAGGGTCGGCGGTATTTTCCATTGTCCGGTAGAAATAAAAGCAGGTTTTAGCGATTTGTCCCAGGCCTATAATCCCGAGAGGAAGCAATACTTTTCCTCAAAATTGCTAGCCTATCTTAAAAAGTCGGAAAGAGAGGAAAGGGTTGTAGGTATAGCTGATGTTGACCTTTATATTCCCAGGCTCAACTTCGTATTTGGCGAAGCCGATATGGTCTCGGGGACAGCAGTCGTATCTCTGTGTCGACTAAGACAGGAATATTATGGCTTGGCCCCAGATGAAGCTTTATTTCTGGAAAGAGCCACTAAGGAGATAGTTCATGAGCTGGGGCATACCTTCGGCCTGGGACATTGTCCCAATAACAAATGTGTCATGCACTTTTCCAACAGCCTGGCCGACACCGACTTGAAGGCGGCAGGTTTTTGTAGTAGCTGTCGTCCCAAGATAATCTTTTGATATAGCCCAGGAATTTGCTATACTTGGTAAGTTCACAGGTAAACTGTCCCACAGCAAAGCGCGAGACATTGGGGGAGTTGATGTTGCCAAAAAGCTATTAAATGCCCGTCTCAACTCTGGGCAGTTTAATGCCCCCATCCGCGATATGAGGAAATTCTGATAGAAGGAGATTAGAGCATGCAAAAAGAAGTAGTTGTCGTCAGTGGTGCCAGGACAGCGATTGGCGCCTTCGGTGGTTCTTTGAAAGATATACCTGTTGTTGAACTGGGTGCTGCGGTGATCCAGGAGGCGCTTAGGCGAGCAGGACTACGGCCGAAGTCCAGTGAAGAATTGCTCAGTTATGGCCCCGACGCACTCAAGTCTGATGGAATAATAGAGCTGGAGAAAAAGCACTATGCTTACGATTCTTCTTTGCGTCCTGTTCAGGTTGACGAAGTAATTATGGGGAATGTCCTTCAGGGAGGACAGGGGCAAAACACGGCTCGCCAGGCCTGCATCTATGCCGGCATTCCTAAAGAGACCCCCGCCTTTACAGTGAATAAGATCTGTGCCTCAGGTTTAAAAGCTATTACTTTGGGAGCAGAAACTATAATAGCGGGCGAGGCCGATGTTGTGGTCGCTGGAGGCATGGAATGCATGAGCCACACCCCCTACGTTCTCCCTAAGGCCCGCTGGGGCTATCGCATGGATGTTGGAGCCAGGGGAGAGCTTATAGACCTCATGGTCTATGACGGAGTGTGGGAAATCTTCTACGGCTATCATATGGGAAATACCGCGGAAGAAATCACCAGCAGATATGGCTTCACTCGCCAACAGCAGGATGAGATAGGCTATCTCAGCCATATGCGGGCGCGCAAAGCCATAGCGGAGGGTGTATTTAAGGATGAGATAGTTCCTTTTCCTGTCCCGCAGAGAAAAGGAGAGCCCATTGTTTTTGATACTGATGAGCGACCTATGGACACTTCCATGGAGAAAATGGCTAAGCTGCCTCCGGCATTCCGAAAAGACGGAACAGTCACTGCCGGTAACTCTTCGGGGATTAATGATGCTGCGGCCGCCGTAGTGCTTATGTCTGGAGATAAAGCTAGGGAATTAGGGCTCAAACCTATGGCAATCCTTAGAGCCTGGGCTTCAGGCGCGACAGACCCCAAATACATGGGGTTAGGTCCTATACCGGCAGTAAGAAAGGTGCTCAAAAAGACGGGGCTTGGCAATAAAGATTTTGATGTTATCGAACTTAACGAAGCTTTTGCAGCTCAGACACTGGGTTGCCTGAAAGAGCTTGGTTGGGATTTTGCCCACATTAACCCTCATGGTAGTGGCATATCTATGGGTCATCCTATCGGTTGCACCGGGGCGAGAATAGCAGTCACCATCATCTACGATATGATTCATAGAAATCTGCATCGTGGCCTGGAAACCATGTGTATTGGTGGTGGGCAAGGAATGGCAGCCGTGTGGGAAAGGCCCTGAAATTTCACGAGAAGTCTGGTGTCAGTATTACCATCTACAGTTGGAGCCCTCCTTAAGTCCCAGGCCTATCCCCACAAACCACCAAAGATAGAACTGGTCCAGACCCAGATGTCCTTTATTTTCCTCACCGGCGAATATGTGTACAAGATTAAAAAGCCGGTCAATCTGGGTTATCTGGATTACACTACTTTAGAGAAGCGCCATTTCTTCTGCTATCAAGAACTGGAACTAAACAGACGACTTTGCCCCGATGCTTATTTAGCCGTGGTACCGATTGTCGAAAAGAAAGGTGAGCTTCGCGTCGAAGGGCAAGGCCAGGCGATAGAATATGCTGTTAAGATGAAGCAGTTGCCCCAGGACCGCATGATGGACGTGCTTTTGCCCCGGGGTCAGGTAACTCGGGAAATGGTGGCAAGGGTGGCTGAAAAGCTGGTGGTCTTTCACCAAAAGGCTGAAACAAATCAAAAGATTGCCGCCTTCGGCAGATTGGATGTTATTCGCCAGAATACCGATGAAAACTTCGCTCAAACCGAGAAATATATTGGAACTTCCATCACCGCCGGGGAATATCAGCACATTAAGAATTACACTGATAACTTCATTGCCAGTAACGCAAGCCTGTTCGATAAGCGAGTAAGAGAAGACAAAATAAGGGATTGCCATGGCGACCTTCATGCCGCTCATGTTTGTTTTACTGACGATATTTGCATTTACGACTGCATTGAGTTTAACGACAGGTTCCGATATTCCGACGTGGCCTCGGAGATTGCCTTTCTGGCTATGGACTTAGACCGCTATCAGCAGGCTGGTCTTTCCCGACATCTGGTAAATACCTATGTGGGGCTGAGCCATGATGAGGAGCTCCTGAAATTGCTCAACTTCTACAAATGCTACCGGGCCTATGTTCGGGGCAAGGTGGAAAGCTTCAAGCTCGATGACTCCTACATTCCCGAAGAAGAGAAGGCAAAGGTGTTAACTGCCGCCCAGAGCTATTTTGAGCTTGCCGAATCGTATATATGATATATACCGAGTGAGGAGCGAGATTCCTCGCTTACACTTCGGAACAGACTCCGCAATCCTTTTCCCCTCTGTTGTTGCGAGGAGCATAGCGGCGAAGCAATCTCGTGGAGCCAAATGAGATTGCCACGCCCCGACGAGTCGGGGCTCGCAATGACAGGAAGGCGAAGATGGCTCGCAACGATAATATAACCCTACCTTCGCCCTTACGGATGGAGGTGCGGGGAAAGCTCACTTCAGCATCCAGCCGTCGACGTTGCACTGCCCGGAGTTGTCGAACCCTCCGGTGCATCCCGCGGCGACCACGGTGCCGTCGGTCTTAAGCCCCACCGTGTGAAATCTGCCCGCGGCGACCTGGACTATGCCCGTCCAGTCGCCGACATCGATCTGCCCGGCGCTTGACCGTCCCACGGCGACCACGGTGCCGTCAGACTTGAGCCCCACCGTGTGATAGCCGCCTCCGGCGACCTGGGTGATGTCAGTCCAGCTGTAGACATCGCACTGATGGAAGTCGTTGTATCCTATGGCGTGCACGGTACCGTCGGCTCCAAGCACCAGCGTGTGATACAGGCCTGCAGCGACCTGGACGACATCCGTCCAGCCGATATTACGCTGTAAGTAGCTGTTGTCTCCCGCGGTGACCACGCTGCCATCGGACTTGAGCCCCAACGTGTGAGACTCGCCTGCAGCGATCTGGACGATGTCTGTCCAGCCGCCGACATCGCACTGTCCGGCGCCGTTCGCTCCCACGGCGACCACAGTGCCGTCGGACCTGAGCCCCACCGTGTAATACTCGCCTGCAGCGACCTGGATGATGTCCGTCCAGCCGCCGACATTGATCTGCCCGGCGGTTTCCCGTCCCACGGCGACCACAGTGCCGTCGGACTTAACCCCCACCGTGTGATACCCGCCAGCGGCGACCTGGACGATGTCCGTCCAGCCGTCGACATTGCACCGCCCGAAGGTTTCGTCTCCCACGGCGACCACGGTGCCGTCGGTCTTAAGCCCCACCGTGTGACTGTAGCCTGCGGCGACCATGTATGGAGCAAAGTTGGCGGTGATAGAGTAGTTGCCGCTCATGGTGATGGTGGTGATGGCATTATTAACAGCGGCAATGGTGCCCACATCGCCAGTCCAGTTGACGAACTCGTATCCCTCCTCAGCCTCGGCCATCAGGTCAACTACTGTTCCCTCATTATAGGTAAAGGTCCCCTCTCCAGGGGTGGTTACCAACCCTCCAGCGGTACTGGCGATAGTGAGGTCGTACTGTAGAGTAAGAATAGGCTCGCAGCCTACCATCCCGGCAATTAAGGCTACCATAATCAAAAAGATGCTAACTCTTGCCAAGTAATGGTGTCTCCTCGAACTAAATATTATCTTCATACCCCATCTCCTTGATGCACGCACTTGACCACCGACCCTATATTCGCTTTATAGTACTATGGTACCATTATTGAAGGAATTGTCAATGGTTTTTGTGCGGTGCTCAATAAAATCCCCCTCCCTTGATGGTAGAGGGATTTCAGCTTCAGGTATACTCTGGACCTCTGCCTCGCCGCCTCTTTGCCCATACAGCCAGTGCTACTGAAACCAGTGCCACTAAGCCTACTATAGTCGCCTTTTCGGCCGGAGTAGTGTTGACAGCTACGACGCTCATGGCTACAGCGGGCACCATCCCAGCCCTCGCTATCGGCTTCAGGCTTGGATGCTCGGTTATGAACTCGGCTATTGGTGGGCTGGCCCTGTAATAGAGGTCTGTCAGGGCTTGTCCCGGCGGATTGGTCAGCAGGTATTCATCTCTGAACTCGCGCAAAATTTGTATTTCCTCGGCCATTGGGCTGCCGTAGGCTGCGGTGGCGGCGCAGCAGCACCCCGACCCACCCCCTTGGAAATTGGCTCTGATGGAGTAGGAGTTGTCCATGGTGATGGTGGTCTCGGCAGCGTCGACATCGTCAATGGTGTCCACATCGCCCGACCAGCTGACAAACTGGTAGCCACTCCCTGCCTCAGCCACAAGGTTGACCTCGGTGCTGAGGGGACACAAGAATGTCCCCTCACCGGGTTCGGTTACCGAGCCGCCTTCGGTGCTGTCTACTCTCAACAACGCCATGGGTTCGGGATGCCACGTCTCAAAATTGGCGGTAATGGAGTAGGAGGCGTTCATGGTGATGGTGGTCGTGGCGGCGTTGACATCAGTGATAGCACTTACATCGCCGGTCCACTTCATAAATTGGTAGCCTTGGTCAGGTTGAGCGACAAGGTTGACCGTCGTGTTAGCGGCATGGATAGAAATCCCCTCACCGGGGGTGGTTACCGAACCGCCTTCGGTGCTGGAGATAGTGAGGCTATACCAATCTGGTTCTAGTTCAAAGTTGGCGGCGATGGAGTAGGAGTCGTTTATGGTGATGTTGGTCGTGGCGGCGTAGGCATTGGCGATGGTACTTACATTGCCAGTCCATTCCACAAAGCGGTAGTGTTCGCAGGGCTCGGCGGCAAGGTTGACCGTCGTGTTAGCGGCATGGATAGAAATCCCCTCACCGGGGGTGGTTACCGAACCGCCTTCGGTGCTGGAGATGGTGAGGCTATACCAATCTGGTTCTGGTTCAAAGTTGGCGGTGATGGAGTAGGAGTCGTTTATGGTGATGTTGGTCGTGGCGGTGTTGATATCGGTGATGGTATCTACATCACCAGTCCATTCCACAAACCGGTAATGTTCGCCAGGCTCAGCAACAAGGTTGACCACCTGCTCGGCGTCGTAGATAAACCTGCCCTCACCGGGGGTGGTTACCGAACCGCCAGGGGTGCTGGAGATGGTGAGACTATACTGATCCTCCGGAGGCTCAACAGCGATACCAAGACCCTCAATAATGTGCTCTGCCTTGCTGATGACCGCGCAAGTTTCGGAGCCAGCAGAAATCAGCCCCACAAACTCTCTATCTTTATCCACCGCGGAGCCTGAGTCACCTGGCGCTGCGAAGGAGTAGTTCTCTTGAGTTACTACAATCTGGTCCACGAAATAAGCTAATTGGTCGCCATACCAAACAAAGACAGAGGCGTGGGTGTGAATCACCTCGCCGGTGGTTACTCCAGTCGTGCGCCCAGATTTTCGTACGATATCTCCCTCAGAGACCTCGGTCCACCCTTCAACCCAGTAATTACCTCTTTCATAAAACTGCTCGCCACGAGATGCGTCAATACTGCTATCAATACTGCCTATAGCAGCATCAGCGTAGTTTTCCGCATCAGACTCAAAGTCAATAGGTATGTATGCCTCGAGTTCCCCCACCCGATTGACTGACCTTCCTCCGTCGCGACTTCCGGGCTGGATGATGGGTGTTCCTATGTCGAGAAACTCACCCGCACCCGGCTCCATAGCAATAACGTGGGCATTAGACAGAATCTTGTCGTCATAGGTGACCATGCCCATGGTTCCGGAGTACAGGTATATTAGTGCCCCTTTCTTGACGTAGGCTGACAGGCTTGTCCCGCCGACCAGAGGTCTGACCTTGCCTTGCCTATCCTCGCTGACGTTGATTATGGGCTCCGCTACCTGAGTAGAAAGTGTTTCGATTTTCCCGGTAACTTCCGTCCGCACCGTGTAGTTTTCAAAGGAGTGCGGCACTCTTTGCTTCGTCTGTTCATCCTCGACAAAGACGATGACTTCGCCCTCAGCTTCCGAATGGGCGATGCCAACAAAGCCAGCTCCAGCCAGAGATGAAAGTTCTTGTTCAAGGGCCTTTCTGACTTCCGCCAGTGGCTTTCCAGGTTCAGGATTTTCACCGGCCGAAGCAGAGACAGAGCTAAAAAGCAGCGCACCAACAAGAACCAGTGCTAAGAACAATAGAAGTTTTTTTTCTTTCTTCATCTCTTCTCACCTGTTAAATTGGTCATTGCTTTTACTCTCTTACGACAAAACCTTAAAACTCTTGCCTTTTATTAACCCCTCTTTTGTAATTTAACAGGCTGTCTATAATCTCTCAGTCCATTCACGGTAAGGCGACGAACATTCTCCCAAGCCGCTTATAGTATATCACCCCTGCACTGTCAAGTTTGTTCGGGAATTTCATCGCCGGCTTTCTTGGTCAGGCTCTCGATCAATTCCTTCACCCCTGTTATTTTATCATTTGCTGTCCGGGTGGCACTAAACCCACAACCTCTCTAACGAGTGTAGAGGGACGCGAAAGGGTCTCTGGTTTAGTTGACATAATATACTGATAGTGAGTTAACACTGCGTTGTAGTAATGGGTCCTTTTTAGCGTGAAAAATTTACGGGGGTGCCGGAAGGAGGGTGATAATGGATTAAAAGGCAGCTGCTACCTTCTGTAGCCTCAGGGATTAAGCAAAAGAAGTAGAGGAATGGTCTGCACATTTCAAGGGTAAATGGCTAGAGCCTCCAGCCCTGTGGTCTCAGGCAGGCTGAACATCAGATTCATATTTTGCACAGCTTGCCCGGCCCCTCCCTTGATTAGGTTGTCCAGACAGCTAATGACTATAAGCCTGTCTGTCTTCGAATCGACAGTGGGATAAATAAGGCAAAGGTTGGTTCCCCAGACATGCTTGGTGTGGGGAGGCTTAGTTGTTATTTGAACGAAGGGGGCATGCTTGTAGAATTCCCGGTATAGCTGTTTCAAGCTGTCAGCTGTCAGCCGACGGCTATCAGCTAATTTGGCATAGCAGGTGCTCAATATGCCTCTGGTCATTGGCACTAGGTGAGGCACGAAGGTTATCGATGGAGAAAATGGCGGATTAAGGATTCTCAATTCCTGTTCTATTTCGGGCAAATGGCGATGTCCTTCAAGGGAGTAGGCAAGGACATTCTCGTCGGCCTCGGAATAATGGGTAGTCAGGCTCAGGGTTCTGCCGGCGCCAGAGACGCCTGATTTGCTATCCACCACTATATCGGGATGGATAAGCCCTTCTTTGACTATGGGTGCCATGGCCAAGATAGCGCTGGTGCTGTAGCAGCCAGGGTTTGCTACCAAGGAGGCTGAGGCAATTTCTCCCCGATGCAGCTCGGGTAAGCCGAAAACCGCCTCTGTCAATAGCTCGGGCGATGGGTGAGTAAATCCATACCATTTAGGATATTCGCCAGTGTTCTTTAGCCTGAAGTCAGCACTGACATCGACCACCTTAATGCCTTGTTTTAGCAAAGATGGTACTATGTCTACACTGCTTTTATGGGGCATTGCTGAGAAGGCGATGTCGATTTCGCTGTCAAGCTCGGCTTTTATTATGTAGTCGGTTCCCGCGAAGTTGGGGAAAACATCGCCTAATTTTTGCCCGGCTGCGCTTCTTCCGGTGACAGTGACGAGCTCTACTTGGGGATGTTGGTGAAGTAAGCGAGCCAGTTCAGCACCAACATACCCGGTAACGTTTATTATACCTGCTTTTATTTGTGGCATAGTATGTTCCACGCATTATACTACATAATGGGCGATGTCAGGGAAACAATAAACAATCTCTCTCTCCATCTCCGTTCCTTTCTTTTCCTGCCTGAAGTTATATCGCTTTTCCAAGCAAATCGATATGGGGGATACACTTACCGGGCTAGTCCATTAGATTGCATAATAATATATAATATATTGTGTGATACTACATAAAGGAGGAGCTTGACAGGCATGAGGTTTGAGAGCAGCATCGACATTAATGCCCCTGTCGAGAGAGTCTGGGCGCTGATAGACAAGCTTGAAGAATGGCATCAATGGATGCCGTCCATCAAGAAGATTGAGAGGATTTCTAAGGGGCCTTTGACAGCGGGCTCACAGCTTTCTGTCACAGCTAAGGTAAGCGGGCTTACGGTTACATTATTGATGACGATTACCGAGTTTGTCCCAGAGCGGAGTGTGGTCTTGGAGGGGAAAGCATTAGGCACTAAGTTGACACGCTTCTACACTCTGGAACCTGTAAATGGCAAGACGAAGGTTATCATTGGAGGCGACGTTGCAGGGGCTCTAGCCTGGCTGGCGCGCCGCGGTGGGCAAGAGGTCTCAGTCGAGATTGCCCAGGCAGTGAAAAAGAAGGTTGAAGGGTTGGAATAGCAAGCCGAAAACCTTTATGGGAGCGGGTATAAGCCCGATCGCTTTGAATACAGCTGTGATGGTGTTGATATAACCCTTCGGCTTTGCGACTCCCACTGCTCGGTCTAGCTTCAGATTACTATGCGAAGAAAAACAGAGAGTTCCGCTAGTTCAATCCCACTGAATTGTGTTGATAAATGCCTGCTGGCTCTTGATGGTGCAAACGAGCCTATGCTTATTCACGTGATTCTAAAATTGGAAGGAGGAATAGAGCACGTTAGATTGAATCAAGCGATTTTTTCGGCGCAGCAAGTTCATCCCGTAATGAGAACGATTCTACGCAGCAGAAATTTTAGGCTTTGCCGCCAGATACAAGAAGACTTTGGGAAGGGGGTTCTAATCGTCCCGGACCAGACTCAACTCCAGGTTATAAACCACGAGAGCTATCTTTCCTCCTGGATGAACCAGCCCTTCAATATTAAAAAGGAGTTCCCGGTGAGGGCCCTTCTATTAAGGAAAAATGAGCGGGAGTCCTTGCTGGTTTTCACCTTTCATCACTCGGCAGCAGACGGACTCCGCGCTCTTCTTTTCGTAAGGAAAGTCATTGAGAGTTATAACAACGAGCTTTCTGAGGATTCTAAATCGTCTGGGGATATCCGCATAAATCGTGAAGGAGACGAATTGCTGGAATTCGCCCACAGTCAGAGGTCAAGGGTAAAAAATTACTACAGAAAAATGATTTCCAGTCTTTTCCATCGCTTTGTTATAGCTGCCATCCCTCCCCCGACAAGGGTTTTTCATGACAAGTCGGGAAAGTCCAAAGAACTCGGTTTTTGTTTTAAAGTTATAGGTCCCAGGGAATTCAGAGAAATCCAGTCTAAGGCAATATCGGCGGGGGTTGAGCTAAATCATATTTTTCTGGCAGCTTGTTACCGGGCAGTGGAGAAGTGGAATAGCATGCATGGGAAAACCAGTAAAAAAATACGCATAATGGCTCCAGTAAACATAAGCCCAAAGGGTTTCCGTTATATTGTTTCTAATCAGGCGTCCTGGTTTTCCTTACCCACCACGCCCGAAGATAGGGCTGATCCCGCAAAGCTGCTGAGAAAAGTCAGAGCAGACACTATAGATGAGACGATGAACAGAATAGCCTTCTCTTTAGTTTATTTCTTCTATTTTTGCTCTCGCTTTCCTTTATTCGTTATGAGGGGGATGTGCCGGTTCTTGATAATTACCCGGACATATGTTGATACTATTCTCTTTACCAATGTAGGCTTCATCTGGCCGAAACTAGGCTCTGAGGAACCGGCAGTGCGTAAGATAGGCAATGCCAGGATACTCAATGTTACTGGCTCAGCCCCTGTGGTAACTCCCATGGGGCTAGGCATCGCTTCGGGTACCTATAATAAGAAGCTAAATTTCTCTCTCACTTACAGGCCTGCCCTGTTCTCCGAAGAGAAAGCTAAGATGTTCCTGGACTTGTATGTTGAAGAGATTAAACAGTATCAAGGTGTGCAGAATCCATGACAGTATCACTGGTAAAATTTGATGGTTCCTTGGATTCGCTTCGTAAGGCTATCGAGCTGTGTCAAGGATTCGAGAAACTCAATAGCCACGATAGAGTCCTGGTAAAACCCAATAATTGTTTCCGACACAAAATAATGCCTCCCTATGGGATGGTGACCACGTCGAAGATCATAGATGGAGTCGTACAACTATTACTCGAGTATGGCTGCAGAGATATTTCTATAGGCGAAGGAGCTATCATTGGCATATTCGATGAACTCGAGCCATATACGAAGCAGGGTTTTAAAGGTACGGGCATTGACAAGATAGCGAAAAAATATGGAATTAAACTGATTGATTTCAATGAAGGAGCTTTTCATGAGATAGATTTAGGAGGGGTAAGGGTCAAGGTCTCGAGAGCAGCCTTAGACACAGACTTTCTCATAAATGTCCCGGTGCTCAAGACTCATTTTCAAGCGAAGGTCTCTCTGGGTTTCAAGAATCTGAAGGGCTGTCTCAGCAAAGACTCAAAGAAAAGGTTTCATATTAGTAAGCGACTGGACACCTTGATTTGCCTTTTGAACGAGGCTATTAGGAGCGACCTGGTCATAATTGATGGTATATATATGCTGGAAAAGGGACCGGAAACTCTTGTGGGTGTAGCCCACCGCAAGGATTTGATTATAGCCAGCCCAGATGTATTCGAGTGTGATGTTGTCGGAGCCACAATCTTGGGAATTGATCCTGCACAAGTTGACTATCTGAAAGAATTTGCCCAGCGGCACAATCGCTCTTTTGATATCAGCACAATTCAAATTAAAGGAGAGGATATAGAATCTCTAAAGGAGCAACTCGAGTGGAGATTTGAACCAGACAAGGAATTGCTGACCCCGGCGAAAATAACAGGACTTTCCGCTCCCTATCCGGGGCAAACTCTTTGTTCCGCTTGCGGTGCCACGCTTGCCCTGGCGCTATCAATATTCGGCAAGGATAATCCTGGAATGGATTTTGGTGGTGCGGCGTTATATTACGGGCTGGGATTGGAGCCGGGAAGAGATACTCAAAAGGTCTTCCTTTACGGCGATTGTGCCATCAGAAGCAACAAGGGTTTACAGAATGTTATTAAAATAGAGGGATGCCCGCCTACACTAACTGAAACTCTCCTTGCCTTGATAAAAGCTCTTCTTAATAAACCCAGGATGTTCAGAATGCTGCTTCTACGAGCTGTAAAGTTAATTGGAATAAGGCTCGGGATCTACCAGGAGAATTTTCCCAGATGGGAACGATACCGGTCAAAAGAGTTTGACAAGACCCACTTTTGAAAAAACCCTAAGCACTAAACCTGCTTGCGCTAAAGCTTCAGCGAAGGCAAGTACGAAATGCTAAACAATATCAAAGCATCAACGTCTAAAATCTGAAAAAGAGTTTTGGTATTGAAATTTGGATTTGTTTAGAATTTCGTGCTTAGGATTTAGGATTTGTCGAGAATTACCCATTCGATTTGGTTACCGTCCTTGAGGACGGAAACAATGTGGTTCTTGTATCTTAATTGCTCTACCAGAAAAAATTGCCCCTTATAGTCCAGAGCAATATGATTTTCATCGGGGACTGAGATTATCCGACAGGTCTTTAACCCGCTTATACCAATCCCGATAACCTTCAGAGCAGCTTCCTTTGCCGTCCAATAACGGAAAAAGGTATCCCAGGACTTTTCCTTTAGCTCCCATTCCTCGTCACTCGCTATATGAGCAAAGAGCGATTCAGTCCGGGGCTTCATTTCTTCAATATCGATCCCGACCTTGTCTTTGCTGACCACTGCCGCCACGTACTTAGGTTTATGGGAGAGGGACCAATAATTGCCCAAAACTGGGCACGGGGCACCATTTTCGTCCTTGAGCAGTTCTCCGAGTCTCACTCCGCTTTTTACGGCACTCACTTTTAGCGCCTCTCGAGCAATTCGGCTTAGATGGTCTACCTTGTCTCGCCCTGAGGGTTTATGTCCGACTTCGATAACTGGCATGACTACAGGAAATAAAGTCATTGGCTTACTAAAACCTTGTCGCCTTCTTAATAATATCTTTGTCAAAGTAGTTGACCGACATGCCAGCGTCAACGACAATGCCCTGGGCATTAATGCCGCTAGACTGCTCGCTCAGGAGAAACGCTACGGTGTTGGCTACTTCCTTGGTGGTCAGGCCTTTTTTGCGCAAAGTTAATTGCTCAGAAAAGAGATAATAGTCCAAATATCCTGGTATCCCTGCGGATGCCGAGGTTTTTAACAGTCCAGCATTCACGGAATTAAACCGGATTTGGGAAAAAGAACTGAAGGATTTAGCTAAGAAGCACAGGGTTGAGTCCAAGGCAGCTTTTACCGGGGCCATGAAGCCATAGGGTTCGGCTGCTATTTTGGTGGTTGAGATGGATATGGTGACTACCGATGCTTTCTCATCCAACAGGTCTTTAAACGCATTAGCAATGGCGATTAAGGAATAACAGGAAATATCAACCGATTGCAAGAAGTCTTTCTTTTTTGTTTCGTGAAATGGCTTGAGTCCCTCTTCATAATTGGCAAAAGCTATAGAATGAACGATACCGTGAATTTTGGGATACTTTTTGGAAATGTCTTCAGCCAGTTTTTTGATTTCCTGCTCCCGTTCGACATCACACACGAAGATATCAGCACAGGGAAGGATTTTGGCAACACTCTCTTTTCTTTCTGCTGATTGAACACTGTAGATTACATGTGCTTTTGCCTCGGAAAGAACCTCTCCAACAGCGAAGGCGACGCTCTTTTTGTTAGCTACCCCAAAAACAAGGATAGTCTTACCCGCAATGTCTAAAAAATCCATATGTTACTCCTTATCTTTTCTGTTTCCTCCATCTGCCGAAGGAGATCCGGGAGAGAAAGGACCCCCATAGGTCTTCTGCGAAGAGTATCGACCGGATCGGGCGGAGCACTACATTGACCAAGGTTGCCTTTTCTCTGCCATAGGTCTCTTCCAGCCTGTGAACAGCTTCGGGGTCAGGGTGAGCATTGGACTCAGCCCAGTGCTGGGCATAAAGCACCGCGATGCTGTACTCTTCAGGGCAGCCTTCCATGACACCCCCGACGAGTCTTGCTAACTCTT
>Ga0315550_1000564_pt1 | contig 22840 bp, 26 predicted proteins | sample SalMarSW160190MG_2_FD_203100 | JGI IMG/M metagenome (GOLD analysis project Ga0315550, IMG submission 203100) | Salt marsh sediment microbial communities from the Plum Island Ecosystem LTER, Massachusetts, United States - Salt Marsh Sediment SW1601-90 ... | reverse complement strand
TCTCACGTCGCAAATCTCTGCGCCAAAACCGGTCAAAAATTGGCACGACACATGCAAACCAGGAGAATTGATCATGAGACCAGAATCCCCACCGCCGAGACCACCACCACCGCCGCCCCACGTGGAGCTCGAGCGCATCGCTGTCCGGCTGGCTGAGATGGACACGATCGAGCTTGTCACCGTCGTCATGGAGACCGTTGAGCTGATCTCGAAGAAGGACGCGATGCCTGTCCGGAATATCAGGACAGAAATTGTTCGCTTGTTGCTGCCGAATGAAAAACGTCTCCAGATGATGCCGACTAAAAAACTTCTTCCGATAGGCTTTGTAGCCCGTCGCCTGCGGATCACTAAGGACTGGTTGCTATCTGAGGCGATAGCCGGGCGCATCCCTGCGCTCCATGCCGGAAGCCGATGGTTGTGTGATCCGGAAGCCGTCGAAGCCGCGCTCCTCGAGCGCGCCAGGTAGCTACACGATAGCAACGAGGGAACCAATGCAGAAGCAAGATGACCAACCGAAGCGCGGCCGCGGCCGACCGCTGAAGGAACCGGTGCAGCCTCCGAGGCCAGGCACGGTCGACTCACTCGAGGCGATCGAGAAGAGGATCCACGTCCGAACCCTGTCCTACATTCACGCTTCGAGTCAGCGCCGCAAGATGGACGAGAACGTTCGGGCCGACCTGTGCCGACAGACAGCGATGCTGTACGAGCACGTCTACCGACTCACCATGGAAAAGCTCATGGGCCGAGCTCGTGGCGAAGAGCTCAAGACGTTGCCGAGCCTGCGCGGAGAGTTCCGCCGCCTGGTGATTCAGCTGTCGCTGGCCGATGGTGTCGATGTCGAAGACGAGTTGGAGGAGCTGTGATGCGACCGACCTTCGAGACCATCTACATGCGTATGGCCCACGAGTTCGCTCGCCGGTCGACGTGCAAGCGCCTCCAGGTCGGCACCGTGATCACGTCGGTCGACTTCCGCAAGGTGCTCGCGGTCGGCTACAACGGCAACGCCTCGGGTCTGCCGAATGAGTGCGACCGAGAGGAGCCAGGCAACTGCGGCTGCCTGCACTCGGAGGAGAACGCGATCATCAACTGCGACGCTCCGCGCGAGACCCCGAAGCTCGTCTTCTGCACCCACCTCCCGTGTATCATGTGCGCCAAGCGCCTCATCAACCTCGGTGGCGTGCGCACGGTCTACTATGCGCAGGACTATCGCAAGCGCGACGCGATCGATCTGTTCGCTCGAGCTGGCATCAACGTCTCACCGATGGGTGTCAAATGAAGATCTTCACGTGGTTGGTGTCGAGGAAGCGATTGGACATCGCCATCGCAGCGCTGCGAGAGATTGCTGATACGTCGCGTGTCCCTGATTGCGGACGCGTTGGTCGAGCTCGAAAAGCCTTGAAGGAAATCCAGTGACAGTCGTCGACGAAAAGATCGCCTTCGCTGAGAAGCACCTCAAGACCAAGGAGGGCGTCAAGTGGAGGCTCAAGGGTCGCGAGTGGATCCGCGACGAGTTCTGGCGCCCTGCCGATGGCTGGAAGCTGTGGCGCCATGACGACGAGGAGCCATGCGATTCGTGTCTGGCTCGCGTCGGGGAGATCATCGACCATCCTGCCGACAACACGACGTTGAAGTGCAAGCAACGCGTCGAGGGAAGGGACGGCGCAACCCGATGCTCAGGTCTGTCGGCAGAACCAATTCTTGTCACGGTGCTCAATCTCGAACGCGGCGACGGCAAGACGACCAACCTTGCCGCCTATTCGCTGGCTACGCTCTATACTCAAAAGAACAAGTGGATGTCAGGTCTCTGGGCGAGCGAGGATCAAGGTACCCGGATCTTCCGCGAGAACTGGGAGACTGCGATCAAGCAGTCCAAGGCCCTGAATCACCACAAGAGGACCAAGATCCACAACACACCGCCTGTGCTCGACGCCTTGTCGATGCACTCTCGCTTCGAGGTGTTGAGCGCTTCGTTCAGGTCAGGTACCGGAGGACGCCGGACTCACATCCTGTTCGACGAGGCTCGAGACATTCCTGCTCGCACTGTGTCTGCGCTCCTGCCTTCGACCAACGCGATGCATGGTGTCGAGTGTCCTGCCGGTCACGTGCAGCTCACACCTGAGGATGTCGAGGCGATGGGAGGTGAATACCCCAACGAGTGCAATGCGTGCGGTCGAAGGCTCGCTCCGTGGTGGCCACGCATCATCCTGACGAGTGCAGCGGGTATCGTCTCGGATGACGATAGCGACTTCTTCTATCAGCTCGTCGAACACCTCAAGGCAAACCCGCATCGCAACTACCACCTGTTCACATCGGACTCGTACGCTGGCACTCTCAACCCGCGCAAGTCCGAGAAGGTCACCTCGGCAATCACCGAAGTCTTCGGCGTGCTGCCGGCGACGCGCGACTACATCGCTGCCGAGTATGGCAACAAGTGGACACGGTCCGGTGAAGACTTCATGAACGAGGCAGACGTTCGTTTGCGCATGGACCGCAAGATCCGGAACGAGGAAAGCGTCTGCTCTCGGCGCTCGATTGCGTTTCTCGACACGTCGTTGACGGTCGAGAAGACATCGCTGGTCATCATCTCCGAGGACGACACGGTCGAAGGATCCGGACTTTGGGAGTACGTCTATCTCAGCCATCTCATGTTCTGGTGGCCGGGCCACGGAGACCACGCGAATTGGAAGCGCATCAAGCCGGAGGTAGTCGAGGAATATCTGCGGAACGTGCTTCCGTTCTTTCCGAATCTCGTCAAGTTCGTGATGGACCGAAAGACTGGAGCACCTCGACGCAAGAAGAATCGTGACATCGAGGAAGCCTGGCCGGTCGAGCTCTATCGCAAGCTGAAGAATGGACAAGAGGCTTGGTGCCGAAGGCTCGAGCCATGGACCGGTACCGAAGAGGACGGTGATGTTGGTTGGGATCTATTCAGGGCACGCATCGCCGAGAAGACGATCGCACTCCAGCATTCGCAGGCGATACTCGACGAGATCAAAGGCGTGACCCTGCTTGTCCCGAAGCAAGGCGACGGTCGACCGAGAGTTGTGGACCGCAATCGTCGCATCATGCACAAGGACATCACGCAATCGATCGCCGACATCTGCTACCTCATCAAGAAGGAACAACGCTTCGGAGGTCGAGGTCCTGTCACCAAGGAACAGGTGGCGAAGCGACTGGCAACAAGTGCACTCAAAGGCGGTACGCGACGGATTGGCAAGATGAGGCTAGGTCCTGACGGTTGGTAATTTTCCACCTTCTTTTCCCTTGTTCTTGCGAAAATAATACACTGAGCGTTTTCCGTTTGCGCGATTCGGGCAGCTCGTGGCACAACTAAATGGATGTCGAACTTCCTCGCAAGCACTGTCCTGGCTGCCGTTGGTTCACCGGCAGCCGGCTACATTGCGTCGAGTGATTTGCCTCCGGTCGAATCGGCGCGCTTCGACAAACCGAAGCGTCGGCGCAGCAGCGGATCTGGATCCACGGTAGTCGGTGGATTCATCGACGGATACGACACGAACCGCGAGACCAAGGGAGACAAGTGGTACGGATCGTTCGGCGTCGACGGGATCAGCGCGAAGATGATGCGCAATCCTCATGTGCGCCAGTCCGTTGCGTATGTGACGAATCCTCTCACAGCCGCTGACTGGAGATTCAAGTCGGCGAGCAAGGCACCTCGTGACAGGGAGGTGGCCGACTTCTGCACGCATGCGTTCTGCGAGAACTTGCCGTGGGACTCCATCGTCGAGAGGATGATCGGTGACGGCGCGAAAGATGGTTTCTCGGCCTCGGAGATGCTTGACGACAACCGTCCGATTTCGGCTGATCGTTTCCCGTCTCACCCAAGACCAGCTGCTGCGCTCGTTCCGATCGACATCGCCGAGGTCCCCAACAACACGATCCAGCGATGGTACCAGAACGCTGAGAAGCCGACCGAGGTCGATTGGATCGAGCAGTGGCAGCCGTACAGCGATGTGGAGAAGCCAGGACCCCGACCGATCAAGGCAGACAGAATCGTCCGCCTCACCATCGGTCAGCGCGGAGCTGAGTTCACTGGCTTTCCGATCCTGCGCAGTGCCTACGGTCCGTGGAAGCTTCTCGATGCGGCCGAACTGTTTCGCGCCATTGGTCTCGAGCGGACAGCCGTCGGTAACCCGGTCGCCATCGCGTCCGAGAACGTCGAGTACGGATCGGAGGAGATCGACGCGATCGAAGAGCTCCTCGAGAACATGCGCACCATGGCCAAGGGCGCCATGGTCCTCCCGGGTGGCTACAAGATCGAGTGGAGTGGCGCAGGCGAGAACGACATCGGGAATCTGAACATCGCCATCGAGGCGTTCAAGACGGACATCGCAGTCAACGTCACGGCAGGATTCACTCGACTCGGACTCACCGGACCAGGGTCGTACGCTCTCGCGAACACCGCAGCTGGTCAGTATCACCTAGCCACGGTGGGGTGGGCCAAGCTTCTCGCCAGATCGTTCAACCTCGGCGTGGATGGATGGTCGCCGGTGCGCCGCATCGTCGAGGCGAACTATGGCGTTGGCACTCCGCTGCCGACGCTTATGGCATACAACCTCCCGACGCGCGACATCGAGAAGGTTCTGGACCTGACCTACAAGGGCGTGTCGGCTCGTGTCATCACACCCGATGATGCGCTCGAGGAAGAGACCCGCGGGATGCTCCAACTCGGGCCGCACGATCCAGAGTCATCTCGTTCGGACACGCAGGTGTCGACTGTTCGCTCTTCGAAATCGGCATCACAGATGGTCGATACTGAAGAATCGATGGATGACGCAGTAGATGCGGAAGTAGATGCTGATTCACAAGACACTGGATCCGAGAGTGCTGCTCCTGACGACACCACGCCCAAGGAAGAGCAGACGATCTTTGGTTATCACCTGCAATACGGTGTTGCGAAGATCAACGAGGCGAGAAGGAATCTCGGTCTCGACGAGGTCGATTACGGCAACGTCACTGTCCCCGAATTTCTCAAGGGCCTCGATCAGCTCGCATCCAATGATGGTGAACCTGATGGTGACGACGAAGAGTCGGACGATGGCGACATGATGGATCAGGTTGAAGAGGAGGATGAGGCATGAACCGGTTTGCGCGTGAACTCACGGCTGTAGCATGGGCGATGCATCCACGTCACCTCGGGGATCTGATCTCTCGCGTCGACGTTCTCACCGACGAGCAGATCGAGAGCAAGGTGCGCGCCATCACTGAGCGCGGTGACCTGCTCGAGCGCGTACGCACCGGGAACGATCCGATGAATCTGAAGCGTCGCGCAGCCGATGTATCCGAGGCAGACCTCGACGTTCGCGACGGCGTAGCTCACATTCCAATCTCTGGACCAATGATGAAACAGGTCCCGTCGATCTTCAATTGGATCGGGATCAAAGCCACTAGCACAGAAGCGGTCAGGGAAGAGCTCGCCGTCGCCGTCGAGAGCGGCATGGTCGACTCGATTGTTCTCGACATCGACTCACCTGGTGGAACCGTGGATGGCACCTCGGCCCTCGCCGCCGATGTTCGCGCAGCCGCGAGTCTCAAGCCTGTGACCGCAGTGGCTCCGGACCTGATGGCGTCGGCTGCGATGTGGGTCGGAGCGCAAGCATCGAAAGTTCACGTGGGCGAAGCCGCCACCGTCGGGTCCATCGGTGTCTATTCCGTCGTCGACGACACCCACCGCAAGCACGAGAAGGCTGGGATCCACACCCACGTTGTGAGTTCTCACGAGCTCAAGGGTGCGTTCGTCGATGGATCTCAGGTCACGCAAGCGCAGCTCGACGATCTCGAGCGCGAGATGAACGAGATCAACGACGTGTTCGTGAGCGCTGTCGCAAGTGGTCGCCGGATGTCGGCCGACAGCGTGCGCGAGCTGGCCACCGGCCAGACATGGATCGGCCAAGGCGCTGTCGATCGAGGTCTCGCCGACAAGGTGGTGGCTGCGTCTGACCTTCCGAGGCGAGAGGCCCAGCCGGAGATCACGTTTGCTGTGCATTCCGTGTCTGCTCCGACATCAGAACAGATCGCGTCGGAATTCAAAAACCGATTCGCAACAATCGCCGCACCCGCGGCGTCAAAGGAGACCCCAATGACCGAGCAAGAACGCAAGGAGCTCGAAGCGCTGCGGGAGAAGAACGCGGCGCTGGAAACCCAGAACGCACAACTGGCCGCCGATGCCAAGGAGGCAGACCTCCGCGCCAAGGCTGCCGATGTCGCTGCGCGCCGGAAGCTGTTGGCCGACTACGCCGATCGCATCGAGCCCGCCATGCAAGCCGACATCGAGGAGTTCGTGCTCGACGAGAAGCGATCTTCGGAGAAGGCCGAGGCGTTCCTGAAGTCTCTCGATCGTGTCGTCCGCGATCGGCGCGAGAGCGTCGTTCCGCAGATGGACGGGACCGGAATCACGCCGGACATGATCAAGAGGCTCGGTCACCGAGCGATGGTTGGCGAGCCGAAGGTCGCTGCTTTCCTTGGTCTCAACGAACGCCGAATGAACGCCATCGACAACCTGGTCGACGGCGCCATGTCGGATGGCACGTTCATGCTGAAGGATGGCTCCAAAGTCACCAAGGAACAACTCGACGCCATGCTCCAGTAATCTGGATGGCAAGGAGGAAAAGACGATGAAGACTCTTCGCAACATCCTGATCCTGGCCATGGCAATGGCTTTCGTCTGGGATGCGCACGCGACTGAGCTGAGCGCTGCGCGTGTCACCGATTGTCGCTACACCGGCGTGTCGAAGCGATACCTGATGAAAGCTTCGGACACGATCTACGCCGGCGGCATGGTCATGATCAACAGCTCCGGCACTGCGGAGCCAGCCGCGGCTTCGGCGAGCAATGCAGGAGTCGTCGGCGTGGCCCAGACCACGGTGACCGCTGCGGCCTCAGGGTCGTACTACATCACGGTGACCTCCGGAGTTCTTTGCAAGTTCGCTGGCACCACGCTCGGCCAGGATGACGTTGGCGATGTCGTCTACGCCGAGGATGACCAGACGGTCGACGAGACAGCCGGTTCGAATGAGCCCGTCGCCGGCGTTCTGCTCCAGTACGTGAGTGCGAGCGAGGGATGGGTGTTGATCGATGCTGGCATCAACACCGGTCGAACCAACGTGGTCGACGACCCTCTGACGCTCACCGGAGATCTGACGGTAGGAGGTGGCGCCGGCGCGGTCACGTTCTCGGACTCGGCGAGCTCTATCGTCGTACCCGATGACGACTCCACGGCGCTGCTGGTCGGGTCGACCGGCCTGCTCAATGGAATGACGTACGACAGCACGGACGATGCTGAGAACGTCGCCTTCGCGTCTGGCGTGGTCATGAACACCGTGTCGGTCACCGGGGCGACGACTCTGGACAAGTCCGACTGCGGGAAGACGATGATGGTGACGGCAGGGATCGATGCAGCGTCGATCACTCTGCCTGCGACCGTTGACGGGTGCAGGCTGGAATTCATGTACGTCGGTGCCGACGGAGGCGCCCTGCTCGATATCTCGCCCAATGCATCCGATGCTGTGCACGGGTCGTGCACCTTGGCTGCATCTGTCGTGGAGTTCTCCGGTACCGATGACGCAGACATCGGTCTGACGAAGGCGACGGCGAACACGGGCGACACGATCACTCTCATGGGTGACGGCACCGAGGGATGGTACGTCCTCTCCTGCGCCGGCATCTGGGCCAACAACTGATCCCTGACGGGCTGAAAGGAGACACCAATGCAACCCGTTTACACACCGTCCCAGCTCGAGAAGGGATTCCGTGCCCTGTTCATCGAACAGCTCATGATGGAGCCGATGAACTTGGTAGCGGACATCGCCACCATGTTGGACAGCCAGTCCAACGACGAAGACATCGCTTGGCTCGGGGATGTCGGTCCCATCGAGGAGGCCGAGGACGAACTGACGTTCTACGGTCTCAGCGACACCAGCTACAACCTCGAGAACAAGAAGTACTGGGGTGGCCTCGCGATCAAGCGCGACGACCTCAACGATGACAATGTCGGTGGTCTCCGGATCCGTGTGATGGATCTGGCCCAACGCGCTCGACGCAAGCCGAACGGCTTGCTCATTGATGCGCTGACCAACGGGACAACGGCGACCGACTTCACTGGCGAAGCGTTTTTCACTGCCACGCACACCGCGCGCGGGAAGGCATCGTCGAGCGGTGAGCTGTCGAACCTCATCACCGGAGATGGAACATCGACGGCGAACTGCGCGACAAACATCTCGGAGGCGATCGCAGCTCTGTACAACTACGAGGACGAGGCCGGTGAGCCGCTCAACGAGGGCTTCTCGCAGATCTTCATCGTCTACCCGCCGGCTCTGCACAAGCCAATCAGCGAGTCGGTTCGCGCTGGGATCATCAGCAACACGACCAATGTGCAGTTCGGTGATCACAACATCAGTCTGATTCAGACTGGGCGACTGACCTCCGACTCGGCAGTCGACTACTACATCGGCATCTCGGACGCTCTGGTACGCGGTCTTGTTTGGCAGGATCGTGAGCCGGTGACGTTCGAGGCGCAGGAGCAGGGAGACACAGCGTTCACGAAGGAGATCTACATGTACAAGGCTCGGTTCCGCGGCCGCGCCGGCTACGGCCGTTGGCAGCGGTTGGTGAAAATCAACAACACCTGATCCTCCTGGTGCGACCCGGGCGGCATGCTGTCTGTGCCGCCCGGGTCAAGGGGTGCGACATGTTCCTGATCAAATCCAAGGGAATGAAACTTCGGCTCCGCGATCGCGGTCGCGCCGGAGAGCCTATGCTCTCTGTCGGCCCGCTCAAGTGGGTCGCGTTCGACGCGCTGCCGAAGGGCCATGCGGTCGGCGATGACGTTGACATCGAGATTCGAGAGGTCATCGATCTGTCCACGTTTGATGGAGAAATTGAGGGCCTCCCGGGGAAGAAGGCGGATGAGACACCGAACCTCGACAAGATGACGCGCACCGAGATCGCCGAGTACGGGAAGTCCATCGGGCTCGAGTTGGACGCCAACGGCAAGAAGGACGATCTGATCGAGTCCGTGCTCTCGCGGCTCGTGGAGCTCGACAAGGGTTGATCCGTGGCCTACACGCTCGTCTATACCACGGTCGCAACCGACGTGCAGCCACGCGTGGCTGGGCGGACGATCGGCGCGAGTACTCAGCCGACATCCGACGAGGTCACGCAATGGCTCCGTGAGGCCGAAGTCGCTCTCGTTGGAGCGTTGCGTGGCGCTGGTGTCTCCGTCCCGGAGGCGAGTGACGACGGTGCCGAGTTGATCAAGGCGTGGGTCGTCGACTATCCGGTCGGCATGCTCAAGATCGCATGGCTCGACGAGGCCGACGAGGGTCGTGAGATGGTCAACCGGTTCTGGGAGCGCATCAATGAGATCCCAGGCAAGTCCGGTTTCTACGATGCAATGCTGAACGGTGGCTCAACAGGATCGTCGTCGCTGATGACCCGCGGGTATGTGCGCGACAACGGCGACGGAAAGAGCCTCGCCGGCGGTGACTTCGATCCGATGTTCGATCGGGACACGGAATTCTGACATGTCTGCGCGCCTAGTAGATCTCGCAGTGGACGCGGTTGCCGACTACATCGAAAGCAACTACACGACCTACCTGCGCATCGTCGAGACCGAGGTCGGCCTTGCGTCTGAAGCCCTGACCGACCCGAAGGCGTACGTCCGCGCAGATCTCCCATTCGACAATCGCAACCCTAGGATCGATGTCTTCGAGGAGGATTGGGACTTCAGCGAAGACGACAACGTCGACATCCACGCCGAGGTTGGTGTTGCCATCGTCTGGTCGAGTATCCATGATGCCGGTGACGAGGAAGGCGAATTGATCGCGAGGCGCAATCTTACAGCATTGACCAAGTGCTTGTGGGCCGACCGCACTCTCGGCGGTGCGGTCAAGGCTGTCTTTTTCCGTAGTGGGTCGGCTGGCGCAGTTCCAGAGGACGAGCGAACCAGGCACATCTTCAAACAGGATCTGTCGGTCCTCTTGCAGGAGACCATGTGATGGCAGCTGAAACCGTTCCGACTTTTCTTGAGGTCAGTTCTTTTCGTGAGCAAGCGACGTTCGATACATTCGAGCGATTCGATCAGTACGATGCAGTCAGCCATGTCAAAGGAACTCTCGAGTTCGAGCCTGTTCAAGGCAACAACGATCTCGACGAGGCTGTCGGCACGGCGAGCTATCAAGGGTCGACGCTCGCACAAAAGGGCGCTACTTGGAGTGGCACGTTCAAGCTCAAGCCGAAGGACCCGAGCAATATAGACGCCGATCTGAACCAGTACAACGACGGAAGCGGGACCGTCGTCGTCAAGGCGTACGATGTGAGCGACACCGTCAATGGGCCTGCTGTCGACCTCGCCAGTGCAGACGACCTCGACGCGTTCACATCTGCGTATCAGTTGCTACCGGATGCCGCGAGCGAAGCCGTTGGAGATGGCTTCATCGTCATGCACTCCAAGCAGTTCTCGTCGATCCAGTTCGACGATCTCTCGACTGGCTCTGGATCCGTGGCGACGTGGGGAGGTGATGGCGGCAAGTATCAATACTCGACCGGTGACGGAACATGGTCCGACCTCACTGTCACCGATGGAACCGACGTGACCGCAGGTGATGGACTGCGGACCTTGCAGCAGGCAGGATCAATCCTATTCACGATTCCTGAGGATTGGACGAGCGTGACTATCGATGGTGATACTGGGTACGCGATCCGCTACTACATCACCGCGACCCAGCTCACCCAGACGGCCCTGATCGACACGACCAACAAGGACGAGCCGTTCGTGGTCGACGTTGACCAGATGTGTCCTGACATTCGAGCGTTGCTCAAGGCTGCGATGGGGTGGGAGTCGGTCACTGGCATTTCGTCCGTCGCCTACAAGCTGTCCGATACCAATGTGCCTGCTGCGCTCCAAGGTCAGAAGAATCTCGAGGGCCTCTACCAGGAGAACGTGTCTGGCTGCATGGTCAGCTCGATGACGATGAATTGTCCTGTGAACGAAGACCCGACGTTCAAATTCGAGGGCATGGGCGCCAGGTATGGAAGAATGTCGAAGGATGTCATTGGTAGTGGAGGCATTGCTACATCTGCAACATCGCTTCCGCTCAACGATGCGAGCCGTGGCTCGGTCATCGAGCCATGCGTCATTCAGATCGGTGATGATGACAACTCGAGTACAGGGTACATCGCCGCCGCGCATAGCGACACGTCAGGTTCGGCTGACGCCACTGTCTCTCCTGGTCTCGCTGGTGCGGGTGAGGATGCAGGCGAAGCCATCAAGCCATTTGCACCGTCGTCGAGGGACGAGAGCGGAACGGTACTCGCTGGCATCAACTACGCTCTGACCATCGATGGTGTCACGTTGGGTCATCTCGATTTGACCGTCAAGCTGACAACTGCCTACAAGCTCCTCGATAACGAATCTGGTTCGAATAGGCCAACCGGGATTGCCATTTCCAAGATGAGGACGTTTGAGTTCGAGGCATCTGGTTATCTCAAGACCGGGGCAACCGGGAGCGCTCCGATCTCAGGCCGTGCATTCGACAACCCGTCGCATGATGTCGACTTGACGATCGGCAGTGCATCTGGTGCCAGGTTCAAGGCAAGCATACCAGCATGCGAGGGAAGAGTGCGGAAGACGGACATGCCAAAGGATGATCTCGTCATGGTCACGATCATGGGTCGGGCCAAGCAGGCATCTGCGGCTGGTGACGAGTTCGTGCTCACTCTGGAATGATGGCAGCCCATGGCATTGTACAAGCGCAAGAGAACTCGTTCCGGAAGTGGGTCGATCAGCGTTCGGCTCGAGTTTGATCCGCCTGCGAAGGAGCTGGCGAAGCGCTACGATTTCCTCAAGAATGAAATCCTCGATATGCGTCCTGCCTGGAAGCGATTGCTTCCGAAGCTCAGGACCATTGCCAGAAAACAGATCTCGAGCAGAGGGAGTGCGGCAGGAGAGGTTTGGCCTCCGTGGAAAGAAAGCTATGCCAAGAGAAGGCCGAACGGCGCGATGATGATCTTGACCGGTAGGTTGCTCAACTCTCTGACGGTGGACGGCGAGGTATCTCTCACCAAGGCGAAATTGCGGTTTGGTGTGAAGGATATCCCGTATGCTCGTGCCGTGTATTTCGGATCTCCAAAGCAAGGCATTGCATCGCGCAAATTCATCGTAGCTACACCTGAGGTTGTGAAGGTAGCCACTGCTGAAGTGAACCGAAGGATAGAAGAGGTACTCGCTCAATTCCCAATCAAGTCGGGCGGGCGAGGTGCATCAGCCATAGCCAGGAGAAAGCAGAGATGATTTGCGAGCACAGGCCAGGGTCAGAGATCGAGTACAAGCCGAAGTCAGGAGGGACCGTCGTCTATCGCGTCGGCACCGAGAGAGACAGGCGCCGCATGAACGTCGCTGTCGCGAAGGCTCTCAAAGAGTTTCCTGATGACGACGATCCGGCCAGGAATCTTGCCGTGTGCGAGATCGCTGTTGCGATGCTCGTCGTCAGCGTGGAAGGGGTCGAAGGAGAGGTCGGACCAATCACCAACGGCAACGATGTTGTCGAGCATGGATCGACCGAACTACTCGACGAGCTCGCCGCTCTCGTGCTCGAGGCGCTCTCGGTCCCGGAGGTGGTCAAGGAAAAATCCGAGGGGTCGCCTACCTCAGCAGCGCAGGCGACCCCAGCCTCAAACGGGATTGCGACGAATGCATCGCGGCCAAACTCCACATCCACCGCAACTGCGACGGAAGGAGCAACCCTCATCATGAGCACCCAACCAGAGGAGGGCTGATCTTTGACCGCTGCCCGAAAGCATGGATTGCCGATCAGTGTTCGAGCCTGCTCTCTGCAATCTCGGATGTTCGTCGATTCAATGCGACGCGCATTCTACCAGATGATGGCGGATGGTTGGATCAGCATCCTCAGTGGGTGACGATCTGCAACATGGTGTCAGATGGCGAAGGGAACCCAGCAAAACGTTGACCTCGTGTTCCGCGGACGCGATGCGGGCACCACGAACACGATCAAAAAGATCCAGAGTGAAGCATCATCACTCCCGGAGAAGTTCTCGAAATCAGCTTCAGCGCTCAATGCATTCTCCTCGGCATCAACTAGCATGGGTGGGGCAACGGCAGATGCGGCTGCCAAGATCGCTGACATCGGAACACTGGTCGCTGCTGGAGGTCCACTCGGAATCGCCATCGCCGCGATCACCGGAGCTACACTCTTGGCCCAACGCGCATTCTCAGGATGGGGCAAGGACACAGAGAAGCTCGCCGAGCAACAGAAGCTTGCTGTCGAGCACATCAAGAAGCTCAAGGACGAAACCGCAGCGCAGGCTGGACAGGTCAAGTCACTTCGCCAAGAGCTGATCGATTTTGGAAAGACATCTCTCGAGGTCCGCATCAATGGCGCCAAACGAGAGCTTGCCATTACAGAGATGCAGATCGATCGAAACACGGATTGGCTGCTTGGCCTGCAAAAGCTGATCAAGGCAGGAGGAGAGGTCAGTGACAACGCTTGGGAGAAACAGAAAGCGTTGGAGGCAGAGAATGTAGAGCTTGGGAAGCAGGCTCAACAATATCGTGAGAGCGTGACTGTACTCGAGAAGCTTCGCCAGAAGACGGATGAGAAGACGGCAGCTGATGAACGCAAGAAGAAAGCAGACAAGGAGAGCACAGCTGCGTTCAAAGCCATGCAAGCTGAGCGCAAACAAATCCTTGCGGACACCGATGCTATTGTTCTTGGTACTGCTGAGAGATCGTCTCAGAAGATGATCGAGTTGTCGAACTCTGTCCTTGCATCTGAGCTCTCTGCTGTTGATCGTGCATCCGCGATACGTATCAAGGCGATCGAGCTTCAGGATCAAGCCAGCGTCGCATGGGCGCAAAGAGAAGATCAGAGGCTGAACAGACTCGCGATGACAAACGCGCAGGTCGCACAAGGCTTCGCCAACGCCATGGGTGGAGCGTTTGCCAAGATGATTACCGATAGCGAGAACGCATCCAAGCACATGATCGAAGCTGTCATCACAGCTGCGCAGAACGCCGTCATGGCCTATGCCGCGGCCGGAGCTGCCGCAAGCGCGGCCGCGAACGCCGGTGTTCCTGGGTTCGGGTGGATCGTCGCCGGCGCTGCTGCTACAGCTGTGTTCGGTCTCATCCGTGGATTCCTCTCCGAGATACCTTCGTTCCAGAGCGGTGGCGTCGTCCCTGGAGTCGACACAGGCAGGGATTCTGTCGTCGCCGCTGTTCGTCCCGGAGAAAGAATCTTCACCCCGGAAGACAACGAGCGCATCGTTCGTGCTGTCGAACGAGGCTCCGGTGGAGGTCTCACGTTGCAGGTCAACACGGTGCTTCCTCCCGACTCGGCACAGACCACACGTCAGGTGCGCGCTATGCAGATCCACTACCGCAAATTGCAACGACTCGGGATGGCGTAATGGATTGGTCCTCTGCATCACTCTCCGCGTACGAGACAGCACAGCTTGCACTCGACAAGCCGTTGTTGGCTACGCAGGTGATTCCTATTTCTCCTGCATACGCAAAGTGGGTGATCCATTCGGATATTGGCTCTGGTGATATCACAACGTGGACAGATAGATCAGCTACATCATCACCTGCAAGGCGAGCATACGATGGTCGACCAGGCCTCATCACGACCACAAGCGCAACCGGAACCTACGTCTGGTATTACATGCTAGATCTCGGTGCTTTGGTTGAGTTTGACTGCGCCTTCATTATTGGGCACAACGCAGGGTCGGAGAGTCTTACCGATCTCGATATAGAAATCGCAGATGATAATGGTTTCCATACCAACAGGGCAGAAATTGCAGATTGGAATCCATCAGATTTCGCAGACGACAAACGATTGGCTGACTTGTCATTGAATGGGGGGAGAATCACGGCGAGATATATACGACTCAGATATATCGAGGTTACTGGGACATTGCCATTCAAACCTGAACTTGGCGAGCTCATCCTCGGCCGCAGACGCCAGCTCGAGTACAAGCCGCAGAGGCCGTACGACATCTATGCTCTATCGGAAGAATCATCGATCAAGAAAAACCCGAACGGCGTCATCAGCAAGACGGTGTACTCCCGCCGTGGTCGCGAGCTGACAGGAGATCTCTGGGTGACCAACGATACATACTTGGCTGACCTGGTGGCGTTCTACCGTCAGTGCCGCGGTCCGTTCGTCTGGGTGGAGAACCCGAACTCGGCACCATCGTCGTGGCACTTCATGATGCGCGACGGGCCTCTGATGATTCCGGACACCAATCCAGGCTTGCGCAATTACAGGCTGGTCGCCGACGAGCAGGGTCCTGAGTCGATGTATCTCGATGTCGAGGAGAATGGATGATGGCGCTTTCACCCACGACAGCATGGCGCGAAGCGATGCAGAGGTCAGATCGTGAGACCAGGCTACTGGTCGAGATCTACGACGGTACAAATACATTCAAAGCACTAAACGGATCAGTGATATCGACAAGCGACCTATCATCTCTCAGCATACCAGTGTCCATCCTATCGATGACACAGCTCGGCGTGCAGCTTGATCCGCTCACAAGAGAGTCTCAGATCAAGGCGATCGAGCTGACCGTGCTTGACGATTGGATCCGGCCTATCGTTGTCAACTATCAGCTTGCGCGCAAGCGGTTGAAGGTGTTTCTCGGTGACGCCATCCTTGATGAGGCGGACTTTCTTTCCGTGTTCGTTGGAGAGATCGACGAGATCTTGCCTGGGCAGGGAGACGATGAGCACTCGGCAACCATCTTTTGCACGGATCTGATTTCTTCTCTGAAGCGCGTATTCATCACAGGATTCTGGGCAAGCTATCATCCAACGGAAGCTCTCCACAATTCTTTGCTCAGCGACGGCATTCTCGACAAGGCAGGAATCGTAGACTTTGATGAAGATTCATTCGACAGGACACAGGACCAATATGCCGACATCGAGAATGCGATCATATCGCGCACCGGACTGAATTACGGTTCCCTAAACGTTGCCAAAAGAGACAAATCAAAAGATCGATCCGTAAAGACGCCAACGCGAGCAAGCGATTTGGCGGCAGAGGTGTGCAAGATTATGTATGCGCATCTCGATTTTGAGGAGACCGGGAGCATTCGTTGCGTTCGGTACAACCCGTCGCTTCCGAATCTCGATACGTGGTCGTATGGTGATGACATCATCCCTGGAACGTTTCGCCAGGTGAGCTCCGGGAAGGACAACATCATCAATCGTGTGGTTTGGAACTTCGGCGATCCTCAGGTCACGTACCGGGCCGATGACACGCAGAGTCAATCAGACTACGCCTTCCCTGGAACGTCTGAACGCATCGAGACGCACGAGATCGAAACGAACTGGTTAGACGATTTCACCCACGTCAATGAGAACCTTGACACAACCGAGACAGGAATCATGTTCTACGGTGGCGGGTTCTTCGCGATGTCAGGGAATCGAAACGACATGACAGTCGACTCTGATTCTCCTGTCTACTTGCTCATTCGTGGTCTTGTAGTTGATCTGTATCCTGGAGAAAACACGCAAGAGCTCGTCAAATGTGAAGCGGTCACACGTGACACGGCCAAGTATGGTACCACGGAAATCTGGTTGCCGGATGGAGGATCGAACGGAACGTATTACCAGTTCACTGCGTCCTCATTGGCTGGCGAGTATTCAAGCATCACACGCAATTGGCCGGACGGTCCCCCAGGCAAAGAGCACGTCGGAGTCCTGTTCAACAAATTCGTGACAATCGCGTATGATGCAACTCTCCCTGTGATAATTTCAGATATTATATTGAAGAGATTCAAAGACGGCGCAGCAATCATCGAGTTTGATACAGGCATCGACAAGTTCGAGTACCAGATAGGAGACTTCATCGGAGTTGAAATCGATCGGTACATGGCCTACGGTAGCGATGGCCTGTTGTCTTCCGCTAAGCAAGAGATCATTGGCAAGGAAGTGTCCGATGATCTCCAAACGATCCATTGGACTCTTGTCGCAGTGAACAACGATGTGCCAACACGCACCGGAAAGGTTCCATTCCGGGCGAACCGTGCGAGTCTGTTTGATCTGCAAAATCTCCTGAACCAGTCTATCGCTGTAGCCTATAGAGTGTCCGGTCTCGTGCCGACAAAGACATCAGGGCTGGATGGGTCAATCTCCCCTGGAAGGGCTGTGAACGGAAGTAGATCAGCTCTTCTCGGAAATGCCAAGGACATCATCTTCACAGCGAGTCGAGACACCTACTTGTCGATCGATATGGAAACGAGTCTCATCGTGGTGAACGAGCTTTCCAATGGGGCTGGTGCGCCTACGATTCCGACTAACGAGCTCTTCCTCGGAAAAGTTGTCACAGATGGAACGGAGATAACATCGATCGACACGAGTGATGTCCCGACGCTGCCGATACCTGGATCATTCCTCAACCATGGATCTGGACCACTCGCACAGCTCGATGGATCTGGGCACTACGATCTTGCCGGCACGCACCAAAACACACTTGCCGGCTCGAGCCTTGCGGCTGGGTCTGGTCCACTCGCACAGCTCAACAGCTCCGGACAGTACGACCTCGGTGGCACGCACCAGAACACGCTTCCTGCGAACACAGGGGTCACGCCTGGATCGGTCAGCCACTATACCTGGAATCGTGGGATACCGACTGGCGGCACAGCCCTAAATGGAAATCGCTTCGGATCTGGGAGGACGCGGGTGCCTTGATGGAAGTGGCAATGTATGGCACATTTGCATGGACACCACCAAGGAGGATCCATGCACCGCTTTTTTCTGCTGGCTATTACTGCGTCGTGTGGCGGCGAGTCAACTGCCCACTTGGGATCACACATGGCAACCAGTGATTTTCCACCGGATGGATACGAGGTCACGGGGACCGGAGTCACATGGGCGGATGACTTCTCGATCACCGATGGTGTCTTCACCATCTCCTCGGTCGCCGATGCGGGAGGTGGAGACATCCGCGTGCAGACCGGTGCCGCGCATGGCCTGGTAGTCGGCCAGTATGTTCGCTTGCAAGGCACTACCAGCTATGATGGCGAGTACGTGATCACGGCAGTCAGTGACACCACGCACTTCGATGTCACCGCGACCTACGTGGCCACGGACACTGGAACGATTTACACCAACTTGTGCGGACCAGACTCAGTTCGCTTCGAGCCTTCGACGGAGCAACCAGAATATGTGTATGACACATCGATTGGTATCAATGAAAACCAGCCGCTACGCATGAGTGCGCTAGTACAAGTATCTAGCGTATCTGGAACCGCTGGATGGTTTTCAGTCCGAGTCAAGTGGTATGACGCGGACGACAATTATATGTCGGCAACCAATGTCTGGAGCGGTCAGGTGAGTGCATCCGGAGAATGGCTTCGCCTATCTGGGATCGTGACGGTTCCAGTAGGTGCACGAGGTGCGCGCCCATCCATAGTTAGGCTGTATGTCGGAACGACAAATTACGCTTGGCTTGACGACATCGCGCTGGAGGAAATGCCCATAGGATTTCTCGCGTACAGGAGCAGCAATCAGACCGGTATGGCTGCGGTAGGAGCCTACATCGAATTCAATGCGGAAGACTATGACTACGGTAATATCTTCGACGTGGGCACGTACTCATTCGTCGCTCCAGCAAGCGGAATCTACACATTCAATGCCCAGGCTGAACTCGTTGACCTGGATTCAGACGAATACGCCTTCTTGGACCTTCTCCATTCGGATGACAACTGGAGCAGCTTCAACACCATTGCGCAGGGTCAACACTTCTTTTCTCGCCAAAATAATTGGCCAGCAGTTGTGACTATAAGCCACACCGCACTGTTGTCTCGAGGAGATCAGATACGGGTTGTGCTTGCACATGGACACGCCACTGACGCCGCGGTCACAGGGGCTGCGGACGCATTTCACAGCACATCTTTTTCAGGATTCAGGGTCGAATAGTCATGCTGAAAGAACATCTCGAACGTCATCCACGTTTCCAAGGCGCCCGCGGCCTTCGCCGTCTCGCGCAACACCTTGCCAATGGTGAGACGCCGCCGGCCGAGACCATGTTGCCGGCAACGGCGACGGTCATGGAGCATGCTGTCGCTGCGAGGATCGGACGCGCGTGGCACCAGGAGCGGACTGCGCACTATCTCGCCGAGCTCGAGGCGATGCTTGACGGGAGACCAAGCAGGCTGAGCAAGACTCACATGAATCGCATTGCCGACGCCGTTGGGGTGTCGAGGAATGCTCTTAACGACGGAGGGAACAAGATGCTCCGCAACGCAACGATCATCTGTGCTCTTCTCGCCGTGGCTCTTGCGTCGCAGCAAGCGTCAGCGGCAGAAGAGGTCGTTTCACTCGGCACGCTCCTTGACGACGTTGCCCTGAACTCATCGGCGAGCTCGCTGACCTTCTACATCGGGCGACGCGTCAACGACAGCAATCCGACCAGCTCGACTGACTCGAGCAGCGGTGACGCGGTGAAGGAATTCGACAAGGTTCGGCTCGAGGTGAGCTTTGATTACGGCGCGACATCGGTGGCGCTGACCCTGACATGCACTGAGGGTCAGACACGTGCCACTGCGACCGGGCGCATTCCTACGGCGACCTACGACTCGGGCACCTACACGCTCGAGTGGGCCGGCGTGGTGACATCGCCGAGCATGAGCGCAGATACCATCTACCCGATCGAGTTCAGGACGCGTCAGGCGGAGGTCATCAAGTGCATGATATCGAGCTCCGGATCACCTGGCGCGAGCGACAAGGTCTCTGTCTCCGGATGGGTCACGAAGAGCAAGGGAGTCTGACATGTTGCGCCTGTTGTTTGCTCTGTGTCTTCTGCCTCATGTCGCGATGGCTGCGAATGAGGGCGGTGATGGTTGGCTGATCGGCGTCCGTAGTGGTCATCCTGGATCGTTGCGATTCCATCTCGACGATGATGTTGTGTGGTCGCTCGGAGCAACGCTCAGCGCGCCGTACTACTGGTGCGAGCACGACACCTCGACGACGCCAGATGAACTTGCGTGCTGGACCACGGACAGCGACGGTGGTGGCACAAACATCAAATGGATCTCTGTGCCTGACGGCACGGATGACCCTGTGTTCAGCGGCCAACTCTCCATCGGTGCAGGGACTGTCGCGTCATCTCCGGCGGATGGAGATCTGCTAGTCACCAACAACACCGGGACGCAGGGAGTTTATCTGAACACGCAGACATCAAATCGATTGACGCTCACTAATCAGGCCGGAGGCAACCTGGAGGTTGTCGCCAACGAGGTACAGGGCAACAGCCAGTTGTCCACGTACAACGCGGACGCCAAAGTGGAGAACCAGCAATCTGGCGGGAACATGAGCTTCAAGACCGTGTCCCATAGTGGCTCTGGACCCACGGGCATCACCACAATCGAGTCAGGAGCCCAGACCAGCACAAGTGATCGAGCAAGTGGTAATACGATCATACGGACTGGCGCCACGACTACAGATGGCAACACCGGGGATGTGATCATCTACTCAGGACAGGCTGGCGCTGGCGCTGCGGACTCCGGGTCCATCCTGATGGGCGTGAATGGGGACGCAACCGGTAAGGCTCTCAAGATCAATGGGGCTACCGGTGCAGTTCTGCCGAACGTCGTTGTTGGGACGGATGCTTTGGCCGAGCCTTTCGCGTGCACAGCTTCTGTGGCCGGCGCCACGGTTTACGTCGACGACACGAATGATAGCGCAGCTGCCGTCCGTTGTGTGTGCTTCGCTACTGGCGATGATGGTGCTGGGACACCTACTATGGATTGGCGCGATGCAGGTGATCCTGTTGGAACCGCGTGCTCGGCCTTCTAGTCTAGAAAAAAGAGGGATATCAATGAAAAAGATCTCAATTCCATTTACTGTATTCTCTCTGGCCGCCGGCCTGTCTTGGCTCGTGTATGCGGCGGTCGGAGATGTGGTTTGGATCGGAACACGAGAAATGGTTGCCGACTTGGGTGGAGCGCAGAAATCTTCACTTGCTACGCTCATCAATAGCGACTGGGGGGCCGGAACGGCTGGACAACTCGACAGCGAGCAATGTCACCAGGACCTACAGCCATCGCCAGTCTGGACATGCAGGGTCGCCGCTGAGCGCACGCTCACGGATGAGGAGTATTTCGACAGGCGGATCGCTGGCGAGATCCAGCCAGGACAAGCCACTACGATCGTGACGGATTCGATGGTGGTGACTGCCGACTATTCTGCGTGGGCGCTAGATGTGTTCGGTGTTCAGCTCTCGGGGATCTACGCGTGGAAGGTATGGCGGGACGAAGACACGCCTACGACTGTGCACGCAGCGTACTGGCCGATCGAGACCGGGAGCAAGACAGAGTTTCGCGCCGCCGACAGTGCACAGCCAACGCAGGTGCTCAGGATCATCGGTGAAGTCGAGTAACATCAGCAGTCACTAATTCGCCGTCGCCCATCGGCGCGAGTGACAGTCGAGGAGTTGAGGTATGACTGTCAGAGGCAAGCAGGTCCCGACATGGCTTTCGATCACGGTCGCCGTTCTTGGAGGATTCGGAGCAGCAAAGGGTCTCGGCTTGGTAGACCGCGGTTGGCCGACCAAGGGCGAGCTCGCCGAGGTAGATACCAAAGCAGATGAGGCGAAGCGTTGCTGTGAGGATGCTTTGCGCGAGATGGCAGAAGACCGAAAGACCATCATCGAGAATCAGCAACGCATCCTGCGAAGGCTCGATTGGGAACGTAACAACAGAAGCCAGTAGGAGATTCGATGCAGCTTAGCAGTTTCTACTTTGGAGAGCGCTCTCGCGAGAAGCTTGAGAACGTCCATCCTGATCTCATCCTCGTGGTCTCGAGAGCATTACTCTACAGCGAGATCGACTTCGCGATCACCGAGGGCATGCGGAGCCATGCGCGTCAACTCGAACTGCTGCAATTGGGCAAGACATGGACTGTGAATTCAAAGCACATGCGCCAGTCAGACGGATACGCGCACGCCATCGATGTGATGGCCGTCGGTGATCTCGACAGAGATGGCGATGTTGACACGACAGACCGGAATATGACGTGGTCGCACGTGAACTACTCGACGATCCAGACAGCATTCCAACGCGCTTCGACGGGGCTCGGCATCCCGATCCGATGGGGCGGAGATTGGGATTGCGACGGTGACAGCGGAGATCAAGCCCACTTCGATGGGCCTCACTTTGAGCTGAGGAGATAGATCATGAGCGAAGAGAAGAAAGTAGACATGGGAAAGTTTCAGCGTGTCGCTGCTTTCCTGTTCGGCCCAGGGATGCGCAAGGTTTCAGTGCTTGGATCAGCAATGGCACTCGCTGAATGTGCCGGCGTGGTCGCGCTCTTCACCGGGCACATGACTGAGGCAGTGTTCGTCGAGCACACCATTGGTGTCCTGCAATGGGGTGGAGGCATCTTTGCTGTAGGCAATGTGCTGGAGCATGTCTCCTCGGCTGTCAAGGCACGAATCGAGAAGCCGCAACCATGAGGCACCTGAAGTGGATCCTGGTCGCCATCGGTGTCGTGCTCGTCGTGGCGCTGGGCGTGTACCTGCTCGGCGCGGAGGGCGGCGTCGGTGGTCTGCTTGCGTCTGTCGGGGCATTGCTCTTCGGCCGACGTGCGATGTCGGATAGTGCACGTGACGAGCTGATCGAGATCGCCGACGATGGCCTCGAGGCTGTCGAGACGCGCACCGAGATGGAGCGAGAGGACAGAGAGTGCGATGCGGTTGCCGCCACGAGGGCGGACGCCGATGCACTCGAGGAGGTAGCCAATGCTGCTGGTAACGATGATGCTCCTTGGCGCCGGCGCCGAGACTGAGGTCGATGCCCCCAATGT
>Ga0315550_1000558_pt1 | contig 22929 bp, 17 predicted proteins | sample SalMarSW160190MG_2_FD_203100 | JGI IMG/M metagenome (GOLD analysis project Ga0315550, IMG submission 203100) | Salt marsh sediment microbial communities from the Plum Island Ecosystem LTER, Massachusetts, United States - Salt Marsh Sediment SW1601-90 ... | reverse complement strand
GGGTTTTCTTCCCCTGCACCCTCAGTGCTGCAAACTAACTCCGTTCGACTTGCATGTGTTAGGCACGCCGCCAGCGTTCGTTCTGAGCCAGGATCAAACTCTCATTTGATACTGGTCTACTCAAAAAATTTTCTAGGAATTGTCAGGTATGCTACGCACCTTTTACAGTTTTCAAAGAACGAGAAGGTAATATACCGTAATGAAAATATCTTTGTCAAGAAAAGTCGGGGGGCAGCAAAAAAATATTTGCAGCGAAACTCTTTGCCCTGCCGGATCCCGGCCATAAGCAAAAGGCTTCCGGTTTGGCAACAGGAAATCCCAGAAAGATGGCGGAAGTGCGGAAGGAGATCAATGTCTTGCGCGGCTCCGCAAGGCACCCGCTGGGGGCTGAATCCATCCCCAGTAAATCACTGAACGTCAGGTCAGCGGTTTCCGTGCGTTTGCATAACGAAAGCTGCAAAATTATAATGTCAGGGAGTAAGTGTTTACTGTAACTTTTTTCGGCCCTAATTGACCTGAAGATAGTAATCAGATTTATCTGCAGAGGCTGGCAGGAACTCAATGAATTTCAGAATAAGATCGACGGACGGTGAAACAAGAAGGGGCGTCCTTGAAACCGGGAGGGGGACGATCAACACCCCGGCATTCATGCCTGTTGGGACCATCGGCACGGTGAAGGCTATGTCTCCGGACGAACTGAAGGAGATAGGCGCCGAGATAATACTGGGCAATACCTATCACCTCTACCTGCGGCCCGGCACCGACGTTATCAGTACCCTCGGGGGTCTGCACAAATTCATGAGCTGGGACCGGCCTATCCTCACCGACAGCGGCGGTTTTCAGGTCTTCAGTCTCGCCGCACTCAGGAAGATAGAGGAGGAAGGCGTCCACTTCAGGTCCCACATCGACGGTTCGCCTCATTTCATAGGGCCTGCTGAGGCGATGAAGATACAGGGGATTCTCGGCTCTGACATCGCCATGACCTTTGACGAATGCATCTCCTATCCCGCCGATTACGACTATGCCGCCCGGTCCGTGGAACTGACTACCTCATGGGCGCGGAAATGCAGGGAATATCAGAACCCCGGGCAGGCGCTCTTCGGCATCGTGCAGGGCGGAATGTATAAGGATCTCAGGAAGAAGAGTGCAGAAGACCTTATCTCCATAGGGTTCGACGGCTATGCCATAGGGGGGGTGAGCGTGGGAGAGCCGAAGGAGGAGATGCATGAAATCATCTCTTTCGGCGCACCCCTCTTGCCAAAAGACCGGCCGCGGTATCTTATGGGAATCGGCGACCTCGGCGACATGCTCAAGGCGGTCGATGCCGGCTTTGACATGTTCGACTGTGTCATGCCGACGAGGAACGCAAGGAACGGGACCTTGTTTACAAGCACAGGACGGATAAGTATAAAGAGAGAGGAGTTCAAGTACGATGCAGGCCCGCTCGACCCGAACTGTTCCTGCCATGCGTGCAGGAATTATTCACGGGGATACCTGAGGCACCTCTTCCTCTCACGCGAGATACTCTCGATGAGGCTCAACACCATCCACAATCTATATTTCTATCTCGATTTCTTCAGACAGATGAGACAAGCGATAGAAGAAGGCGGATTCAGCAGATTCAAGGAGACATGGGAGCAGATTCTTTCCTGAGCGGTGGCATATTTACCGGTCTGCGTTTCTTATGGTATTCTTCTTTATAAAAAAATCCTCTTATTGACAGGCTAGACGATTATGCCCTTTACCGGCGACTTGGAACACCTCAACATAGTAGACATCATCCAGTTGCTCAATACAACGCGGAAGTCGGGAATCTTTTCTGTCAAGGGGGCCAGGGGCGAAAGCCGGATCATTTTCAGTAACGGGTACATAGTCGGCGCAAACCATCTTGACAGTAAAGTGAGGATCGGCACCGTTCTGGTAAAGATGAACGCGATAACTGTTGAAGACCTCAAACTGGCTCTGGATGTGCAGAAGAAGGCGGGAAAAGACCGGAAGCCCCTGATTGAGACTCTGCTGGAACTGGGCAAGCTGGGTCAGGACGACGCCCTCAGGGGACTGAAGAAGCTTATCGACATCACTATTGTTGAGTTGCTGGGCTGGGAGAAAGGCACCTTCACGCTTGATACGGATGTTGTCACCGTTGATCCCGAAATCAGCTATCCCCTGAGCAAGATGGAACAGAAAATAGGTCTTGATGCGCAGATGGTATTAATGGACGCCCTCCGTGTTTTTGATGAAAGGGAGCGCGACCGCAAGGAAGGAAAGACCGTCACTTCAGACGAAGAGTACTTCGCCGACCTGATTTCGCCGGAGGATGGCGGGGCAGCCGGGCCGCTCATTACTGCAGACGATCTCGGCCTGGGCGATCTCGACAGCCTGGAGCGCAGGATACCCGACCTTCCGCCCGAGAACGAAGTCTTCGATCCCGTCGCGATCCACCGCCAGAAAATAGAGGAAATCATGGCCGATTTTCCGGCAGGTGAGCGTGAGACCTTTGTTGCTTTCCTGGAGAAGTCCACGGCTAACGTGAATGCTTATGAGAGACCGGCGCCTGCGGAAGGGCCGGCAAAGGCGCTGGTCCTCGTCAGTGAGGATGAGCTCATCAAGCACTCGATCATGACCGTCTGCAAGGACGATGGCGTCCTTGTATTTTCGTCGGATGGGGAGGAGGAGCTTTGTCACATCCTGGACGAATGCATAGGGATAAAGGTCTTGCCCATCCTCGTTTTCGACGACCCTCAGGCAGCCGGGGGATTGCTCTCGGGGGAAGAGATCAGTCGTATGAGGGCAACGGTCAGGGAAAGATATCCCATGGTTTCGGCCGTGCAGCTGGCGTCTCCGGCGGACTTCAGTTTCACATTGCAGTCGCTCCGTGAAGGCATGAGGGCGGTGTTCCCGAAACCCTCAAGAGACCGGCTGGATTCTGCCTTTATCGGGGACACGATGAATTTTCTTGAATCCTTCAATGCTTACGTAAAAGGCTTTTTTCACGCGCAGAAGGAACTCAATGCGCCGGACAACTCCCTAAGCGGATTGAAGGAACGAACTGCATTGATCCGGAACCTCAACGGACCTTCCGACGTTTTCCTGGCGCTTCTCAGGTTTGTCTCTGAAACCTTTGAACGCGCCATCACCTTTGACGTCCACCGGAACGAACTTTCCGGAGAAAAGGCGATAGGAGTTTATGCCGAAAGAGATGCGGGACCTACTTCGGTGACAAGATTGAAGGTCCCGCTGGCGGGATCCCCCCTTCTCCGCCGGGTGATTGAAAGCGGAAAACTCTTTTATGGAGACAGTGACGATGAGGCATTAAGAAATACTCTCTTCGATGCCATCGGAGAACCGGCCAGCGCAACGATAATGCTCATGCCGGTGAAAAGCCGTGGAAAGACGGTGACAATCACTTACGGAGATTTCGGCTCCGGGGAGGCTTCATCCGTCCGATGTGACGAACTGGAAATTCTGGCCGATGAGGCGGGCCTGGTTGTGGAAAACGCGTTTTACCGGAAGCAGGCTGCCGCAGCAACCCGTAAGTAACAGTATTCCGCGCGCATCAGCGGCGCATTCCTGAAAAAAATTGGCATCTGTAAGGTATACTATTCGAGAGGCAAATAACGATGGACATGGCCACATTTACACAGATCCTTGAAATCGCCTTTGAAAAGCAGGTCTCCGATATCCATTTCGAGGTGGACAACCCCCCCATGTTCAGGGCCCGGGGGCACCTGATCCGCTCAAAGCTGAATACCCTGACAAACAAGGACACCGAGTTCGTTGCCGCCACGGTAATGGAACAAAACGGCCGGCGGCTGCCTGAAGAATTGAAGGAATTCGATACGTCCTATACCTTGTCAAACGTAGGCCGCTTCAGGGTCAGCATCTTCCGCCAGAGGGGCCATATCGGCCTTGTGATGCGCGTCATCCCCCACCATATAGGCACCTTCTCGGAACTCCACCTGCCACCCGTTCTGGAGAATATCACGAAGGCCCCGAACGGCCTGATCCTAGTATGCGGCCCCACCGGCAACGGCAAATCCACGACCCTCGCCTCGATGGCCCGTTATATAAACGACAATTTCAATTACAACATTATCACCATAGAAGATCCCATAGAATTCATCTTCCATTCGAACAAGAGCTGTATCATCCAGAGGGAAGTGGGCATCGACACCGACGGCTTCGGCGACGCCCTGAAGGCGGCGATGCGCATGGACCCCGATGTCATAATGGTGGGAGAGATGCGTGACCTTGAGACAATCGACGCATGCATTAAGGCCGCCGAGACCGGCCATCTGGTGTTGTCGAGCCTGCACACGCACAGCGCGGCGTCCACGATCAACCGCATCGTCGGGTACTTCCCGCCGCAGACGCAGGAAAACATCCGCCACAGGCTGGCGGAAAGCCTGGTGGCCACCGTTTCTCTGCGCCTGGTGAGGAACAAGAGCGGAGAGGCCCTTCTGCCGGCGCTGGAGGTCATGTACGCCACAGCTACCATCAAGGCATGCATTCGGGACGGCCACCTCGATGAAATCGAGCAGCATATCGAAAAAGGGGGAGACGAGTATCACATGCAGACGATGGACCAGCATCTTATTCAGCTCTGCAGGCAGGACATCATCACCCTCGACGAAGCAAGACGCATTTCCCGGTCGACCGACCTGGAACGCAAGCTGATATACTATTAGCCGCTCTACTCCTTGTTCAGGCGCCGCGGAATTTTTCCTCCGCCTCTCGCAGCGTCCATATGGCTTCTCCGCAGGACCTGCAGGGCGCCAGCTTTACGATGATTGCATCGAGGGGATGTTTCGCCTTATGCGAGTTACGGTCAGAAAACATCTCGATCATCTTTTTATGGGCTCTTTTCTCTCCTGCGGCAGTGAATTCCCAGATAGTCTTGTAAGGTATAATGCCGAACAGAAGCTTTATAACCTTGATGCCAGGCATCGGCACGTTCGCGATCGATACGAGGATGCGCTCCCTGCTCTCGAACTTTATATGGCAGAAACAGACACGGTCGGTATTCTGGTAAGCTGTGACCTTGCTCATTCTCCCTTCACTACTCCTTCAGGCATTTCTCCCGGCGGGACTTTTCAGCCTTCCTTGATCGGTATTATTGGCAACTGTCAGCACGCCCATGGCGATCACGGATTATTTTAGCAGAGACGGCACATCGCCTTCCAACAGGTTTATACCGCCGGCCTGATACCTGTTGCATACAGCACCTTCACATTCAGCCAAATACCATCCGGCGTACGCAGAGATTCGACCTCCCGGAGGTGCTCTCTTTTGAATCTCTCCAGGTCCGGCGAGGAGAGCTGACTTACCTGGCTGCGAAATCCTGCGTTCCAGACCACGTTCCACCACTCCGCCGGGCCTTTCAGGTAATAGCCGATGTCATGACGCTCCACGCGTATTTCTTTCAACCCCGAGTCGCGGAAGAGTGCCCGGCATCTCGGTTCGGTCGCGATCAGCATCCACCTCAGCGAGGGTCTCTCGACGCCGTACCGCTCCAGCCGCCTTGAAAGAATTTCCACAAGGGGCTGAAAGGAATCTTCGAAGAAACAGGATATGACTATCCTCCCTTCGGGCCTCACCTTGGCCGCCATATGTCGCAACTGTTCAGTCATATCCTCGGCAAAGAAGACGCCGAAGGCGCAGACCGCGGCGTCGAAGTGGCTGTCCGGAAGCGTTATCTCATGCATGTCCATTTCGAGAAATTCCGCATTCCCGATACCGTCCCTTTCCGCCTTTGCCCGGGCCTGCGCCAGCATCCCGGGAGAAAAATCAATCCCCGTCACCTTAATGTCGGAAGATGTCCGCGCGATTTCGAGCGCCAGGTTGCCGGTGCCTGTAGCCACGTCGAGCACGCGCCTGATATCAGGTGCATCCAGATAGTGAGCCATACACTTGGCGCTTTCCGCGAAAAAGCGGAGCGAGCGGTTGTCGTAACCGGCCGAGACGGTGTTGAAGGTCTCGATCGTCCTTTTTTTGAGGGGCTCCGGAGCAGGAGAGTCCATCACAGCCGCTTCGTGTAATAACGGATTATCAGAAGGCCGGCCACCAGTGGGACCGCAAAGCCGGCCATGTGGGCCCACCAGTAGGGAGAAGTGATGTCGGCGGAAAAAGGTACAAGCGCCGCTACTGCAAGGTATATCAGGCTGCAGGCAATGATAAACCAACCCCCGAGCCTGTTGGCGGAAAGCCACATCCGGTTGTCCGAGAGTGTCTTCCGTGTCCGCACACCGTAAAAACGGTTTCTCGGTATCCACCCCAGCACGAGCGGTATTGAAATCAGCAGGAAAATAACCGATGGGATGACAAAAGGAGCTTTGTCCATATTCAGTTCCGGTTTCAGAATAGCAGATCCCGGAATATCCATGCAAGAACCATCTTGCTTACAACTCTGTTGTCCCATCATGATCTTCGTCATAGCCCTCCTGCCTTCCTTATACGATAATTGAGATATAAAAAGAAGGAGGTAACAATGGATATACTTGACCTGAAAAAGCTGATTAAATTTTATCCCGACAAAGTCGGGAGAGAAATGCTCGCCGACAAACCCGAAATGAGGGTCGCGCTCATGTGTCTCGAACCCGGGCAGGAACTGACGCCCCACAAGGCGCCTCTGCGTCTGCTGATGTATGTCGTGGAAGGAAAGGGGACCTTCACGGTCGGCGACGAAACGATCGAAGCCGACCAGGAGACCTGCATCCTCTGCGACCCGTCCGTACCGCACGGCTTCAAGGCAGGGGACAGCCGTCTTGTCGTAATGGCGGTAGTCACACCCGTTGAATGAGCCCGGCTTCAGTGCTTCCGGCCCAGGACTTTCCTCACAACCCTGCCGGGGAAGGTCTCACGCGCCCTGATTGCCCCATGGGGGCAAACTTCAAGGCAGCAGTAACACCTTATGCACTTGTCGTAGTCGAAGCGGACCTTCTTCCCGCGAGGTCTTATCGCCCCGGCCGGGCAGTATTTCCAGCACTCACCGCAGAGCCTGCAGGCCGACTCCTCCGATATGGGCCTCTGGACAAGATGTCTTCTCATAAGACCATGCAACCGCGGCGGCCCGAATATGAGCGGCGATATCTCAGGCAATCGAAAATCCTCAATGTGGGGCACGTCGCCTTCCATCTCTACTTCATCCCCGACAAGCCCCATTTCGCGGGCGGCCCTGTTTGTCAGAAGACGATATGGGTCGAGACCGAGCATTCTGCACACGGCAACATCGAGCGCCACCGCGTCCCTGCTGCCGATAAGAGCACCGATTTCCCGTGGCGTTCCGCTCTTCCCCGGGCCTTCGCCTTCCATCGCCAGTATCCCGTCCATCACTGTCACCTCCGGTCCGACAGCCCTGTAAATCTCCACGAGCAGGCGCGCGAACATCTCCCTGTGCACGCCTGCCCTTAAATGCCATTCCGGCTTTCTGAGTCCGACGACGCAGCCGTACATGTTCTTGACGCCGAGTGTCAGGAGCATCTGGGAGTGCGTCTTCAATTTAGGCAGGTTGATCAGCAGGTCTGCATCAAGGGCGTCCGACGCTATCTCTATCTTCTTGAACGGATCTCCTACTCCAACGGCTCTGGAGTCCCTGAATTCCCTGAACACGACATCGTGGCCTCTGAGGGCATCCCTGATCCCGCTTGCCTCCAGAACCTTCCCGAAGGAACCCATCGCAGGACTGTCAGAGATGCAGGGTCTCGCGCCCTTTTCGATCACGTACTCGACAGCGGCCCTCACAACCGCAGGATGTGTAAGCATGGCGCTGTCCGGATGCGCCGGAGCGAGGAGGTTCGGCTTGATCACTACACGGCTGCCCCTCGTGATCAGGCCGTCGGCAACGGAATCGATGACCTCGAAAAAAGCCGGCCTGAGCCCTTCGTATGCATAAGACGCCCTCCTGAAAACGACCTTCGACATAACAGGGCTATTTTAAACCATTCCGATTTTCATTTTGATTATATATAATAGGTCAGGCATCTGCGATAAAGATGGGGTGAATGAATCTCATCTTATAGAAGAGGGAACATCTGCAGATTCCTCGTTGCGGGACAGGAGAAGACATGAGCCTTGCGGAAAAATTCGAGAGACTTGTGAGGATAATTCCGGGCATAAGCGGCTACCAGGACCGGGAGGCCTCGCGTGATACGGACAAGTCGGTGCGACTCAAGCTTTCCGCAGAAATTGAAGGATTGAAGCTCGAAATAGAAAAAGAGAAGAGACACTGCATGGACAGGGACGACCTTTCTCTTCTCCCCGCACTCGACACCGTAGCCTCCAAAATGGACAAAACCGCAAATGTGATCAGGTATGCCGAACGTGGTTACAGCGGCATGTTCGATATTCACAAGGTAGACCAGGATAAGTTGGACAAGCTGTATTCTTTCGACCTTTCCCTTTTCGATGAAATCGAAACCTTCAAGGCGGCATTACAGGTCCTTCGAGGTTCTTCTGCGGACCCGTCGGCTGCAAAAGAAGAGGTCCGGAAGCTGAATGAAGCGATAGAGGCATTCGGCAAGAAATTTTCTAACCGGCTTGATCTGTTAAAATCCCGATAGGAGAAGACAATGTCTGAATTTATGGAGGTCATCGAGTGGTTTGACAATACGGGTCAGGAGATCGTGCACCGCTATCCCGAGGAGGGCTCCGCAGCCATAAAGTTCGGCGGCCAGCTGATAGTGAGAGAAAACCAGGCTGCGGTTTTTTTCAGGGACGGTAAGGGACTGGATGTCGTCGGGCCGGGAAGACACACCATCTCCACGCAGAACCTGCCCATCCTGACCAAGGTATTTTCATTGCCCTGGGGCTTCAAAAGCCCTTTCAGGGCGGAGGTTTATTTCGTCAACCTGAAGGTCTTTACGAACATGCGCTGGGGCACAAAAGACCCCGTGGCCTTCAAGGACGAAAAGTTCGGACTCATCCGTCTCCGTGCCTTCGGAACATTCACCATGCAGGTGACCCAGCCTCTCCTTTTTATCAACACGCTCGTCGGTACACAGGGGACTTTCGAAACATCAAATGTTGAAGACTACCTCAGGGACGTCATCGTCTCCAGGCTTAACGATTTTCTTGGGGAAAAGGTCGACAGCCTTCTGAACCTCCCCGAATATTACGACGAAATGGCCGTTGCGGTAAAGACCCGGCTCACCGAAGACTTCCGCAAATACGGCATGGAGATGGTCGATTTCTATATAAACCGGATAACGCCGCCGGAGGATGTTCAGAAGATGATCGACGAGAGGTCGGGCATGGCCGCTGTGGGAAACCTTGATGATTTTCTCAAGTATAAGGCCGCCAGGGCCTTGGGGGATGCTGCCTCGTCCGGGGCCGGGCTCCAGGGAGGAGGCACTGCTGCTCAGGGCATGGGGCTCGGTGTCGGCGCGGGTCTGGGCATGATGATTCCGGGCATGTTGTACAAAGTATTGGGAAACGGAAATCCTACGCCGGAAAAAATTGCTGAAAAGGGTACCGTCAACTGTCCCTCATGTCATGGGGACGTTCCCCTTAACAGCCGCTTCTGTCCCCACTGCGGGCATCAGATGGTGGTCATAAAGAAATGTCCCAGATGCAACAGGGACCTTGATGCGGCGGACAAGTTCTGTCCCTCCTGCGGCCTGGACCTCAGCGTCGAATTGCGGTGTAAGAACTGTCATGCCAAACTGCCGTCCGGGACAAAGTTCTGCCTGAACTGCGGAGAAAAAGTCTCGGATGAGTAGTGTTCAATGTTTACTTCAGTACTATTTATGCGGCGGCCGGACAGAGGAGAGTTCGCCATCGCTGTCATTCCGGCTTGTCCGGAATCTTTCTTCGTTTTTAGAAGGGATTGACACCGTTTCCAGTGAATCAACCGATTTGCGTGCGGACTGCTAGCCATGTTCACTGATAACCGGCGGATGGCGCTAAATCCATGAACAGCGTTGTTGTTGCGACAGATTGCCCTTCATGCGGCGCGCCTCTGGATTTCAATGAAGGGTCGAATGCAGTTACGTGCGGTCACTGCGGATCAAACCTTCTCGTCACCGGCAGAAAACAGCTCCTCAGTTACTCCGTATCTTCCAAACTGGACGAACATCGGGCGGTGGCACTCGCCGTGATGGCCCAGAGGAACATGGGCCGCGATGACTTCCGCGGGACCAGGGCCCGCCTCTATTTCATCCCCTATTACAGGATGACGGGGCAGGACTTCTCGTGGGAGGAACCTCCACCGAGGAAACCTCCGACGGAGGAGGAGTATTTCGGAGAGATGGAAGCAGGGGCCCTCGGATGGCCCACACAGGGAAAGAATGTAACTTCCATGTTCGGAGGCTGGGCCTCGATCCTGGATGCAGCCGGAGAACTGATGGAATCCCTCTTTGGAACGACCTTCGGGACCCATCCGGGAACAGTAGACGGGCCCTTTTCCACGCTTTCCGAAGAAGGTGCCGGTCACAGTATCGGAGCGTCGCCTGAGCAGCCGACTGCGGAGCCGTTTCACAAACACCCGGCAGGCGGCTCCCTCTACGAAAACGGCAATGTCATCTTAAACGACAGATATATAGAAAAGAATTTCCTGGCCTGCGATCTTGACGGGGCCGGCCTCTATTCCCTGGGAGTAAGGCCTGCCGTCCTCAGACTCGAACTCTTTCGACCCGAAGCGCTTAAGAGCGTCGGGAAGATTGTACATCCAGCCATGGGCGCCGACGCAGCCGAATCAGTGGGCCTGAAGAAAGCTCCTGACATGCAACTCCTGTACCGGAAGGTCATCGGCAAAATCCTCTCGCTCGTCTATTTCCCTTTCTGGTTCGTCGAGATGGAAAGCAGAGGCACGCCGCTTGTGACCATAATAGACGCCGTATCCGAGTCGGTAGTTAAAGCAGACGCACCCGTGTCCGTTTACGAAACCCTGGACAGAGAGTTCAGGGACAATCCCAGGGTCGTCGGGTTCCGGCCTCTCACCTGTCCCAACTGCGGCTGGGATTTTCCGGTAAGACCTGACAACACTATCTTCTTCTGCAAGACCTGCGGCAAGGCATGGCAGATCTGCGGAAGCGAACTTTGCCAGGTTTCGTATCAGATCGCCGTCTCAGCGCACCCGGACGAAACCTGCGGTGTGCAATACCTCCCTTTCTGGGTCCTTCACCTGGAGCAGAAAGCATCCGAAAACTTCCGGTTCTTCATGCCGGCCTTCCGCTATCGCAGGCTGAAATTTCTACTCGACCTCGGGCTGAAGATATCAAGGCTACAACCTTCCTATAAGGTCAGCGAGACAAAGGACCTTGATCTCTCCGGCTGTTACTATGACACGGAAGACGCGGCCCTGCTCGCCCAGTTCGTCCAGGCCATTCTGGCGGCGCGCGGAGCCGGCGAGTTCCGGACAAACGCCCCCGACACTCTTCCCCTCTCGGGATCTACACTCACATGGGTGCCGTTCAGGATACATGGGGCATACCTCTCCTCACCCTTCGGGAAGATATCCATCCCCAAAAACCTTCTTCAGCAATAGACTTCATATCATTTACGCCTATGGCTTAAAGGGAAAAGACATTGTTCCCGGCAGTTGTCCGGGATTTATGGATTTATCCGTCGGGCCGGCCAAGATACTTATCCGTGATTGCACGACTCTCCTCTCTTTTTTTCTCGAGATGCCCGACAAAACCATCGACAGTCCCAAACCCCATAAACCCGGCTGTATCGTTGAGTATGCTGCCTTTCCTCTTCAGGATGTTTTCTCCTTTGAGTCTGAGAAAACCCTCGACGGTGCGGTAAAAGAGATATGCCTCCTTCATAGCACGGCTGTCACCGCTGTTTATGGTCCCGGCTTCATCGAGGCGTTTGACCGCGTCTGTGGTTCCCTGGACCAATACGCCGGGGTGCATAGCGCAATTGCGCAGCTGCAGATACTGGACTGTAAATTCTATGTCCTCGATACCGCCCGGGCCGAGTTTGATGTCGTACCCTTCGGACTCCTTCGAGAGCTCTGTCAGGATCCTTTCTCTCATCTGCTTTATATCCTCTGCCGATATCTCTGCGCCCTTTGATATCAGCGCCTCATTCGCCATGCGGATGAAGGCCGCGCCCGTCTCCCGGCTTCCCGCCACCGGCCTGGCCTTCAGAAGTGCCTGGAATTCCCAGAACGCCGCTGTCCTCGCATAGTATTCCCTGAAACTCGCGACCGGCGATACAAGCGGCCCTTTCGAACCATCCGGGCGCAGCCTAGTGTCGACGCTGTAAGCGATTCCCTCTCGCGTATAGGAAATCAGCACCCTCAACAGTTTTTCGGCCGCCCTTGTATTCGACTGTGTTACTTCCGCCCGGGCAACAAATATAAGGTCGAGGTCCGAGCCAAAGGTAATCTCGCGCCCGCCGAGTTTGCCCAGACCGATCACCGCCAAATCCTCCATGCCTCCGTCAATGTGTTCCGCGCACACACGCAGTATCGCCTCGGCCGCCTTGCTCAATCCCCTGCTCACGTCTGCCCTGTCCACTTTCTTTCGAAGGAATAGGAGTCCCAGCCTGATCTCCTCGGCCCTTCTTAGCAGCCTTATCGCCTCGCCGACGGAACGTCTGTCCTCGATGCCGGCCCGCACCTCCCTGATGAGTCCGGACAGACTCTTTTTCAGGCTCGTCTGCCATCCTATCATCTCCAGGTGCTGAGGTCTGGCCATGAGCATTCTCGACAGATATTCGCTCTGGGCAAATACATAGGTAAGCGTGTCGATCAGCCCCTGTTCCCCGCTGAACATTTCAAGATAAGATTCATTCAAGCCAAGGAGAGCCGCGAAAGACTGGAGGTGGTTCAGGGCAGCATCCGGCTCGGTGCTGGCGAGTGCAGAGTCGACAAATTTAGGGAGTATTTCACCCAGGAGCCTTCTTCCCCTCAGTGTCTGGAAGGTAATCGTGCTGTCTTTGATAGCCCTGATATTGCGCACGGCCCTGTCCGGATCTTTGACACCGGCGGCCGACAGCGCCTGTCGCAGTTCGGCATCAGAGAGCTCCTCGTCAAAAAATGTCCCTCTCCCCGACGTTCGGGCCTCTTTGTCGGCAAAAAGGGAGTCATAGATATGTCTCACGCCCGCCCTTGTCTTCTCAAGGTCTGCAATAAATGCCTTCCTGTCGTTAAATCCCATCTTCCTGGCGAGCGCATCCTGATCGGCCCCACCGGACGGCAAGGTGTGGGTCTGGAGGTCGTTGACCTGCTGGAGTCTGTGTTCGAGCGTCCTGAGATAGTAGTAGCTGCCGGCAAGCGCAGAATAATCGCCTTGCCCTATCAGGGCCTTCTGCAGGAGACGGTGCAGCGCCTTAAGCGTGCTGCGCTCTCTTACGAGCGGCTCCCTGCCGCCGTAAAGCAGTTGCAGTGCCTGAGCAAAAAACTCTATCTCCCTTATTCCGCCGTATCCTCTTTTTATGTCCCCCTTCTTGAACGTCGTATCGATCCTGGCCTTCAACTGCCTTATCTCGTCGATAGAGCTGTAGTCAAGATATTTCCGGTACACAAACGGCCTGACCGTCTCGACAAACTCATTCCCGAGCCCCGCTTCTCCGGCAACAGGCCGCGCCCTTATAAGCATAGCCCTTTCCCATGCCCTTCCCCAGGATTCATAATATGTTTCATAACCGCTGAGGGCAATGGAAATGGCCCCTCTCCGACCTTCCGGCCGCAGTCTCAGGTCGACCCTGTATGCAAAGCCGTCACCCGTGTTCAAAGACAAAAAACGGGTGAGAGATTCCCCGAGCTTGCAGTAGTACTCATGGTTGCTGATCCTGTTCTTGCAGATCCCCCTCTGTGTCGCGACTCCCGCCGTTTCACCGGCCTCGCTCCCATAGACATAAATGAGATCGACATCGGAGCTGAAATTCAGTTCTTCTCCGCCGAGTTTCCCCAATGCGATAACCGCAAACGCGTCATTTTTCGGGAGACCGTAAATTTCGTTAAGCGACTCCCTTGCCACGCGGAGAGAGTTTTCGATGATGACGTCCGCGAGAGTGCTGAGTTCCAGCATGACGTCCACGAGGTCTGCCTTTCCGAGAATATCCCTCAAAGTGATGCGCAGAATTTCGTCCATCCTGAATCTCCTTACGACAGTCATATGAGAATCAAGGGACAGGCCGGAAGAAGTACGTCCGCCCTCTCGTTCAGTCACGGCGATAAACTTATCTCGCAGGGAGGCACAAAGGGAGTTCCGGTCCCGGGGAGAGTCCAAATCCCTCAAAGCACCGAAGAGGGTTTCAGGGTTTGTAATGCAGTAGTTGGCCAGGAACTGACTGAAGCTGAAAAGCATGGATATGGGACGGATATTGTCTTCCAGTTCTTCGATCCGCGAAGGATTTTCGGAGAGGAAGGACAGGAGATTGTTGAGAGATCTTCCGGGGTCGGGAGTGGTACGGGCGGCTTCCTTCAGAAGATTTTCACGCATTACTGATATGGTACATCATCAGTGCGGGAACTGCAGTTGAAAAAGAGCGTGCTACATTGGACTGCCCTGTCTGATCACCTCCGCTCGGTTTCCCAGAGCCTCGGGTCTATGGCGTCCCTTATTCCCTCGCCGAGAAGGTTGTAACCGAGAACAGTAACGAGAATGGCCAGGCCGGGGAAGACCGACAACCACCATGCAATCTCTATGTTGTCCTTACCCAGGGTCAGAATGTTCCCCCAGCTGGGCGTAGGAGGCTGGACGCCGATGCCGAGGAAACTCAGGGCGGACTCGACAAGAACGGCGCCGGCGACGCCAAGGATCGCCGAAACAAGCACCGGAGCCATGCTGTTTATCATGATGTGCCGGAATATTATGCGAATATCACCTGCGCCTATCGCCCTGGCTGCAAGGACGAATTCCCTTTCCTTCAGCGACAGAAATTCGGCCCTCACAAGCCTCGCCACGCCCATCCATGACGTCAGACCGATGACAGCCATTATGTTCCATATGCTCGGTCCCACAAAGGCAATCACGGCCAGTATTAGAAAGAAAGTGGGGATGGAGAGCATTATATCGATAAACCTCATGATGATCCTGTCCGTCCAGCCGCCGTAATATCCGGCCAAAGCACCAAGAATCATGCCGATCAGGCTCGATATACCCACCGCGACAAAACCGACCGACAGGGAAATGCGGGCACCGTAAATCATCCTGCTCAGGACGTCCCTGCCCAGATCGTCGGTCCCGAGGGGATGATGAAGGCTGGGGGCCTCAAGGACGTGATGCCTGTCGATATTGTCGGGATTATAGGGAGAAATCACAGAGGCCAGAATGGCTATGAGAAAAAGGGCCGTTACAATGATCCCGCCGGACAAGGCAAGGCGGTTAGTCTTGAAGCGGCTCCAGAACATGCTTTTCATGGATCGTTGTTTCACCGCAGTACCCCTGTTTTCCGATATCCCGACGCTCGCGTTCTTAATTCTGCATTCTGATTTCCGACTTCCGCATTCATGGTTATTTCGCCCTGATCCTCGGATCAATCATCATGTACCCTATGTCCGCCATCAGGTTGCCGACGAGGGTCAGAAGGGCGCCTATGGTCAGAATGCCCATCACCGTCGGATAATCCCTCATCATTACGCTCATGTAGAACAGCTGCCCCATCCCGGGGATGCCGAAGATGTTCTCGAATATGACACTTCCTCCGATCAAACCCGGGATGGAAAGCCCGAAGAGGGTGATGATAGGGAGCAAGGCATTTCTCGCCGCGTGCCGGTAGATGACGGTCTTCTCCGGCAGCCCCTTGGCCCTTGCCACTGTTATATAGTCCTGTCTGATCACTTCAAGCATGCTGCTCCGCATGTATCTCGAAGCACCGGCCAGGCCTGTAAAGGCCGAAACAAAGAGGGGCAGGATGAGATGGTCGGTCCTGTCCCATATCTTGCCCAGCAGGGAAAGTGAATCGTAGTCCATCGATTTCAGACCCGATATGGGGAGCCAGTGGAGATAGACGCCGAAGAGGATCATCAGCAGCAGGGCAAGCCAGAAAGAGGGTATTGCGAAACCGAAGAAAACAGTGGTTGTCGTGACCTTGTCATAGAGCGAGTTCTGGCGGACTGCAGAGGTGATCCCGATGGGTATTGCAACGGCAAAGATGATGATCATGGAGAGGAGGTTTATCATGAATGTAATGAAGAGTCTCCTCTCGAGCAGGGGCTGGTGAGTGTCCCAGATCTTTTCCATCACGGGCCTTCTGTCGGAGGAAAATGACCGGCCGAAATCCAGTTTGACGACCTTCTCCAGCCAGAGCCAGTACTGGACCGTTATGGGTTTGTCCAGGTTGTAAAGTTTGTCCAGCCTCTCCCGCGCCTCCGGTGTGATCTTCGGGTTCATAGCCGTGTAAATGTCGGTGGGCTTGCCAGGCGCCAGGTGAATGATGAAGAAAGAGATGAGCGTAATGCCTAACAGCGTGGGGACCATTTCCAGCAGCCGTTTAACAAGATAGGCAAGCATCTACGGCACCATGCCCGGCCGCTGGAACGGTTTCGGGACATACCATTTGGGCAGATTGTACGTAATTCCGATGGGTGTAGCCCTCATCCCTCTGAACCGGGCGCTCACGATGGGTGTGGCATCGGGAACATACAAAAATATATAGGGAAGGTCTTCGGCGAGTATCTCCTGGATCTTGAAATATGCCTTTTTTCTCTCCTTTATATTGAAGGTCCTCCGTCCTTCTTCAAGGAGGGCGTCGACCTCGGGGTTGCTGTAGCTGACGAAATTGAACTCCTTCTCCTTTGTCTTCCCCGAGTACCATATGTCGTACTGGTCCGGATCGGGGCCGATCTGCCAGCCGAGGATAACAGCCTGAAACCGCCGTTTGTCTATGTATTCATTGATGAAGGTGCTCCACTCTATGGCCCGTATGTGGACCTTTATTCCGACCTTCGCAAGCCTCCACTGGATAATCGTGGCGGTATTCGTTCTGGATGTATTCCCCATATTAGTCAGGATGGTGAATTCGAAAGGTCTGCCGTCCTTGTCGAGTATCCCGTCTCCGTCGGTGTCCCTCCATCCCGCCCCGGCCAAGAGTCTTTTGGCCTTTTCGGGATTATAGGGGTACCGTTTGACGTTCGGATTGTAGGGCCATGTATGAGGGACATAAGGTCCCGTCGCGATGCTGCCGAGTCCGAAAAGGACTACGTCCACGATCTCCTGTTTGTCGATGGCATAGGCGATAGCCTGGCGCACCCGTCGGTCTTTGAAGAGGGGATACTTGAGGTTGAACCCCAGATAGGTATAAACAAATGAGGGATAACGGAATTTCCGGAAGTTCCTCCTGAAGTATGCGGTGTTGGTCTGCTTCACATACTGGAGGGGAGTGAGGCCCATCATGTCCAGGCCGCCCGCCTGCAGTTCGAGAAACATCGTAGCCGGGTCGGGGATAATCCTGTAAACATAATGGTCGATGTAAGGCCTTCCCTCGAAATAATCCCTGTTGGAATCGAGAATAAGCTCCTGCCCCGATATCCACTTCCTCAACCTGTACGGTCCCATGCCGACAGGGTTGCGACCGAGAGGACTCTTCGTTATGTCTCCGCCTTCAAGGAGATGTTTGGGTAAAACGACAAGGTTCCCCCATGAAGTAAGGGCCGGGGCAAAAGGCTTTGCGTAGGTGACTCTGAAGGTATATTTATCGACCACCTCCGCCTTCTTCACCTGCTTGAAATCCTCGCTGTATGCAGTGGGCGTATTCTTGCTGATTATTGTCTTATAGCCGAACATCACGTCATCGGCCGTGAACTCTACGCCATCGGTCCATTTCACTCCCTTTCTGAGATGAAAGGTGATAACAAGACCGTCGGGCGAGATATCCCAGGATTTCGCAAGGTCGCCGACCACCCTGAGGTCGGTGTCATATTTCACGAGGCCGTTGAAAATCAGGCCAGCCACATCCTGGGACGCGCTGTCTCCGGAGAGCATGGGGATAAGGACACTCGGCTCTCCGATGCTGCCCACTACCAGGGTGCCTCCGTATGCAGGCGGGTATGTACCTTTCTTGAAGTCTTTCAGTGTCTCTCCCGACGGCCCTTTCCGGCAACCGGAGACAAGAAGACCGACGGTGAGAACCATAAGAAGGCAAAGAACGCGCTTCATCTTTTAAAGAATACTTCAACCTTTTCGCAATTTGCAATCCGCATGTGAGGTATCCTTATTCACCTTCAGTCGCTCCCTTCCCGTCGGAGGATTTTCAGAACTTTGTTCACCGGCCTCGCCCCTATCTTGCGTTGAGACAAGCACGGTTTCTATAATACAAAGTCGCCTGCCGATATGTCAGGCCGCGGCCGGAGTCGGCGACTTGACAGGAAGGAATGCATGGACAAACTTGATAAGGAAATATTGGAGAGAAAACTGAGGAAGCTTGCCCTCTTCCTTTTCTTTCTCGTTGTCTTCCTTTCCTTCATATACCCCGTCCGGGACCCTGATACGCCGTGGCATGTAAAGACGGGCGAGTATATCTTGACGCACGGTACAATTCCCATGTCGTCGGACCCTTTCTCCTTCGCGACCGAAAAGATACCCTTTGTAGGCCGGTTCATTCTCTCCCAGAACTGGATTGCGCAGGTCCTTTTTTTCATCATTTACCGGTCCTGGGGCCCCTTCGGACTGGTGCTCACGCGGGCCGTCGTATTCACGCTGATCGTTTCGATCATATGGTATTTGATAGAGCACAGGAAAGGATTTTTCATCGCGTTGCCTGTTACCGGAACGGTAGCCTTTCTCATACACAGATATTTCACCGGCATAAGGGCACAGATATTTACGTTCCTTTTCGCAGCAGCCCTCATTTTCTTGATCGAAAAATACAGGGAAACGAAATCGGTCAAATGGCTGGCTGTTCTGCCGTTCCTGATGTTTGTCTGGGCCAATATGCACGGGGGGTTTATCTATGGTATTGTCCTGATCCTGATTTACCTGTTCGGGGAAGGAGCCGGAATCGTTCTGAAGGGCAGGTTTGCCTCGTATCAGGACAGTCTGTCTGCAAGGCAGTTTGCGTCCCTCTTCGCGGCGGGTCTTCTCTCAGTCCTTTTTTCCCTGCTCAACCCTAATACATATAAGGCATTTGTCTATACGTTCATGACACACTCACCCCATTTCGAGCTTGAGACAATTTACTCCCAAATGATACAGGAATATGAATCTGCCCTGACTTACTCCAGGATGAACCCTTCTGCGATGACTTACGGTTTCTGGGCCTGTGTTGTCTGTGCGGTCGTGATGGGGATAGTTTTCCTGCGACGCCGGCAGGTAACTCCTCTGCTCCTCCTGATCTTCGCAGTTACGCCTGCATTGCTGGCCGCGAGGTATATCCCGCTCTTCCTCATCGTGGCCGCGCCTCTCGTAACCTATCTGCCCCGGCCGGTCTTTCGGAAACCTTCGAGGAAACTTAAGATAGGATTCCAGATCGTAATCATCGCCTTCTTGTCTTTTCTCGCGGTTTACCCGAATCCCTTCAGGAGCAGGAGCATCCTCAGGTTCAACGAAAGTTATCACTATCCCGTCCGAGCTACTGACTTCCTGCTTAAGAACAACATAAGAGGAAATATCTTTGCTTCATACAATACGGCGGCCTTCATCCTCTTCAGATGCTATCCCGGATCCAGAATATACTCTGATTCCCGCTTCATCGACGTCAGAAGGATAACCAGAAGCCTGGAGATAGAGGGAGCCCTCGACCCGCCGGGGAGAGTATTGGCAAGCATCAACAGGCTTCTGCCGCCTGGCATAGGCACTATAAAAGTCTCCGGAGGCGGGGAACGAAGTGGCGGCAAGGGTTCCCGCGACGAAGCGAAATGGAAAAAACTGCTGGACAAGATCAACGCGGACATAATCGTTCATGAGGCTGTAAATCACTTTACCGGCGGGATCTATCCACTGATCTTCAAACTTGCTCAGGACAATACGTGGAAATTGATTGACGCAGACGGCACCGTAATGATATTCGTGAGGGACGAGCCGAAGTTCAGGGACGTCATAGCCAGATATCAACTGCCGAAATCCCGGATCTACGATGAAATACTTGAAGAATGCCTGATGGGAGCAGGCCATCACAGGGAGGCTCATTATTCGAGCATGGCCATTGCTTTACTGCTGAAGGGGATCGCCAACAAACGAACATCCTCTTTCATTGATAAGTCCCTCTCACTTTCTCCCAACAGTTACATCGGAAACTACTCAAAGGCGCTCTTCCTTCTCATGACTCGCAAGGAAAAAGTCGGGGCGTAGGGCTTCTGGGTAAGCCGTTCTTTTCGTGACTACCTATATGCCTTGAGATATTTGCCCGTCCAGGACTTCCCGGATCTTACAATCTGGGCAGGCGTACCCTCAAAAATAATCCTGCCGCCTCTTTCACCGCCTTCGGGACCGAGGTCCACAACCCAGTCCGCAGCCCTGATCACATCGAGGTTATGCTCGATAACCAGCACGGTATTCCCCGACTCAACCAGCCTGTTGAGGATATGAAGCAGCGCCTGGACATCGACGAAGTGCAGGCCGACGGTAGGTTCATCCAGAATATAGAGGCAGCCTCCCTTCGACATGGTACCAAGTTCGGAACATATCTTGAGCCTCTGCGCCTCTCCGCCCGACAGAGTGGTTGCCGGCTGTCCAAGACGCAGATAACCGAGTCCGGTCTCCCTCATCAGTTCCAGCTTCGAAATTATGCGGGGCTCGTCATGGAACAATACGAGCGCCTCCTCGACCGTCATATTCAGCACCTCGCTGATGTTCCTGTCCCTGTATCTTATTCTCAGCGCCTCCGGTGAGTATCTCTTCCCCCCGCATCTCTCGCACGTGATATAGAGGTTTTCAAAAAAATACATCTCCATCAACTCGTAGCCTTCACCTTTGCATGTCTCGCAGCGCCCGCCCTGAACGTTGAAAGAAAAAAAGCCCGGGCCATAGCCGTAAGCCTTCGCCTCTCTCTGGGCGGCAAAAAGTTTTCGAACATGGTCGAATATTTTCAGGTAGGTCACGGGGTTCGAGCGGGGACTTCTGCCGATCGGGGACTGGTCGATGAGCTTTACGCCGTTCAGGAGCAGGTCCCCTTCCAGGCGTTCGTAATATAGCGGACGTTCCGTTACAGTCCTGAATTTCTTCGATACGGCCCTGTAAAGGGTCTCCACGACGAGACTGCTCTTCCCCGATCCGGAGACCCCGGTGACAGCGACCAGCCTGTTGAGGGGAACGGTGAAATCGACTTTTTTCAGGTTGTTCCCTGACGCGCCGTAGACCGTCAGTTTTCCGTCAGCCTCGCGTCTCTTCGACGGCATCTCCACTTTTTCGGCGCCTCTTATATATCTGCCGGTAAGGGTCTCAGACGTAAGGAAATCGCCCCAAGGTCCGGAGAAGACGACTTTGCCCCCTTTATGCCCTCCGCCGGGGCCCAGTTCCACGATCCAGTCCGCCCTCTCGATTATTCTCCTGTCATGTTCGACAACGATAACGGTATTTCCGAGAGCGGCCAGTTCGCCCATTATCCCGGCTATCCTGTCCGTATCCCGGGCATGGAGCCCCACCGTCGGCTCATCAAGCACGTAGAGCGTCCCGGTCAGCAGCGAGGACAGCTGGTTCGAAATGTTGATCCTCTGGTATTCACCTCCCGAGAGGGTCTTGCCGTATCTGTCGAGCGTGAGATATTCAAGGCCCACCTTCTCAAGAAATTGCACCTTCATCATGATCTGTCTCAGGAGTTCCCTCGACACATCTCTCCTGAAAGGTGAAAGATCTATATCGGAAAAGAACTTTCCGACCCGGGAAACGGGCAGTCTGCAAAGTTCCGCTATGTCGAGCCCGCCGATCTTATAGGCAAGCACCTCTTTTTTCAGCCTCTTGCCTCCGCAGGCGGGGCAGGTAACGCTTCTCCTGTATCTGCTCAAAAAGACCCTTACGTGGAGCTTGTATCTCCTGCCCTCCATGTCCTCGAAGAAATCATCGATTCCGTAAAAGCTGTCTCCACCTTTGAACAAAAGCTCTCTGTCCTCCGCCGTAAACTGACTGTAAGGTTTGCGGACATCGAGGCCCGCCCCACCCGCCTTCGCCAGAATCTGCTTCTTCCACCATCTGTAGGCAGGCTTGTTCCACGGGTCCACCGCGCCCTGCCGAAGTGAAAGCCCCTTGTCGGGGATGATCAGGTCCTCGTCATAGCTGAGGATATTGCCGAACCCCTTGCATTCGGGACAGGCGCCGATCGGGTGGTTGAAAGAAAACAGAAGGGGCGAGGGCAGCGGGAGCTCTATGCAGCATTCTTCGCAGGCGTTCTCCGATGAGAAACCGTAAATCGTGAATCGTGAATCGTGAGACGATAGGGGCGAGGTCACCTTGCCCCCACTATTGACTAATATCACCTTTATACGCCCCTTCCCTTCCTTCCAGGCCATCTCGATGGAGTCTGACAGTCTCGGTTCGCTTCTTATGACAAGCCGGTCGAGAACCACATCGAGTGAGGTGCGAGGCGTGAGGTCTGAGGCGTGAGGTGTGAGGGGCTTTACTCCCGGATCTCGCGGCGCGTTGGGGCTAGCGGTGGTGTTGCTCCTGACTCCTGACTCCTGACTCCTCACATCTTCTATGTCTTTTATCTCCCCGTCGATCCAGAGCCTCTGGAACCCCAGTTTTCTCAGTTCCTCCAAAGTCGCCATTGATTCAAAGACGATGACAGCCCTTTCCCCCGCGTGTTTCTCGACCAGTTCGGTGGCTATCTGGGCCGGATCCCACCTTCTTATTTCTCTGCCGCAGTTCGGACAACAGGGCGTTGAGACTTTGGAATAGAGGAGCCGGAAGAGTTCATACAGTTCTGTCAAAGTCCCCACTGTGGACCGGGACCCCCTGACGGGGTTTTTCTGTTCGAGGGCGATAGCGGGCCGTATGTTCAGGATCGCGTCGACATCGGGCCGGTCGAGTTTTTCGAGGAAAAGCCTGGCGTAGGTTGAGAGGGATTCTATGAACCGCCACTGCCCTTCGGCGAAGATGGTGTCGA
>Ga0315550_1000555_pt1 | contig 22952 bp, 24 predicted proteins | sample SalMarSW160190MG_2_FD_203100 | JGI IMG/M metagenome (GOLD analysis project Ga0315550, IMG submission 203100) | Salt marsh sediment microbial communities from the Plum Island Ecosystem LTER, Massachusetts, United States - Salt Marsh Sediment SW1601-90 ... | reverse complement strand
AGATCACGTCCGTGCTGCTGCTCGCGGCGGTCGTCGGCGCCGTCGTGCTGGCGAAGCGGAGGCTCTAATGCTGCTTGGACCCGCGCTCGGCGTCTCGGCGGTGCTCTTCGCGCTCGGCGTAGCCGGGGTGCTCCTCCGGCGCAACGTCATCATCGTCTTCATCTGCGTCGAGCTGATGCTCAACGCCGTGAACCTCACCTTCGTCGCGCTGGCCCAGGAGCTCGGGCCGAACGGCCAGGTGATCGTATTCTTCGTCATGGCCGTCGCTGCCGCAGAGGCCGCCGTGGGATTGGCGATCATCCTCGCGATCTTCCGGCACAAGCAGACGGTCGACCTTCAGGACATCAATCTCTTGCGCGGCTGATGCCTCCTTCCGTCGGATGGATCTGGCTCGTCGTTCTCTTGCCCTTCGCGGGCTTCGTCGCGAACGGCCTGCTGAGCTTCCTCAAGCCGAGCGCCAAGCGCGCCGTGAGCACGATCGGCGTGGGCGTGCTGGTCGCCGCCTTCGGGCTCGCGGTGGCGGTGGTGCTCGGGGTCGCCCGCGACCCCAACGACGCCCCCTACCTCATTCACCTGTGGAATTGGCTGCCGGTCGGTGACCTGAACATCGGTGTCACCTTCCAGGTGGATCAGCTCTCGTCCGTGATGCTGATGGTGATCACGGGCGTGGGGACGCTGATCCACATCTTCAGCATCGGCTACATGCGTGAGGACGACGGCTACGCGCGGTACTTCGCGTATCTCAACCTCTTCATCTTCTTCATGCTGATCCTGGTGCTCGGGGCGAGCTTCCCGCTGCTCTTCGTCGGGTGGGAGGGCGTCGGCCTCTGCAGCTACCTGCTGATCGGGTTCTGGTATACCGAGAAGGCGAACGCCGATGCGGGGAAGAAGGCGTTCATCATGAACCGGATCGGAGACTTCGGATTTCTGATCGCGATGTTCATGATCTACCGGGCGACCGGCACGCTCAACTTCACCGAAGTCTTCGCGACGGCCCCGCAGGTCTTCCAGGTCGCGGGGCCGGCCATCACGGCGATCACGCTCTTCCTCTTCCTGGGATGCACCGGGAAGTCGGCGCAGATCCCGCTCTATACCTGGCTCCCCGACGCCATGGCGGGCCCCACGCCCGTCTCGGCCCTCATCCACGCGGCCACCATGGTCACCGCCGGTGTCTATCTGGTGGCGCGGACCAACATGCTCTTCGCCATGGCGCCGGTCTCCAGCGCCGTGGTCGCCACGGTGGGCGCGGTGACGGCGCTCTGGGCGGCGTCCATCGCGCTCAAGCAGTGGGACATCAAGAAGGTGCTCGCGTACTCCACGGTCTCCCAGCTCGGGTACATGTTCCTGGGCGTGGGGGTGGGCGCGTACGCGTCGGGCGTCTTCCACCTGGTGACGCACGCGTTCTTCAAGGCGCTGCTCTTCCTCGGATCCGGCAGCGTGATTCACGCCATGCACAAGGCGTATCACCACACGCATCGCCACGACGACGCCCAGGACATGCGGAACATGGGCGGGCTCAGGCACTGGATGCCGTGGACGACGGGGGTGATGTGGGTCGCGACCCTCGCGATCGCGGGGGTGCCGGGGTTCTCCGGGTTCTTCTCGAAGGATGAGATTCTCGCCGCCGCCTTCGCGCGCGGCCAGGAGCACTGGCTCTTCTATTTGCTCTGGGTGCTCGGGACCGTTGCGGCGTTCCTGACGGCGTTCTACATGGCGCGCCTCATGCTCTACACCTTCCACGGTCCCAACCGCACCGGGGAGGCCGAACGGGAGCATCTGCACGAGGCGCCGTGGGTCATGACGGGTCCGCTCCTGGTGCTGGCCGCGGGGAGTGCGATCGGCGGGTTGCTCAACCTGCCCGAAGTCCTCCCCGGGGCCGGGTGGCTCGAGCACTGGCTCGCCCCCGTGACGAGCGGCAGCGGGCTCTACCTCCCCGAGGCGGCGCTCGCGCATGGTACGGAGTGGACCCTGTTGCTGGTGGCGACGCTCCTCGCGCTGGGCGGCTTGTACGCGGCGTGGCACTTCCTGAAGCCGGAGGCGCTCACGACCGCTGCGGAGGCGCCGGCCGAGACCGGGTTCGGCCTGGTGCTCAACCGGAAGTACTACATCGATGAGATCTATCAGGGCGTGATCGTCCGGCCCCTGGTCTGGCTCTCCGACCGGCTGCTCTGGCGGACCGTGGACAAGGGCGTCATCGACGGTGCCGCGGTGAACGGTTCCGCCTGGGCGCTCCGCGGGCTCGGGTGGGTGGGGTCGCTGCTCGAATCCGGCGCCGTCGGATGGTACGTCGTGGTATTCGTGACCGGCGTGCTCGGTCTCCTCTACTTCGTGGCGCGGTAGGACGACGATGACGGCGTTTCTCAACGCGATCGGCTACGGCCACTGGGTGCTCGACGCCCTCCTCGTGCTGCCGCTTCTCGCGGCGCTCCTCGTGATGGTCACCCCCGAGCGGCACGCGAAGCACGTCGCGTTCTGGGCCACGGTCGTCGAGTTCGTGGTCTCGATCGGACTCTGGTGGGCCTTCGACCCGCACATGAGCGGCATGCAGTTCGAAGTGATCCGTCCCTGGATCGCGGCGTACGGCATCTCGTATCACGTCGGCGTGGACGGCATTTCGCTCTTCATGGTGCTGCTCTCCACGCTGACCATGCCGCTCGCGGTGCTCGGCAGCTGGAAGTACATCACCTCGAAGGAGCGGGCCTACTACGCCCTCATGCTCGTGCTCACCACCGGCATGCTCGGCGTGTTCATGGCGCTCGATCTCTTCCTGTTCTACGTCTTCTGGGAGCTGATGCTCATCCCGATGTACTTCATCATCGGGGTGTGGGGCGGGTCCCGGCGGCTCTACGCGGCGATCAAGTTCTTCATCTACACCTTCGTCGGCTCCCTGCTCATGCTGGTGGCGATCCTGTTCGTGTACATGACGGTCGGGGCGCACACGGGCGTGTACTCGTTCGCGTACGGGCACCTCCTCGCCAACGCGGGGCTGGTGCGGCAGTGGACCTTCTGGCTCTTCGGCGCGTTCGCGCTCGCCTTCGCGATCAAGGTGCCGATGTTCCCGTTCCACACGTGGCTGCCCGACGCCCACGTCGAGGCGCCGACGGCGGGATCGGTCATTCTGGCCGGCATCCTCCTGAAGATGGGGACCTACGGCTTCCTGCGATTCGCGATTCCGCTCTTTCCGCACGCGGCGTTTGACCCGACGGTCTCGGCCGTCGTCGTGACGCTCGCCGTCGTCGGCATCATCTACGGCGCGCTCGTGGCGATGGTGCAGCCCGATTTCAAGAAGCTCATCGCGTATTCCTCGGTGAGCCATCTGGGCTTCGTCATGCTGGGCATCTGGGCCGTGACCGTGCAGAGCGTCTCGGGCGCCATCATCATCATGATCAACCACGGCATCTCGACGGGCGCCCTCTTCCTGCTCGTCGGGATGATCTACGAGCGCCGGCACAGCCGGGAGATCGCCGTCTATGGCGGCATTGCCCGCGCGATGCCGATGTTCGCCGCGATCCTGACGCTGGTCTCGCTCTCGTCCATCGGCCTCCCCGGCACCAACGGCTTCGTCGGCGAGTTCCTCGTGCTCCTCGGCGCGTTCCAGACGCATCCCTGGGCGGCCGGGATCGCCACGTCGGGGGTCATCTTCGCGGCCGCGTATCTGTTGTGGGCGATCCAGCGCGTCCTGTTCAATCGTGAGCCGGACGCCGAGAACGCCAAGCTGCCGGAGCTCTCCAAGCGCGAGCTCGTCGTGCTCGCGCCGCTCGTCGCCTGCATACTGTGGATCGGGCTCTACCCGCAGCCGATTCTCCACCGTATCGAAGCCACCACGTCCGGGTGGGTGGCGCAGATGCAGCGCGCCTCACACGAACGCGGATCCACCGAGGGCCTGGTGGTGAGGGACGACCGATGATTCGGCTCTTTGGGGTGAACCTGGGGTCGCCGGGCGGGGCGGCGTTGGCGTTGCTCCCCGAGATCCTCGTGATCGCGACCGCGCTGGTCTCGATGCTCGTGGCGGCATGGCGACACGCTGACGAACGCGCGCAGCGGACCGTCGGGGGGCTGTCGCTCGTGGGGCTCGTGGCGGCCCTCGTGGTCGTGATTTGGTTCTGGGTGGCCGGGCTGAGTGCCGCCGTCGGCATCCCGCAGATGGTCACCCTCGACCCGTTCCGCTACGCGCTCGACGTGGTCTTCCTCCTCGGGGCGATCGGGACCGTCCTGCTCTCGCTCGGCTATCTGGGGCGGGAGCGCATTCTCATTCCCGAGTATTACGTGCTCCTGCTCTTCGCCACGGTCGGTATGATGCTGATGGGCGGCGCATCGGACCTCCTCGTGCTGTTCCTCGGGCTCGAGGTGATGTCGGTTTCGGTCTACGTGCTCGCGGGCATTCAGCGCCGGAGCGCGGTCTCCGCGGAAGCGGCGCTCAAGTACTTCCTGCTCGGCGCGTTCGCCTCGGGATTTCTGCTCTACGGGATCGCGTTGCTCTATGGGGCGACCGGGACGACCAACCTCTATCTGATCAACTTGCAGCTCCGCGGTGGAGCGGGGGACCACGGGCTGATGCTGGTCTTCGGCGTGGCGCTCCTGCTCGTGGGTCTCGGCTTCAAGGTCTCCGCGGCGCCGTTCCACATGTGGGCGCCGGACGTGTACGACGGGTCGCCGACGCCCGTCACCGGCTACATGGCCACCGCGGTCAAGGCGGCGGGCTTCGCCGCCCTCGTGCGCGTGCTGGTCACCGGCTTCGGTGACGCGCCGGGTATCTGGCAGCACCTCGTCTTCTGGCTCGCCATTCTCACGATGCTGACGGGCAATCTCGTCGCGCTCGCCCAGCGGAACGTGAAGCGGATGCTGGCGTACAGCTCGATCGCGCATGCGGGGTATCTGCTCGTCGCCGTGGCGTGCGGCACCGCCCTCGGCGGGTCCGCGCTCGTCTTCTACGTGTTCGCGTATACGCTCATGACGCTCGGGGCCTTCGGCGTGTTGGGCGTGGCGGGCCGTGGGGGCGAGCGCGAGGTGCGCATCGACGACTTGAGCGGGCTCGCCAAACGGCGGCCCTGGGTCGCTCTCGCGATGGCCATCTTCATGCTGTCCCTGCTCGGGTTCCCGGGCACGGCCGGCTTCATCGGCAAGTGGTTCATCCTCACCGCTGCGCTCGGCGCCGGCCAGCAGGCGCTCGCCATCGTGCTCGTGCTCACCAGCGTCGTCTCCGCGGGATACTATCTCCCCGTCGTGATGGCGATGTACATGAAGGACGAGGCCGAACCGGGAACGATCGAGCAAGCCGGGTATCGGCTCGGGGCCGGTGCGCGCGCCGTGGTGTTCGCCGCGGCCCTGCTGATCGTGGCGTTCGGCGTCTGGCCCAGCCAGGCGCTGTCGCTCGCGAACCAGGGCGGCAAGGCGCTCCGGCCCGCGCCGCCGCCCGTGATCGTCCTGCCCAAGGACTAGGCGCGCTCGCGCCATCGAGGTTCGTGTGGACGTTCCCTCCGTCATCTTTCGCGAATACGACATCCGCGGACTCGTCGACAAGGAGCTGACGCCGCGGCTTGCGCACGCGGTCGGCCAGGCCTTCGCGACGCTCGCGCGCGAACGCGTCGGCCACGCGCCCCGACTCGCCGTCGGGCGCGACAATCGTCCCTCGGGCGAGCGGCTGGCCGGCGCCGTGCGTGACGGGATCGCGCGGGCCGGCGGGACGGCCGTCGACGTCGGCATGCTGCCCACGCCCGCGCTCTACCTCGCCACCTACGAGCTCGCGGTGGACGGTGGACTCCAGGTCACCGGGTCCCACAATCCGCCGGAGTTCAACGGGTTCAAGATGGTCGTCGCGCACGAAGCCGTGTACGGCGAGGACATTCAGCGCATGCACGCGATGATCGCGGACGACCTGCTCGACAAGGGGGAGGGCGCGCTGGAAGCCGACACCAGCGTGCTCGGCCGCTACGCCGACGCGATCGTGTCCCGCAACGGGCCGCTCGCACGGCCGATCAAGCTGGTCGTGGACTGTGGCAACGGCGTGGCGAGTCTCGCCGCGGAGACCGTCCTCACGCGGATCGGGACGCAGGTCATTCCGCTGTTCTGCGAATCCGACGGGCGGTTCCCCAATCATCATCCCGACCCGACCGTGCCGGAGAATCTGCGCGATCTGCAGGAGGCCGTGCGTCGCGAGGGCGCCGAGCTGGGCCTCGCGTTCGACGGCGACGGAGATCGCATCGGCGCTGTGGACGAGACCGGCACGATCGTCTTCGGTGACCAGCTGCTCGTTCTGCTCGGGCGGGACCTGGTGCGCCGGATGGGGCCGGGCCACCCGGTGATCTTCGACGTCAAGTGCTCCGACGTCCTGCGCGACGCCCTGGCCGCGGCGGGCCTCGAGCCGGTGATCTGGAAGACCGGGCACTCGCTCATCAAGGCCAAGATGAAGGAGCTCAATGCGCCGCTCGCCGGTGAGATGAGCGGACATATGTTCTTCGCCGGCGATTACTACGGCTTCGATGACGCGCTCTTCGCCGCCGCACGGTTGCTCGGCTACCTCGCGGTCGAAGGCGGACCGCTCTCGGCGCGCCTCGCCGATCTCCCCAAGACCTCCGCGACCCCCGAGATCCGGATCGCCTGTCCGGACGAGCGCAAGTTCGGTATCGTCGAGCGCGCGGCGCACTACTTCGGCGAGCGGTACGAGGTCCTCACCCTCGACGGGGTTCGCATCTCCTTTGCCGACGGCTGGGGGTTGCTGCGCGCCTCCAACACGCAGCCGGTGCTGGTGATGCGCTTCGAGGCCTCGTCTCCCGAGGCGCTCGCGAGCCATCGCGCCGAAGTCGAGGGGTGGCTCCGGGAGCAGGGCGTCAGCGTCTAGTCGCATGAGCACTCGCGGCCGCTGGATCCGCGCCGCTGTCATCGGCCTCGTCGTCCTGCTGATCGCCGGGCGCTGGCTGGCCGCGAACGCGGCGGATGCGATGTGGTCGGCGGCCCTGGGCGTCGCGGCGCCGCATGCCGCCATCCGGTCCGAGCGCCTCGTACTCGCGGTGCTCGCCTTCGTCGCCGCGGCCGCCTGGTGCGCCGGCAATTTCTACGTCGTCTATCGTTCGATCGGGTCGGTACACGTCCCGCGGCGTCTCGGCAACCTCGAGATCGTGGAGGCGGTGCCGCGGCGCTATCTGTTGATCGGAGCAATCGGCGTCGGCGTCATCCTAGCCTACGCGATGAGTCACGGGGCCGGCGACTGGTGGACGCTCCGCGCGCTCGCCGGCACGGATCAACCGCTGGGACTCACCGATCCCGTGCTCGGCCGCGACTTCACGTTCTACCTCTTCGACCTGCCGTGGTCGCGTGCGGTCCACGGCTTCGTGACACTCCTCGCGGGGGTCGTGCTGCTCTTCGCGGCGTTTCTGTACGTGGCGGTGGGGGCGGTGCGGTGGCGCGACCGGCGCCTCCGCGTGACGCAGCTCGCCCGCGCGCACCTGGGCGGGCTCCTGGCCGTCCTCGCACTCGCCCTCTACTGGGGCTACCGCCTCGAGCCGGCGGAGTACGTCGCGGGCGTCCATCACGTGCCGTTCGACCAGATCATGGTGACGGTGCGCATTCCCTTCGCGCACTTTCTCGCGGCGATGGCGTTGCTCGTCGCGGTGGTGTCCCTGATCTGGATTCGCCTGGATCGCGCCGCCCTCGTCGGGATCGCGTGGATCGTGCTCGCCACCGCGTCGTTCATCGGCCACTACGTGGCGCCGACCTTCGCCGCGGCCGCGCGAACGCGATCCGAGCGCCAGGCGCCGGCGATCGATTCGGTGGCGGCGCGCTTCCGGCATATCGCCTTCGGGCTCTCGCCGGACACGACGTACGCGCCGAGCGCCGCCCCGCGGGAACTCGGCGCGCGGCATGCCGCCGAGCTCATCCGTGCGCCGGTCTGGGATGAGGCGGCGGCGATTGCCGCGCTCAACCGGTCCGTCCGGGGCCGCCCCTACGACCGCTTCTACGCCGCGTATCTGACGACGCTGCCGCCGGATGGCGTCCCGGCCTACGTGGGCGTGCCCGAGGTGGATCTCGCGGCGGCGCGCGCGGGCGATCGCACGATGACCTGGGAGCGCGTCCACCATCTGCCGTACGCGCGCTCCCGGGGCGTGTACGCGCTCGCGGCATCCCGCGTGGGGCCCGACGGCGCGCCGCGCTTCGTGGCGGACGTCGCGGATGCCGATTCGACGGCCGCCGCCCCCGTGGATCTCGGCGACTCGATCCCCGTCTGGTTCAGCCCGACCGCGGCGGACTTCGCGATCGCGCAGTCGAGCGACGGACGGTTCGCCGGCGTCCGCGTGGGCGGCTTCCTGCGACGCCTCGTCCTCGCGTGGACGCTGCAGAGCCCCGACCTGCTGACCGCGGACGACGTGCACGCCGAGACGGAGGTGCTCTGGGACCGGGCCGTGGCCCTGCGCCTGGCGCGCGTCGCGCCCTTCGCGCGGTTCGGCGCGCCTTACCCGGTATTGCACGGCGAGCGACTGGTCTGGGTCGCGGCGGGCTACGTCTGGGCGGAGGGAGCGCCGCTCGTGACGCCGGTCGAGTGGCGCGGGCGCCGGGTGGGTTATCTCCGGAGCGGGATCGTCGGCATCGTGGATGCCTCCTCCGGCGCGACGGCGGTGTACCTCCTGCCGGACGCCGATCCGCTGAGCCGCGCGTGGGCGCGGCGCTACCCCGGGCTCGTGGAGCCCCAGGACTCGATCCCGGACTTCGTGCGCTCGGCGCTGCGGTATCCGGAAGGGCTCTTCCGCGCGCAGCTCGCCGCTTTGACCGGGAGCGATCCGCGGCTCCGCGACACCACGGCGACGCGCCGGACGCCGCAGGCCTATTGGTGGGTCGGCGGCCTGCCGGGTGATACGATCCCGCGCCTTCGACTTCGCGCCGCGGTGGAGCGGAGTGGGCCCGTTCCGGGGGCGACGGATCTCGCGGCGATCGCCGACGGGGTGGTGCGCGACGCCCGCGACGAGCTCACCGTGCTCGTGCTGGCGAATCCCGACGCGCAGCCGGGCATGGACGCGCTGCTCCGCACGACCGCGGGAACCGACGCCGCGAACGGCTGGGTGCCGGGTGCGCTCAAAGCCATTCCGTTCCCGGACGGGGTCGTGGCTCTGCGGTCGGCGTACGCGGAGACGTCGACCACGGTGCCGCCGCATCTTTCGGTGGTGACCGTCGGGTGGCGTACCGCGCTCGGACGGGGTCCGACGATCGCCGCGGCCCTGAGCGACGTGCGTGTGGCCCCCGCGCCCACCGGATCAAGCGCCGCGTGGGTGGACGCACGCCGGTGGTTTCGGATGCTCGATTCGGCGCGGATCGCCGGGGATTGGGTCGCCTTCGGACACGCCTACGACTCGCTCCGCGTGTTGCTTGGTGCGCCTCCCGATACGGGGCGCTGATCGGGTTGCCGCATGCTGGACCGGCCGGTACCATTGGAGGGCCTCGTGCAGTCATCCCCCGGCACCATCGTGGTTGCGCTCGGCGGGAACGCGCTGGCCGCAGAGCCACGCGCGACGATCGCCGATCAATTCCGTCACACGCGTGAGTCGCTCACGGCGGTGGTGGAGCTCGCGCGCGCGGGATGGCGGATCGCGATCGTCCACGGCAACGGACCGCAGGTCGGTGACGCCCTGGTCCGCAACGAAATCGCCGTCGATGCCGTGCCGCCGCTGCCGCTTGGCGTGCTGGTGGCGGCCACGGCGGGCTGGATCGGGTACATGATCCAGCAGTCGCTGCAGAACGCACTGGGCCGCGCGGGGGTCGCACGCGACGTGCTGACCGTGATCACGCAGACGGTGATCGACGCCGACGATCCCGGAGCGGCGACGCCGACCAAACCGATCGGCCATGCCCTCTCCGAGGAGCGCCGCGCGGCGCTCGAGGCCCGCGGCGTCGCCGTAGGACGGGATGGCGCGGGGCGCTGGCGCCGGCTCGCGCCGAGTCCGACGCCGATCGACATCGTGGAAGTCGAGGCGATCCGGCAGCTGGTCGGGGAGGCCAAGATCGTGATCGCCGCCGGCGGTGGTGGGCCGCCGGTGTATCGGGACCCCACGCTCGGCTGGGAGGGGATCGACGCCGTCGTCGACAAGGATCGGACCGCCGCCGTGCTCGCTCGGCGGCTCGCGGCCGACACCCTGCTGATCCTGACCGACGTCGACGCCGTCTATCGCGACTGGGGGACGTCCGGTCAGCGCGCGCTGCGCATGTTGCGCCTGGCCGATGCCGAGGCGCTGCTCGCGGGCGACGCGCTCGGCCGAGGCAGCATGCGGCCCAAGGTGGAGGCCGCGGTACACTTCGTTCGCGACGGCGGACGTCGTGCCGTCATCGCGCACCTCGCCGACGGCGAGTCGGCGATGCGCGGAGAGTCCGGAACGACCATCATGGGAGACACCAGGTGAACTTGCATGAATATCAGGCGCGCGCGCTGCTCAAGGCGGCCGGGGTTCCGGTCCCTGACGGCGACGTGGCCACGACGCCGGCGGAGGTCGAAGCGATCGCCGCCCGGCTCGGCGGCCGGGTGGTGGTGAAGGCCCAGGTCCACGCGGGCGGCCGCGGGAAGGCGGGCGGCGTGAAGCTCGCCGACGATCCCAAGGACGCGCGCGCCAAGGCCGAGCAGATCCTCGGCATGCAGATCAAGGGCCTCACGGTCCAGAAGGTCCTCGTCGTGCCCGCGGCGGACATCGCCTCGGAGAGCTACGTCGGCATCATCGTGGATCGCGCGAGCCAACGGCCGGTGTTCATGGTGAGCCCCGCGGGCGGGGTGGACATCGAGCAGGTCGCGGCCGAGACGCCCGAGAAGATCTTCCGCGAGCCCATCGATCCCCGGTACGGTCTCCTCACGCACCAGGCGATGGGGCTCGCGTTCCACCTGTATCGGGACATCGCGCAGGTGCGCCAGGCGGCGACCGTCATGCAGAAGCTCTATCGCGCGTTCTTCGACGCCGGGGCATCGCTCGCCGAGATCAATCCGCTCGTAACGACGCCCGACGGGACGGTGCTCGCGCTCGACGCGAAGATCGTCGTGGACGACAACGAACTCGAGCGACGGCCGAAGATCGCGGCGCTGCGCGACACGTCGTCCGAGGCGCCGAGCGAGGTCGAGGCGCGAGAGGCCAACCTCACCTACATCAAGCTCGACGGCAACGTCGGCTGCTGCGTGAACGGCGCCGGGCTCGCCATGGCGACGATGGACCTCGTCAAGTACTACGGGGGGGATCCGGCCAACTTCCTCGACATCGGCGGAAGCAGCAATCCCGCGAAGGTCGTGAGCGCGCTCAAGATCATCACCAGTGACAAGAACGTGAAGGCCATCCTCTTCAACATCTTCGGCGGGATCACGCGCTGCGACGACGTCGCGAACGGGATCGTGGCCGCCACGAAGGAATTCACCCTGGATCGCCCTATGGTCATCCGGCTCACCGGCACCAACGACACGCTCGCCGTGCAGATCCTCAAGAAGGCGGGCTTCGAGGCGCTCACCGACATGGACGAAGCCGTCCAACAGGCCGTGAAGCTGGCCAAGGGGGCGGCATGAGCATCTTCGCCGACAAGCGCACCAAGCTGGTGGTGCAGGGGATCACGGGGCGCGACGGGTCGTTCCATGCCAAGCAGATGCTCGAGTACGGGACGCAGGTCGTCGCGGGCGTGACGCCGGGGAAGGGGGGCCAGACCTTTGAGGGGTCGGTGCCGATCTTCGACACCATGGCCGACGCCGTGCGGGAGACGGGCGCGAATGCGTCGGTGATCTACGTGCCGGCGCGCTTCGCCGCGGATGCGGTGTACGAGGCGGCCGACAGCGGCGTGCGTCTGGTCGTCTGCATTACCGAGGGGCTCCCCGTGCTCGATATGACGCGCGTCATGCCGTTCGTGCGCGAGCGCGGCGTGCGGTTGATCGGTCCCAACTGTCCGGGCCTGATTTCGCCGGGACAGACCAAGATCGGCATCATCCCGGGCTCGATCTGCCGGGAGGGGCGGATCGGCGTGGTGTCCCGGAGCGGCACCCTGACGTACGAGATCGTGCACCAGCTCTCGGTGAACGGGTTCGGGCAGTCGAGCTGCGTGGGGATCGGGGGTGACCCCATCATCGGGACCAACTTCATCGACTGTCTCGAGGCGTTCGAGGCCGATCCCGGCACGGACGCCGTCGTCATGATCGGCGAGATCGGGGGCACCGACGAACAGACCGCCGCCCAGTTCGTGCGCGAGCACATGCAGAAGCCGGTGGTCGGGTTCATCGCGGGACAGACCGCGCCGCCGGGCCGCCGCATGGGGCACGCCGGCGCGATCATCTCGGGCTCGAGTGGCACGGCCGCGGAGAAGATGGCGGCCTTCGAGGAGGCGGGGATCGGGGTCATGAAACGGCCAGCGGACGTCGTCCCACTGCTCAAGGCGCGGCGTTCGTAGCCATGAAGCTCGTCGATCTGCTCGGGGTCGACCGCGTCCTCCTCGGCGTGCCGGGGACGACGGTGCGCGACATCGCGCGGCCACTCGTGGACGCGGCGATCGCCTCCGGTCGGGTGCGCGACCCCGAGAAGCTCGACGCCTTGCTCGCCGAATCCCTGCCGCGCGAAGCGGTGACGGTGGGCCAACGGGCGTTTCTGCTGCACTTCCGCTCCGACGTGGTGCAGGCGATGACCGCGGCGTTGGGGGTGGCGGCGGAGCCCGTGCACCGCGAGCACGATCCGGCGAAGGAGGCGCGGGTCGTGTTGCTGCTGCTGGCCCCGTCCCACGATGCCTCCGCGTTTCTGCGCGGCCTCGCCGCGTTCGGGCGGGCGCTCGCGCACGACGACCTCATCGACGCCCTCCTCGCCGCCGAGCATCCCGCGGACGTGCTCGCGATTCCGGCGCTCGCCGGGATCGACATGCCGGCGGATCTGTTGGTGCGCGACGTGCTCGCGCCCGGGGTGATCTCGGCGCGGCCGGAGACGACGCTCGCCGAAGCGGCGGCGATGATGACCTTGTACGACGTCCCGGCGCTGCCGGTCGTCTCGGACGAGAAAGAAGTCCTCGGCATCATCAGCTATGGCGATCTGCTGCGCTATTTCCTGCCGGCGCACACCAAGCGTCTGAGCGGGGAAACGCCCGGGGTCGGCCGGGGCTCGAACGCCGCGATGGCGGGGGACCCGCGGGAAATGACGTTGCGGGAGGCCATGGACCGCAGCGTGCTCTGCGTCTCGGAGGATCAAGCGCTGAGCGAGGTCGCCGCGCTCATGGTGAACAAGAACATCGATCGTGTGCCCGTGGTGCGCGAAGGCGCACTGGTGGGTCTCCTCACGCGCGAAGACATCGTGCGTCGCCTGCTCTGACGAAAGGATCGACGGAACGCTCATGCCGCAGACGCTCGCAATCATCAAGCCGGACGCGGTCGCGGCCGGAAAGGCCGGCAAGGTGCTCGCCCATCTCGAGGCGGCGGGGTTCGTCCTCCGGGCCGCCCGGATGGTGCGCCTGACGACCCCGCAGGCCGAGGCCTTTTACGCGGTGCATCGGGAGCGGCCGTTCTTCCGATCGCTGGTGGGATTCATGACCTCGGCGCCCTGCATCCCGCTGGTGCTCGAGCGCCCCGACGCGGTGGCCGAGCTCCGACGGGTGATCGGCGCCACCGACCCGGCGGAAGCGGCGGAGGGGACGGTCCGGAAACTGTACGCCGAGTCCAAGGAGCGGAACGCCATTCACGCGTCCGATTCGGACGAGAACGCCGTCCGGGAGATCGCCTTCTTCTTCTCGGAGGCCGAGCGGACGGGCCTCCGGGGGTGAGCGGGCACGTTGACCCGCTCCCCAGGGCGAAATACCTTTAAAGGCTATGTTGCGCGTTGATTTACGCGCGTTGGACGAGGGGCCCGTCGAGACCGCCGGAGTGGTTCCGGCGGCCGATGCGGCGTTCGGGGACCTCGAGTTCGACCTCGCCGGCCCGGTGCAGGTGAGCGGGCGGATCATGGAGAGTGGGCCGGGGCGCTATTTCTGGCACGGTCGCCTCCGGACGACGGTCCGCACGGCATGTCGGCGCTGTCTCACGCCCGTCACGATCGGCGTGGATCAGGACGTCCAGGCGCTGTTCACCGCGGGTGCCGACGAAGGCGAGGACCCTTCGGTGTATCCCCTGCCCGCGCGCGCGACGGAACTCGATCTGAGACCGGTGATCCGCGAGGAGCTGATCCTCGCGGTGCCGGCGTACACGGTCTGCCGGGAAGACTGCCGCGGGATCTGCCCGCGGTGCGGGGTGGACTTGAACACGGGATCCTGCAGCTGTCGGCCCGAACGCGACCCCCGGTGGGCGGCGCTCGAGGGGCTCGACGTGCAGCGATCCGACGACGACACGAGGTAACTGGGTATGGCGGTCCCGAAGCGACGAACCTCCAAGAGCCGGAAGCGGAAGCGGCGCACGCACCACAAGGCCGCGCCGGTCGCGCTGCAGGCGTGCCCGCGGTGCGGCGATCCCAAGCGGCCGCATCGGGTGTGCCCGACCTGCGGGTACTACGCCGGGAAGAAGCAGGTCGAAGTCACCGAGGACGTCTGAGGTGATTCGGATCGCGCTGGACGCCATGGGCGGCGATTTCGCGCCCGAGGCTCCGGTCGAAGGGGCGCTCCTCGCCCTCGACGACCTGCCGGCGTCCTGCGAGATTCTGCTGGTCGGACGCACCGCCGAGATCCAGGCGGTGCTCGACCGGCGCGGGGGACCGCGCGAGCGCATCCGCGTCGTCGAGGCCCCCGAGAAGATCGAGATGGCGGAAAAGCCGCTCGCGGCGGTCCGCGGTAAACGGCAGTCGTCGATCGTGGTCGGCCTCGGTCTCCAGAAGCAGGGGGAGGCCGACGCGTTCATCTCGGCGGGGAATACCGGTGCCGTCATGGCGGCGAGCGCGCTGCTGCTCGGCCTGCACACGGGGGTCGATCGACCGGCCATCGCCACCGTCTTTCCGACTGCCTCGAAGGCGACGCTCGTGCTCGATTCCGGCGCGAACATCGACTGCAGTCCCCGCGAGCTCCGCGGCTTCGCCCATCTCGGTGCGGTCTATGCGCGTGACGTGATGAAGCGCCCCCATCCCTCGGTGGCGCTCCTGAACATCGGGGAAGAAGCGGAGAAGGGAAACACCGCGGTGCGCGAGGCCTATGCGCTGCTCCAGGCGGAGGCGCATCGGGAGTTCGACTTCGTGGGCAACGTCGAGGGGCGGGACATTCTCGGGGGGCAGATCGACGTCGTCGTGTGCGACGGCTTCGTCGGCAACGTGGTGCTCAAGTTCTACGAGTCCGTGGCCCGGCTCTTCACGGGTCTGCTGCGGCGGGAGATGGAAGACGCGGTGCTCAAGAGCGAGGCGATGGGTCGCGTATTCACGGTGCTCGACTACTCGACGTACGGCGGGGCACCACTCCTCGGGGTCAAGGGCGTGTCCATCATCAGTCACGGCCGGTCCTCGGCCCGCGCCATCAAGAATGCGATCCGGGTCGCCCTGCAGTCGGTGGAGAGCGGGTTGAGCCAGCACATCGGTGCCGATCTGGCCGGTGACGAGGCCGTGGCGTGAAGCGCCCCGTCGCACGCGTCGCCGGGACGGGCCACTACGCGCCCGGGAAGGTGCTCACGAACGCCGACTTCGAGCAGATGTTCGACACGTCGGATCAGTGGATACGTGAACGCACCGGCATCCGCGAGCGCCACGTGGCGAGCGACGAGGAGACGATCGCCTACATGGCCAAAGCAGCATGCGAAGACGCGCTCGCGACGGCCGGGTTGGGCGTGGACGACGTGGGCGCGCTGATCGTGGGCACGGCGTCCCCCGACCGCCTCCTGCCTTCCCAGGCCTGCGACCTGCAGGCGGCGCTCGGCGTCAGGAATGCGGCGGCGTTTGACGTCGGCGCGGCGTGCAGCGGGTTCCTGTATGCGCTGACGACGGGCGAGGCGATGATCGCCAATGAGACCGCCGACACGGTGCTCGTCGTGGGCGCCGAGCGGCTGACGCGCATCGCCGACTACACCGATCGCTCCACCGCCATTCTGTTCGGTGACGGCGCGGGCGCCGCGGTGCTGCGGCGCGTCACCGACGGCGAGCGGGGAATCCTCTCCACCTACCTCAAGTCCGATGGGACGCTCGGGGACCTGCTCTACCGCCCCGGCGGCGGCTCACGAGAGCCGCCCAGCGAGAAGTTGCTGGAGGATCACGGCTACTACATCCACATGGCGGGACGGGAGGTCTTCAAGCACGCCGTTCGGTCGATGGCGGATGCCTGCGATCAGGCGCTCCAGCGGGCGGGGCTCACGGGAGACGACGTCGACGTCCTGATTCCGCACCAGGCCAACATCCGGATCATCGAGGCCACCGCCAAACACGCCGCGATTCCGATGGACAAGGTCTACGTGAACGTGGACCGCTACGGCAACACCTCCGCGGCGTCCATCCCGATCGCGCTCGACGAGGTGGCGCGCTCGGGGCGCATCGGTCCCGGATCGATCGTGCTGCTCGTCGCCTTCGGCGGGGGCTTCACCTGGGCCAGCGTGGCGGTGCGGTGGTGAAGGCGATCGCGTTGTGCCCTGGGCAGGGGGCCCAGCGGGTGGGGATGGGGAAGGACCTCGCGGAACGCTTTCCCAAGGCGCGTACGGTCTTCGCCGCGGCGGATCAGGCGCTCGGCGTGCCGCTCTCCAGGCTCATGTGGGAGGGGCCGGCCGACGAGCTCGTGCTGACGCACAACGCCCAACCCGCCATTCTCGTCCACTCCCTCGCCGTCCACGCCGTGATCGGCGATCGGCTCGATCTCGTGGCGGCCGCCGGACACTCCCTCGGGGAGTACAGCGCGTACGCCCTCGCGGGCGCGCTCACCCTGGCCGATGCCGTGCGTCTCGTCCGTCGGCGCGGCGAGCTCATGCTGCACGCGGGCGAAGAGCGCGCCGGCGCGATGGCGGCGGTGCTGGGCCTGTCAGGCGACGCCGTCGAGCGGGTGTGCCATGGCGAGAGCGGCGACGGCCGCATCGTCGTCGCCGCCAATCTGAATGCCCCGGATCAGACGGTGATCTCCGGCGATCCGGAAGCGGTCGCTCGGGCGGGTGAGCGTCTCAAGGCCGAGGGGGCGAAGCGCGTGCTCCCGCTCAAGGTGAGCGGGGCGTTTCATTCGCCCCTCATGGCGCCCGCGCAGGTGGGGCTCCGTGAGGCGCTCGAGACGGTGGAGTTCGGGGATCCCCGCATCCCGGTCGTCGCGAACGCGACCGGTGAGGTCGTGCGCGACGCCGAGACCGCGCGACGGCTGCTCATCGAGCAGCTCACCGCTCCCGTGCGGTGGGTGGCGTCCATGGAGCGGCTCGAGACGCTCGCGGATGGCGCGACCTTCGTGGAGCTCGGCCCGGGCACCGTCCTGGCGGGACTGCTCAAGCGGATTCTCCCCGGCACGACGGCCCGAACGGTCGGGACCGCGGACGAGGTGGACACGTTTCTGGCGGAGGCCGCGTGAGCGACCTCGCAGGGCACACCGCGCTCGTCACGGGTGGCTCGCGAGGGATCGGCCGCGCAATCGTCGCGGCACTCCACGCCGCTGGGGCCAAGGTGGCCATTCTCGGTCGGGACGAGGCCCGGGCGCAGGAAGCGGCATCGGCGCTCGGCGCGGGCGCGCTCGCGGTGGCGTGTGACGTCGCCGATCCCGCGAGCGCCGCCGCCGCGGTGAAGGCCGTGGAAGACGGTCTCGGCACGGTGGACATTCTGGTCAACAACGCCGGCCTCACGCGTGACGGGCTCCTGCTCCGGATGGGCGAGGACGATTGGGACGCGGTGCTCGACACCAATCTCAAGGGCGCGTTCACGCTCACAAAGCTCGTCGCCCGCGGCATGATGAAGCAGCGGTGGGGACGCATCGTGAACGTCACGAGCGTGGTCGGCCTCACGGGCAACGCGGGGCAGGCGAACTATGCGGCCAGCAAGGCGGGGCTCATCGGCTTCACGAAATCCGTCGCCAAAGAGCTCGCGTCACGCAACATCCTGGTGAATGCCGTGGCACCGGGGTTCATCGACACGGACATGACCCGGGCGCTTACCGACGACCAGCGGGACGCGTTACAGAAGCAGATCCCGCTCGGGCGTCTCGGGTCCGCCGAGGACGTCGCCAGGACGGTCCTCTTTCTCGCATCCGACTCTGCCGACTACATTACGGGCCAGGTGCTCGTCGTGGACGGCGGCATGGTGATGTAACACTCTTCCCACACCTCCAGGGGATGGCAATGAGCAGCGTCGAAGACAAGGTCAAGGACATCATCGCCGAAGAGCTCGGGGTCGAGCGCGAGAAGCTCACCGACGACGCGAGCTTCATGGAAGATCTCGGAGCCGACTCGCTCGATCAGGTCGAGCTGGTGATGGCGTTCGAGAAGGAATTCGACATCGACATCCCGGATGAGGAAGCCGAGAAACTTCGGACGGTCGGCGACGCCCTGAAGTATCTCCACGAGAAGACGGGCAAGTAGTTGACCCGGCGTGTCGTCGTCACCGGGCTCGGCCTGGTCTCGCCGCTCGGGAATACGGCGGCTGCCACGTGGGACGGGCTCGTGGCCGGGCGTTCGGGCGCCGGCCCGATCCAGCGCTTCGATCCGTCCGAGTTGGACGTCCGGTTCGCGTGTGAGCTGAAGGAGTTCGATCCCTTGGCCTATATCGATCGCAAAGAGGCCAAGCGATACGACAACTTTCTGCAGTATGCGATCGCCGCCAGCACGCAGGCGCTGGCGGATGCCGGCCTGGAGGGCGGCCTCCCCGATCCCGAGCGCACCGGCGTCATCATCGGCAGCGGCATCGGCGGGCTCGGCACGTTCGAGGAGCAGTGCAAGATCTACCTGACGTCGGGGCCGAAGCGCGTCTCCGCCTTCTTCATCCCGATGTTCATCCCCGACATCGCCTCGGGCATCGTCTCCATCCGCACCGGCGCCAAGGGGCCGAACTTCTGCACGGTGTCCGCCTGCGCGTCGAGTGCGCACGCGGTCGGTGAATCCCTGCGGCTCATCCAGGAAGGGACCGCCGACGTGATGATCACAGGCGGGGCCGAGGCGGCCATCACCCCGCTCTCCGTCGCCGGGTTCGGGAACATGAAGGCGCTGTCCACGCGGAACGACGCGCCCGAGAAGGCCTCACGTCCCTTCGACAAGGGGCGGGACGGCTTCGTGATCGGGGATGGATCCGGTGTCCTGATTCTGGAAGAGCTCGAGCATGCCAAGCGGCGTGGGGCCACCATCCTGGCGGAGCTGATCGGCTACGGCATGAGCGCCGACGCCTATCACATCACTCAGCCCGCCCCGGGAGGGGAGGGGGCGAAGCGGGCGATGCTCGCCTGTCTCGCCGATGCCAAGCTCGAGCCGACCGAGGTGGACTACATCAACGCGCACGGCACGTCGACGCCGGCCGGTGACGTGGCCGAGGTCGCCGCCGTCAAGGATGTCTTCGGGCCGCACGCCTACGAGCTGGTGATGAGCTCCACCAAGTCCATGACGGGACACCTGCTCGGCGCCGCGGGCGGCCTCGAGCTGGCCGTATCCATCCTGGTCATCCGGCACGGGGTGATCCCGCCCACGATCAACCAGGAAGAGCCCGATCCCGAATGCGACCTCAACTGCGCGCCGAACGTGAAGATCGAGCGTGCGGTGGACGTCGCGATCTCCAACTCGTTCGGGTTCGGCGGGCACAACGTGAGTCTCGCCGTCCGACGCTACTCCAATTGATGCGATGAGCAAACCCATCCTGATTCTCGCGGGCTCCGAGAGCGACCGCGAGCGCGTGGCATCCGCCTTCAAGGTCCTCGACGAGGCGAAGGTGGGCTACGACTTCATCGTCACGTCCGCGCACCGCAACGCCGAGCAGACGGCGCAGATCGCGAAGGACGCGCGGAAGAACGGTTACCGCGTGATCATCGCGGCCGCCGGGCTGGCCGCCGCGCTGCCCGGCGCGGTCTCGGCATTGACCGATCTGCCGGTCATCGGCTTGCCGCTCGACGTCGGTCCGCTGCGGGGCGTCGACGCCCTGTACGCCATCGCGCAGCTTCCCCCCGGATGCCCGGTCGGCACCGTGGGGATCGGCAACGCGAAGAACGCGGCGCTCCTCGCGCTCAGGATCCTGGGCGGAGACTGATCACGGGAGCGACGTCGTGAGCGGCAGTGCGCGCCTGCTTCCCGCGGCGCTGGTCGCCGCCGGCGTGGCGCTCGGCGGGTACTTCATCGGCCACGGCTTCGTGGCCTCCCGCTCGGTCGATCGCTATGTGACGGTGAAGGGCGTGGCGGAGCGCAGCGTCTCGGCCGATCTCGCGCTCTGGCCGCTCCAGTTCGTCGCGACGGGCGACCGGCTCACGAGCGCCCAGGCGAGAATCGACGAGAGCCGCGCCCGCGTGCTCGCGTTCCTGAACGCGCACGGGATCGATTCCTCGGCCGTCGAGCTCCAGAGCCTCGACGTGACCGACCTCCTCGCCAATCCGTACCGCCCACAGACCAGTGGGACCCAGCCGCGCTTCATCATCACGCAAACGCTCATGGTGCGCTCGTCCGATCCCGCCAAGATCCGCGACGCCGCCCAGAAGGTCGGCTCGCTCGTACAGGCCGGCGTCGTGCTGGGCGGAGCGGGCGGCGGCTACGGACGCGGGAGCGGTCCCACCTATCTCTTCACCCGCCTCAATGACGTGAAGCCCGCGATGATCGCCGAGGCCACGGCCAACGCACGCGAGGCCGCGCAGAAGTTCGCCGCCGACTCCAAGAGCCGGCTCGGCGGAATCCGAGACGCGAATCAGGGCATCTTCGTGATCCTTCCGCGCGACCAGGCGCCCGGCATCACCGAAGAGAGCCAGATTGCGAAGACCGTGCGGATCGTGGCGACGGTGGACTACTATCTGAAGGACTGACCAGGCGCGTCTCGATCGGCACACCGGCGCGGAGCGTCTGGAGATTCACACAACAGTGCTCCGCCGCGGCGACGAGCTTCTCCACCTTCGCGCGCGGTGTCCTCGGCGCGGCGTCCACGGTCACGGTACAACGCATCGCCTGGAATCCCACCGGCACACTTTGGTCCACCATGAGCGTCCCGCGTACGTCGACGTCACCTTCGACGGCGACGCCGAGCGCCGTGAGCGGCACCCCCCAGCGATCCGCAATCATCCGAATCGTCGAATCGAGGCAGACGGCAAAGGCGGCGCAGAGCATGTCGCCCGGATTGGGCTCGTCGTGGTAGCCACCGACGGCGCGATGCATGCCGACGGACCAGGCGGCGCCGTAGTCATGGTCGCCCGGGACGACCTGACCGTGCCACGGATCCCGCGAGAGGCCGTCGCGCGTGCGCGCGGCGTCGACGATATGGGCATCCGTGGGATCCTCCGCATACCGTGCGCGCAGCGGATCCTGACGTTGGGTTACCTGGCTCTGCGGGCGCGTCATGACGTGGCCTCCTCTCCGCTCGTCTCGCGCTCGCCCGCGGGGCCGCCCGACTTCGGCAAGGGGATCAGCATCGGGGTTCGCGCGCGATAGCGCCGATACACGTCACCCAGATAGAAGGCGTGATCGCGCTCCTCGAGCACGATCCCGAGCAGGACGTACGCCGTAGACGCCGCGGCAAAGACGAGGCGGCCGATGGTCATCGTCGGTGCCGCCCAGAAGGCGATGAGGAAGCCGAGCATCAGCGGATTGCGCGTGTAGCGGTAGAATCCCCGCGTCTGGAACGGCGGGTGTGTGTACTCCCGGCCGCGAAACGCGATCCAGACCTGGCGCAACCCGAAGAGATCGAAGTGATCGATCATGTACGTGCCGGTGAGGACCACCGTCCAGCCGACGACGTACACGACCCAGATGATGTCACGCGCGAACGCGCCGGGGACGTCCCACACGACACGCGTAATCGGCTGCCATTGCCACATGAGCAGCGCGAGGATCGCCGTGGCCAGGAGCACGTAGGTCGAGCGCTCGGCGGGGCGGGGGACGATGCGCGTCCACCAGGTCTTGAACCAGCGGCGCGCCATGATGCTGTGCTGCACCGCGAAGAGCAGGAGCAGGGCGACGTCGATGAGGAGCGCGCGGGCAAGCGGGGATGCCGCACCCGAGTCCACGCATTTCGGCACGCCGACGCAGCCGACGAATCCGATCGTGTAGAGGAAGGTGGCGAAGAAGGCCGCATAGGCGACCGCGCCATACAGCAGAAGAGTGAGTCGGCGCATGGGTGCCCCCAGGAGTGGGTCCGGATCAACGAGATGCCGCGTCTGCCAGGAGACGCGCGAACGCACGGTGAGCCCTGTTCTCCGCGTCCGGATCGCGCAGGAGCCGCCGTGCCTGATTGAAGCCGAGCAGGATGGATTGGAAGTCGTGGGCGAATTGGGTGGCGTCGAGATCCGCGCGAAACCGCCCGGACGAGGTAGCCCGTTTGGCCGCGCCGGCGAGGAAGTCGATCCACCGCCGGTGGAACGCGACCAGGAGGTCGCGCACCGCGCCGGGCCGGTCGTCGTATTCGACGATCGCCGTGACGAACAGGCAACCGCCCGCCATCTTCTGGCCCGACCAGTCGAGCCACGACGTGAAGATCGTCTGGAGCGACGCCAGCGGATCGCCCGCTCCGAGCGCCGGATTCACGACCGTGTTGACGAAGTGATTGGCGCCGTGCTCGAGGATCGCGAGCTGGAGCGCGTCCTTCGACTTGAAGTGCGCATAGAGGCCGCTCTTCGAGAGTCCGAGGCGGCTGGCCAGCGTGCCGATCGTGAGTCCCTCGAGCCCCACGACGCTCGCGAGCTGGAGGGCCTCTTCGAGGATCGTCTCGCGTGTGCGCTCGCCCTTGGTTGCGGTCGTCATGGGCAAAGAAATAGCACGAACGTTCGTGCTTGTCAACATCGGCACCGACCGCAGCGGGTGGCGTATGATGCTAAACTATTGTGGGGCAGTGTGTTATGTCGTTCTCGCGACCCGCGTGATGCCACGTCGGCGCGGCGCCGCCAACGCTCACCGATTCTGCTGGACCGATATCCGGTACCGACCACGATTGGCGAGCCGCGTGCCC